>JACLAC010021442.1_pt1 | contig 16116 bp, 20 predicted proteins | sample 8027881 | NCBI WGS metagenome assembly JACLAC01 (sample SAMN15725517, study PRJNA655200) | protist metagenome | isolation source: fluorescence activated cell sorting (FACS) single amplified genomes of... | place: Spain: Blaines Bay Microbial Observatory, Mediterranean Sea | collected 2016-01-19
ACTATTCAATGTTCAAGTGGATACCATGCTCAGGACATCTGATCTGAGGAATCTAACAGTACATGATGTCCAATCCAGTGAAACTGGTGAAATCAAGGAACAGATTTCAGTAACCATGAAGAAAACAGGCAATACTGTTGCCTGTGTTTTGGATCAGGCAGCCAAAGAAGCTCTGCATCAATGGATCACTACTTCAGGAAAGAGCTCCCATGATTATCTCTTCACAGGGAGAAAGAATCCTAATAAACCCATTACTGACACACATCACAGGCATCTCTTGAAAATTTGGTGCAAGGCAGCTGGGGTCACAGCAGAGACCAAGGCAACTCACTCCATTAGGAAGACCAAGGCAACCATTATCTACAGAGAAACTCAGAATGTGGAGGCAGTTAGAAAATTACTGGGGCACAGGTCTATTGCTGCAACATCAGCATATCTAGGAGTTGAGGATTCAGAGGCATTGGCTCTGGCTCTGAAAACTAGGATTTAACCTAGTTTTTTAATCAAGTCAGAGGAGATGTACTCATGAACTAATGTTCATGAAAGAGAACTTAAATTCTCATAAAAGGACTTCTGTCTCAGTAGGACAAAGAGAGATGTGCCTAAAGGCACAGGGCTGGAGATAGGGGGGTCAGTGATATTGCTGGTGCCTTGGAAATTGTTGCTACCTCTGTAGGTGAACATTTCTCATGGCTCTTGGTGTCTCAAAATATGCTGAGTGTGCCTTGATTGATGGTGCCACAAAATTTGTGGCTCTTCTTCTTGGGGTCTTTATCTTAAAGTTGACTGGGATCAGAAAAAAAAGAGAAATCATTTAGACCCACTTTCATTAGCCCATGGCCGTAAGGCCAAAGGTGCCTCTGGCACTTCCTGAGAAACGTGTCCACACCTAGACATTACAACAATTTTGATGATCTTTTCTACAGTTTTACTGGCAGTAGTGACCTACTTACAAACTTTAGTATGACGTGGCAAAGCCACAGAAAACCTGATCTAAGATTTAAGTGCCATACCTGCCATACCAAAATCATAAAAATTTCTTAGAGTGCAGATACAGAGGATGAATGCTGTCTCTCAACTCTCAGGGAATTTCTTAAAAACAGGTATGGTAGGTATGGTAGGTGTGTTTATCTCAGATAAAAACTGGGCTAGAGAGTACCCTATGTGATTTTCACATAGGGCATTTTGTAGAAGGGTCACGAAAGTACTCTCCACTGCGCTTCCAACCAGAAAAGTCTGGATGTTCTTGTATGACCGCTAGCAGATATTCGTTAGGTATACGATCACGTGAATTGCTCTTGGCAGCACTAGGATCAAAGAGAACTTCTTCTGCATTCTTCGACATTACGCGAGCTCCGTCCTGGAGTTCACAACCGCTACGATATAACTAGAAAAAGATGGTCTGAACTGGCGAGTACGTAAGAATCGTTTCTCACGTTGGTTTTTGGGCACAACAGTGGTAGATTAGTTCCCAGGTGCCAAACCACCTTCAGCCGTATAACATAGCGGTTGATTGATGATAAAAGCCCATTAGTCTCCAACTTTCCACGGTAAAAGACTGCTGGGTTTTTTCGTTTTTAGCCTACCGTACTCGCCTGTGCTCTGACAGTGCGCTGATCATATTCCTTTACTAGCTGATCTATAGAAGCCGATCGTTCTATCTCACGCTGGTCCTGATCTTTCTGCGTTAAGCGACCTACGAGAGAAGAGTTCCCGGTATCGTGCCAATCTAATTCTGTCTCGATCAGTCTGTCTACAAAAGCCGATCGTTCACCCCGAGGAATCTCTGCTTCCAGCTTATCCAGTAAGTCGAGACGTATCGCAAAGCTCTTGACGACTCTCCGAATTAGTTGCTTGTCATTACTCATAAAAACCTTTCGTTGAAGTTGCACCCAATTAACTTAATTGCAGGCTAGCAATGCGTCTGTGTGTTGTCAATTGACAATTACTACTTAAACTACTGATTTTTAATTATATATATATATTTTAAGTAAAATTCGAGAAGCGGATCCTGTAACCAACTTAGACGCACTGGAGCATACCACGGATCATATAGAGCCTAGCTAACGACAGTAGTATTGGTCGGTGATTACTTGCCTCAGATGGGTAGCGCGCGTTGCATCACCAGTAGCGGGGAATTCTGGATGCGAGTAGTGCTAACCGTCAATTGTTTACAACTGCATCCACTAGCGCTATATTCGTCAGCCAATCGGTGGTACCGGGATCTGTTGGGTTGGCCGTGAACCCATCTCATTAGCATCTCATATAGTACAGCGGATCTTTAATCCGTTTGTTCAAACAATTTACCATCAGCAAAAGACTTTCTTGCTTTTGACTATCAATCAGAAGATAGCTAATTTATACTCAAATATAATAGGCTCATCACTAAGCTATCAGGATTTAAAATGCGCATCGCAGTTTTTGGTGCAGGGGGAATAGGTGGATATTTCGGCGCTCGGCTTGCTCAAGCTGGGAATGATGTTGCCCTCGTCGCGCGAGGACCTCATCTGCAGGCTATTCAAGCGAACGGACTTTTTGTGAAAAGCTCAACCGGAGACTTTCACATTACACCGTTCATAGCGACTAATTCTCCAGCAGAGGTAGGTGTTGTTGACCTTGTAATCTTGGGTATCAAAGCTTGGGATGTCCGCTCAGCTTCTGAGCAGATTCGACCGATGATTGGCCCTGATACAGGAGTTCTCACGTTGCAAAACGGTGTAGAGGCTCCGACAGAGGTTGCTGATGTTTTAGGGGATGATCATGTCATTGTTGGAGTTTCACCTGTACGTTGCTTTATTGAAACTCCAGGGAGATTAAAACATGTCGGTGGAATTGACCCACAGCTTACCCTTGGGGAGATTGACAATCGCGCTTCTAAGCGGGTGGACTCTATCCATGCTGCTTTTTCCTCAATTCAAGTATCAGTTCAGATCCCTGATGACATACATTCTTGGTTGTGGTTGAAATTTGCTGGAGCGGCAACTCTAGGGGGTATTGGCACATTAACACGCGTATCAACTGGAGTTTGGCGCACGATCCCAGAAGTTCGTAAATTCGTCCAAGATTCTATTCAAGAAGTAGTGGCAGTTGCAGCAGCTAATAGAGTTTCACTTCCATCAGAAGGTATTGACATGATTCATCGTAGCATTGACATGTTGCCCAAAGACCATATGACGTCAATGCAGGAGGAGATCATGATATGCAAACCTTCAGAACTTGAATATTGGAATGGTGCGGTCGTTCGATTAGGGAAGGAAGCCGGTGTTGCAACTCCTTTGAACGAAGTTATTTATTATAGTTTGCTACCCCAAGAGAAGCAGGCACTGGTTCTTGATTTGAGGAAAAACTTGATTAAACCCCCATTCATTCTCTGATGGATAGTCGAGCGATGGGTCGGCACAATCCAAACGTAAGTCACTGAGGTTTTTTCCACTAAGGCATTTGCCATCGATCCTCCTACCTTAAAAACTTTCTAACGACGTACTTACCACTCGTAGTCTTCCCAACTCCAGTCTTGGCCTTCACTAGGGTCTTGATCTGATCTATCAGTCATAGACTGTGCTCTATGGTTTTCAGACTACTAGAAAATCTCAGAAATATTTTTTTCCAATAAACAACTAACTTTTGGTGGTTATTTTTTTTCGACCAAAGCGATACGGTGAATTGCTCAGTAACCTAAGCTGACCGGTCAGGCAAACCTGCACCCCTCATCATTTGACAGATTTGCCAATCTTCATTTTTGCCTCACTCTCGAGATGCGTGGTCTACTTACAAACTGACTGCGCATCTCACCACCATCACATCTTGCTACATATCACTCACCCATCTGATTAATTATCCGTTTGTCCTTGAGTTTAGGTTCAAAAGCTTGTAAATCCCTCCGCCCGCAAAAGACTCCTCAAATAGGTGAATCACTGTTATCGACCTCGCGTGCGTCCGTAGTAAAGGTGCGCGCGGATGAGAGTTAGGTTGTTTCTGAAAATAATTCTTTTACAAAGAATTAATAAAATATTTAAAAACAAAAAAAGAATAAAATAATCACTTGACTTACAGATGAACAAAGGGCGCTATCGCTTTACTTTTTCAAATTATTTTTTCCGAAAAACTTGAGCGAGTACTCGCCATGAATGATGCCAGAAACTTCTTTGTGTGGTTAATTTTTATGGCGATTATCTATGTAGTATTAGCTGTGCTTGAAACAGCCTTAGAGGTCCCTGATATAAGTTAAGTTGGCAGATCAGCGTACGCTACCAGACTTGCGTGAAGCTTTAATTCAATGAATATATTTTAGTTAGATTGGACTCGCTATGAAACTTCCAGAGTGGACAGGACCAGCAATTTGGAGCGCTGCTGCAGGAGCTGCCGCCTTTGCTATCGCAGGATTCAATTTTATGGGTTAGGTACTTGGCAGCACTGCTTTAGAGATGTCCGAAAAAGCCTCTAAAATGGCTGTTTTTGAAGCTCTGACACCATATTCCGTTGCTGCCTCAAAAACCGATCCTTTATCGATAGAAAAATTGGACCAATTGAAAAAAGCGACTGATTGGAAAAAACGCAGCCTTATTGAAGAATCTGGATGGGCTACACCGCTGAATGCTGAAAGGCCAGATAGAGCATTAGTGGAAGCTTGTTTATTAACCTTGGAAAACAAAAATTAATATCTTTACTAGGTTTTCTCAGATATTGATCTCGCGCGTAACGGTACCAGAGCTGTGAATTCCAGGTGCAAAATATCTTTCACGACGCCCCCGTTTGTGGGACGCGGTTAACTATACCAAGCAGACGCGGTGTTTTTGTGCCCCCTGGGGGGAGTCTGAATGACCAGTAGTATCGTGCTTTTTGGCGATCAATGCGTATGATGGGTGGAAATTACTGCACTACCACCACAACCAAGCTGCGAGCTAGCCGGATGCACCAACCAGATATGCAAGGTGGAGATTCAGATATATTGCGTCGCTGGCGTTTAAAATTAGGGTTGACTCAGAAAGAACTAGGCGAGTTGTTGGGTACGAACAAGCTGCATGTTGCTGGGCAGGAGAACGGCAAACGTTCCATCCGAGAAGCCACCATCAACCACCTTGCACTGATCTACGCTGTCAATTCATTGCCGCCGGATGCACCTGTTTCGATCATTCAAGAAATGCTGGTGCCGCCTGGTGTTATTTGCAAAAGGCAAAAGGCAGAAGGCGATGCAGCGCTTGAAAACAAAGCCGCAGAAGCGCCGCTAGGCTGTTTTTAATCTGGGCGCAGGTATTGACACACCAGAAAATACTACCTACGAGCAATCTGAATACTCATGCGACCAACTAGCGCACCTTACTAGTTGTCGTTGATACCACGTCGATGACTGTTGCCCCATTCTCGCAAGCGCTCATCTGCTTTCTTCATCTCTGCTTTGCCTGCCTGCTTGGCTTGCTCTACTTCATCGCTGCCAAAGTGATTTCGCAACAGTGCTTCACCGTTCTTCACTGGTAGCCGTCGAGTTCGTAGTGCGCCTTCAATGGGTACCCCGCGCCTGACTTCTTTCATTAGCTTGGATTGCTCAGGCTTGTTACTGAAAAACTTTGCCAGTCATAGCTTCTCAATTTCTCGCATAAAGCACTTTTAAGGATAGCGCTTGGATTGCTTGCGTGGCCTTGGTAAGCGTCACCTTCATCTTTTTCCCAGCACGCTTTGCCTTCAATGCCTTTGGGAATATCGATCAAGCGTAACCAGCACCTAGACGTCCAAGAACATTCAATTGCTACTGCGGGAATAGGCTTTAATCCGTGCTGCTTATGGGTTGTTTGCTCGAACTTGAATTTGCTAATGTCTAGCCCGCGCCCTAGCAGATAATTTCTGGCAGTGGCGTTGGGATCTTCATCTGTTGCTGGAAAGCGATTCACCCAGTTGCTCCACAGATGCGGCGCAAAAATTTTGACGTGGGTGCTTTCACCGCAATTGTTTTTGCGGTTGCAGTGGATCGTGCTTGGATCATCAATTTTAGTCCAAGCTTTTGGCTTGTTGCAGTTAGGGCACATAATGCTGTCGATCCTGTGGCCACTTACCTTGCCGCCCATAGCCGATAACTGGGCAATCAAGTCCGGGATGATCGATGTGACATATGCGTCCAAAGCATTTGCTTCTGACATTGCAGAACTCCATCAATGGAGATCGGCAAAACTTCTGGATGCTGGTCTTTTTTCGTTTATAGCCTACCTAACTTGCCTGCGCTCCTGCAGGACTTCCGAATTCACGCACCAGTAACCGCTCCAAAAACGCTGACCGTTCACCCTTTGGCGCTTCAGCTTCGAGTTTTTCAAGCAGATCCAGGCGGATCGCAAAGCTCTTCACAATTCGCCGCATTGGCTTATCTGCAGTCGTCTGCATAGCAACTCCTTTGCTAAATTGTGTGCCCTATAAATTCATACATTACTCTAAACAACGCCGTAGGTGGTGTCAACAGCAAAACCGACTGCAACATTACATTGCAAACTATTGATTTTGTTTCGCTTTGACGCTTCAATGTGAAACGTTGAAACGACACGCTCTTTTTATTACAAAATATTTCTAATTTTCAGGCACCGGGCGCTGATTATTGCCAAAGACTTGCGATGGCATTGCTCAGAAACAAATTCGGGTTGTTGATAGTTAAGAAGAACGCAATCAGAAGCACTGCGGTGCTGATAAAGCCAACGGCTTTGAGTCGACCGAATCTACTGCTGGCAATCGCTTCAGGCAGTGGCGCGGCTTCTACGAACTCTGCGGGTGCAGCTTGTTCAACTGGACGTTCACTTGTGCGTTCAGCAATACGTTCAACACGTTCACTAGAACGTTCAAGGTGTACAACTTCGGACGTAGTCCCAGGGGCGCTTGTATCTGCTGCTATGGGCTTTTCATCTTCGTCTGGGCTGTCACCATAGAAAGCAGAAAAAACGTGCTCCGGACCTTGTATTGCCTTCAGTCGTTGCACTTCATCGCGCAAACCTTTTTGCTCCGAAAGCAGTGCCGTTACTAGGGCGTCATGACGTTCATCGCGTTCACGTTCAGCCTTACGTTCAGTTGTGCGTTCAATACGTTCAGTTGTGCGTTCAGCCTGTTCACGCTCCAATAGCGTCTTCAAGTGGGTTGCCTCTGCATGCAACTGCTCGACCAGTAGGTGATGTGTGTATTTGGCTTCAATGAGAGTGGTGGCAGCTCCAGCCACTTTTTCTTGCCGCTTATCATCGCCTGCGGGTTCTGCGCTGTGGGTACTATCGCCAGGAAGTGATTCTTGGACTAACGCAATTTGCTCATCATCGAGTAAGGATTTGCGCTTCTGCTTGTGTGGCTTGATGTCTAGGCGCTTGAGTGCGGCGTAGATCGTGGTGCGCGAACATCCAATTCTTGTAGCTGTTTCGGTGATTGTAATCATACTCCTCCCTGGAATGTGTCTGGCTTAATTCAATTGCCTGAGTGCCGACAATCTGCCAAACGCAAAACAACCAGGGAAGTTGTCTATCTGCCTAATGTTATTTATTAAACAATGGGTTTGGTGACAATTAGGCCTATTGCTTCAAGTCGCAATCGCCAAGCACCTTGCAGGCTTGATATTAAGAGTAAAAATCATCTCCTCAATTGTTACTAGATTTGCTGTTTGATAAATAACATTAGGCAGATAGTATCGGGGTGGCCTAGAAGTTAGCCGGTGGGGTGGAGGGAAGTGTCGCATGATGTCACTTCCCCAGGGAGAACTCTACGCCAACTTAGTTTTTTATTTCTATTGGCGTAAAGATCTACATCCGGACTTTGAGAGTTTTCAATTCAAAGCACAGATGCAGGCGCTAGGCAGCTTGGGGTGTATGGAAGATAACCTTATCACTTGGGCCAATACTTATCTATCAGATGGTAATTATTGAGTCAACAGATGAACTGAAAAAAATACTAAAAACTTGACCCAAAGGGAAACTACTGTGTCGTTAGCTGTTAAGTTTCCATTTGCGGCCCAAATCATAGAAAAAGCCACGCTCTCTTTTTAATGCTATCCACGTGTTCACATAATTGATCCATACTTGATCAGCCTGTGGCAAAAGGAAAGCACATGGACACCAGTTAGAAAATAAACCTCAGTTAGTAATAAGTGTTGGTGTTCGAAAAATAGCTATAAGGATACCCTGCTACTTTGGCACGAGCGGGCAAAATTGATGCCGAACCGGTCATGTGGTATTTCCCCGCAGTGACACCACTCACTAGTGTGTTCCAATCTGTTGGGACAAACTCAACTTTGACCCCTAAATCCTTGGCCAATTCAGTCATAACGTCTATGTCGTATCCCTTGTAGGAGTTGTCCGCAGGGTTTTTCATGGTCATTGGGTTCCAATCACCGGTGGTGCCAACTTTTAACGCTCCGCTATTAAGAATATCTTTTAATGCAGATTGAGAAAAAGCCGGCGAGGCTGCAACAAAAATGAAAACCAGAAAAGCCAACGCACCAGAAATCTTGTGAAAAAATCGCATTGAGTGTCTCCTTGTGACATTCAGGATATTCAGCATGATGCTGACAAATTCGAATTGCAATGAGTTACATTTATTAGATGACATGTAACTCTATTAATAAGGTTTGGAAGCAAATTAAATTAAGAAACACGAAATTACAAATGTCATTACAAAATGGAAAGATGGAAAGACAAATGGAAAGACAAAACATCTACATTTATTTCATTGACTTATAAAGAAAGGAATAAAATGACAAACATAGGTTTTCCAGTAGACAATAGTAGATCTATGGATTCTTAATCAGTCGGTGGGGTGTTGCAGGACTAAGTGGGCTGACTCCACAACATTTCTGGTTACCAACGTTCTAGTGGAGTCAATATTGAGGTGTCAGTTAGAAAGATTCTGCTATAGCAAATCGAATAACTGCAGCTTCATCACGTAGTGAAACAAGGGCCTGGTATTCGTCAGAGTTATACCAAGTATCAATAGCCGCAGAGTCAGGGAATTCAAATAATGCAATAACTTGATGAGGTATCGGACCATGAATTACTTTTTCAACTTTTGCACGTAGCATCAATTTACCACCATATGGCTCCATTGATGCGATTGCCTTGGGGGAATACTCCTTAAACTTCTCTGGATCTTTCATTTCAACGTTTGCAGACAATACTGTAGACATTGGTCCTCGCATTACTTCTTAAGGTTATTACACAATCCTATTTTGCTACTTGGAAAGGGCTCAAATTTTTTAGCCTTACTAAAAATCGTTTAGTAAGTATTCAAAAGGCAAGCATCAATTGAAGCAATTAATTCAAATCAGCAGAAGATTTTAAGACCACCGGATAACTAATCCGTGAATTTAATGCTTTTTATTCGCTGTTCTATGCGATATTTCTTCCAAGAAGAAGAAAAAGTAGCAAAAAAGTCGTAATTGCATTGAGAAATCGTTCCAACCAGCGTTGGATTTTGGTAGCAAAAAAGTCGTAAATGTGGGCAACAAAACACAGGTGGGATCAATTAACAGCAAACAAAAAATCAGAATAAGATGCTGAAATAATTATTGTTATTGATTGTCAGATGTTGGCTATTTTGGCCTTGGTGGGACTACTCATCCGCTGCCTTGCCACTGTTCAGTAGCAGACGAGCTCGTCTTAGCAAACAAGGCGCCAGCGGACAACGATTCGCATCAACAACTAGAACTCTAGACATTGAATTAGCCTTAAAGCTAGCGATCAGGCGCAACTTCCGAAGAAGCCTTGCCGTCACGTAAAGTATGCCTCGACAATGTTATCGCCGCTTTTGACAACGTACACACTGGGACACCCTCCAAAGTCCCTGTTTAATGCACGACCATAGAGCCACAGGCTGGCACGCACCCGTTGGTATGATGACGACAATAACGTAGCTCTCGAAGAACTTAGTCTGGTTGTAGCGCGGAAAGATCCGAAGAAAAATCCGACTTCATTTACGTGAATCTGCTAGGTGCTGCCCGTTTTTTTGAAAGCCTGTTGCCTTCCAGCCCAGCATCCAAGAAGGATAGCGCGGTTATTCCTAACAGACCCTCGCAAATGAAGGGAGGCTACAACAGAAAAACTTACGAACCCGACGTCTGTTTCGCCTAACAGACCCTCGCAAATGAAGGGAGGCTACAACATTAGAACTATTATTATCCGATGAAGAGTTCCTAGCAGACCCTCGCAAATGAAGGTCTAGCCCTACACCTTCGATTGGGCCGACGAATATGACGCCAGCGGGTGCAGATGTAAACAGGTAGGCGGTAGAGCACTTCTGGTTGGCTTTTTTTGCTAGTGGTGTGGTTGAGGCGCACTACAGAAGCCGCCAAACCATCTCGCGGGCGTAGGCGATTAGCCGCACCAATGTATACTTTTATAGAAAATAATGTGTAGGCAAGAGTGGGAAAAGAAGCAGATACGCAAAGATGGGTACCGCCCTTGGATATTTTCAAAAGTTAGATAGCGTCACAAGTTTTGCCTTATGTTTTTTTAGATAACTTGTGAAACTTAAAATACTGTATTTATTTATTAAAAATATATTTACTTAAGTTTTCTTATGTTTTTTTGTATAAACTTTTCTGATAAAAGCACACCTCAACTGCTGGATAATCGAATTATCCGTTCACAGATTTTACAGCAAATAACTTGTGACACTTGTGATGCTCTCTGAAACCTAGATATTTACTGTGCTGTCTTGTCATGAGTAACATGTAAAAACCTGTGACAAGACTTAAGACATTAACCCAACGCAGGGTGGTGCCGTATAGCTATTGATTAGCTTGTATACAGATATTTGCTGGGTTGGCAGGCATATCGTGAAAACAGATCGCGCGTATGAGGCTAATTAACTGATGAGTACCAGGCATTAGGAGAATCATTCACGTACGCACGCGTGTAATACACAGGGTGGCATTACTTATATGTGAACCAATTAGCCGCACCAATGTATACTTTTGCAGGATCTGAACTCTAAAAGTGGGAGGTAGTGAAATTTTAGACTCAAAAACATACTTTATTGAAAATCGTGATCAACAAATTGCCTATAAAAAATATGGTCTGCAAGGAGATGAAACCATAGTCTTCCAGCATGGCTTGACAAGCAAGAAGGAAGACTGGGATGCACCAGATGCCAAGGGAATGACTTATATTGAATTCTTTGTCAACAAAGGTTATCGCTGCATTTCCGTTGATTGTCTTTCACATGGAGAAAGTTCCAAACCTGAGGGAGCAGCAAACTATGATCGCAATCTTCTAGCTCTCGATATTATTTCTGTAATGGACACCGAAAGAATCACAAAAGCTCATCTTGTTGGTTATTCCATGGGTGGTTTATTAGGGTGCTACGTGGCAAAATTTTATCCGCATCGACTACTGAGTTTAATGCTTGGTGGACATTGCCCTGAAGTAGGCACTGCGGAAGAAATTGAGAGACTCAATGCAGGGAAGCTTACTTTCGATAAAGCACAAGAAATATTTGGAGACGAATTCCTGCTTCAGTTCCCCAAGGATCATTTGCCAGCTATCAGGAACATCTTCAATACGATGGAGGAAGTTGAGGGATTAGAAACAGCAGTCGCAGATTTAAATGTGCCGGTACTTTTGTGGGTAGGCGAGAAAGAACCAGTCATTTTCGAGAAAGGGAAATCGTTAGCACAGCGACATGGTTGGGATTTTTTTTCAGTGGAAGGTGATCATATAGGTGGTTTTGTTAACACAGACACGGTTCTGCCCCAACTCTTTAAGTTTTTGACTAAGACTTTGCATAACTAAGAATACATTTCAATCATCATCATTTTTGCCATATCAATATATATTTGGAATTGAATCCAAACCCCAATGTTTACTTTTATACAAAGTATACATTCATTAGTAGCTGCCAGAAAATAATCTGTAAAATAAGCAACTTAATCTAAGGAGGAATCACACTGACTTGGATAACCTTATTATTGAATGTATACTATTATTTTTATAGTTAACAATAACAACATTAGAGTAAAGTCCAACACGTCAGAATCTAGAACTTATAACCAAAGGACTCATATGCAGAAAAAGCCGCTGAGCCTCAAACAGACCAAAGCTCTCTCCAAAATTCTGCACGACAAGCCTCGCGACCGTGCTCTTTTTCATGTTGGGATCGATTCAATGTTGTGAAGCTCTGATTTGCGCTACCTGACTGTAGATGATGTCACTGACTCCCAGGGGGTTGTCCGAGAGGAATGCAGCATCACTCAACAGAAGACTAAGAAAGTCGTTACCTTCAATCTCAGTGAGACGACTCGAGAGGCATTGCAGACCTGGATCGAGATCAGTGATAAGGGAAGAGATGAGTATCTCTTCAGTAGCAGGACCAAGAATTACGGAGGGAAACGATTGAAGGAGCAGCCGATCAGCCAGGTGCAATACCAGCGATTGGTGAAAGGGTGGCTGGAGTCTCTTGGTGTTGCCACAGATGACTACAGCACCCACAGCTTGCAGAAGACCAAGGCCAGTGCGATTTACGATGCAACCAAGAATGTGGAAGTAGTCAGGCAGCTACTGGGACACAGCAGTGTAGCAGCAACCAGTGCCTATCTGGGCATTGAACAAGCCAAGGCCTTGGACATTGCCAAGAATCACAGGATGTTCTGATCTCGAGTTAGTAAACATTCGCTTATTCCCGCCAACCCCAGTAAATAATCGATCTACAGGGTATTTATTTGCCAGGGTTCAAACTGCCTCCCCAATTGTTACCAAATACGTTTTTTGATAAATATTATTAAGCAGATAAAGGCTCACAGTTAGAGTTCTAATCTACCTGGTGAGATAGTGGTGTAGGGAAGTATCGCTTCATGGTACTTCCCATTAGTTTTCAAGCAATAATATTAATGGTTGATTTTTCCAAAGTCCCAAGTTGACTAGCTCGAATTACTAGTTTTTGGAAAGCTTCAGACATTCCAACCTCATCCATGGCATTGCCTGCCTCTTCTAGAGAATTGTTTTGATACAGAGCATGCAGCACGGACATGTCGGCAGATACAGAAGGTACTATGGCTGCAACTTTGGTGTTTGCGTCCTTAATTTCTTCTAACTCCTTAAACATTTCTAATGCTTGAGGAAGATGATCCCTTTTCATGGAATACGTCCTGATATGGTGGACTTTAGCGGATAAGTCCAATTCACCAAAAGCGAGTCTGAGCAACACTCGGCTTTGAAGTTCCATACTTATATTTGACCCCATTGTCTCCATCAATTCTTGCCAGTGTGGGTCTGATTCCCTATCTGCCAACGCCCTCATTGCATCAGAAAAATTATTGAATTTGCAGGCTAACCCAATGTTGCCTGCAGCATTTCCCATTACAATATTATGAACACGAGTCTCAAGGGATCCCAATCTCGACATAATTCCTGCACCAGTTCGAAACTGACTTAGCATTGATTTTTGTTTACCAGGTAAGGGCTTCCCTACAATATGATAAATTATTGACATAATGTGTCTCTGATAATGGTTGCGTGGCGCTTCGCTTCAGGAGATTGAATCTCTATTAAAGTCACTAGCATTGAGTACGAGACATTGCGTCTTAGCACTCGGCACATCTTTAATATCAACCAGAAGGCAGCCAAAAAAACAGGCAGTTAGTGATGCAATATGATTCATAACAAGTATTAGAATTTATTACAGCGGATAAATAGTCCCCTATGCTAGATGATATGTACCCAGATAAATACTGAAAATAAAATGACTCAACTCATCAAAACTCTTGAGAATATTTACATATTAGAAGATAAACAAATTTTGTTGAATCATTGGGTTTCAGCGTCCTGTCAGTAATACAAAGGAGTACATATGTATATTCAGATAATAAATTTCAATTGGGACATTTCAGAGGAAGGGTTTGATGAAGCTGCTATTGAAGGTGCACCAACTTTTGCCAATATCGACGGATTAATCATAAAAAATATGCTCTACAATCATGAAACCAAAACTTATGGTGGTTGCTACATGTGGGAAACCAAAGAAGCAATGGAAGCTTATAAGCAAGGTGAGATCTTCAAATCAATTGTAGAAAATCCTGACTTTAAGAATGTCACTTCGAAGGAGTTTTGTGTACATGCCAAGGCTAGTGAAATACAGAAAGAGTTGAAAAATTAGCGACAAATTGCTCGGTTGACTCCAGTGTTTTGCTAGATATCCAAAGTTTTGGTGTTAACCACGTTTCCTCTCCTAACTAACCTACAAATCAGTTGAACCAAAAGACTATAACTTCAGAACCACGGATTAAGAATCAGTCGGTGGGCAGTTATAGAGGAAGGTGGGATCCAATCTAGGATCCCAAGAAAATGTTATCGAGGAGAAGTAGCAACAGATATAAAGGTGGTAAATTTTACATCACTTGGCTTGACCCCAGAAAGTTTGATTGCATTCATCCGGAATTTTGCTAGTGCATCACAGATCCCAGCTGGATGATTTGGATCAAGCACAGCTTTTTGATCACGGACATAAGATTCCTTAGTCGGCCAACGCATGACCATTGTTCCATTTCCTGCTTCATCCACGAGTAAATCCATGGACATTCGTTGGGAAAGGAAGCATTCAGAAGCAAACCATGTCTGCGCAATAGCTCTAAGTTCTGAATGTTGTTGCGGAGTAAACTTTACGCCCGTAGCCATGAAGACTACTGGCATCCCTGCAATCAAATGTCCTGTATCTTCTTCATGAAATGCAAATAGAGCAGGGGCGCTAATTATGGCTGCAGTCATCATTGCGAGGAATTTCTTTTTCATTGAGGTCCCTTGTTGAGTTTAATTTTAAAATTGAGTGCGAAGAATTGCTTCTCAGTAGTCAGCGCAGCCTCAATCAGACTAGTCAACTTTCATCCAAACACTCTCTTGTAAATCTGAAATTCTACTTCTTATAAGCATAAGGTTTTTCCTCATTGCAGGAACAGGTAAATCGTCAGCACAGTCATCCAACGAATCATAATGTAATGTCATTATGTACCGTGGTCCATTAGGTGATTCAAATAACTTCCGCCAGTGAGTCATTTTTTTCCCATTTTGCGTTGCGATATTGATATTTTCCTCAATCGCACCTTCCACATCTTCGTAGGCAAACATGCTCTTAAATGTCGTGCCGAATACCTTCACAACATTGGAGTGATGAGCATCGCCATGATTATGTCGCCATATATGGTGATTAACTGATCCATCAATGATCATCGGATCAAGTTTGTCAGCAATTTTCATGTTGCCCAAAGATTTTAGTTCTTCAAGAGTATCAACGTCTTTGTACATTCCAATCAAGGCCGCTTCTTTGCCAATTCTTCGCATGATTGTTCCTTCGCCATTCCACAACTCTTTCAGTAATGGTATAGCTACTCGTGATTTTCCTGGTTTGAAATGTATTGACAGACTGTTTCTATATTTCATGTCTGACCTCCAGATGATTGATGTTTGAAAAAGATAAATGGCTTTTACTCCCGACTAATTGGGAGACTCTGTTGATATATCAGTTCAAAACTTTTGTCCATCATTTCGATGAACAAAAAATGGCAAAGTAAGGATTTTGTCTTTGGTTATTAAGAATAAGATTACAGACTAACGGATGAGTAGTCCGATGGTCTAATCAGTGAGGATACAGGTAAAATCTGATTTAAGTCCTAAAGAATACGACCAAATCTGCAAAAAATCGCAAAAATATTGTCATTGATCGCAAAATCAGAAAATTGAAGAGAGATCCAAAACGATCGCAAAAAAATCGTAATCCCTAGCAACAGATGTCCATCTACCACACTTCATACCAACATAGATATAGTTTTATCTAGCTGATATTATTGAAGGAGATTAGTTGGGGGATGTTGCAATTAATGGGTTGGAGGAGACTTCTAATCAGTAGGTTCCAGGTTCAAGTCCTGGTGGGCGCACCATTAATATCAAATACTTAGCTGGATTCAAAAGTTACTAAACTTTTATTTTTGGCGTAGAATAGGCGTAAATGTTTTAGGGAAAATGCGATCTTGATTTTCTACAATTCTCTTTATTATCTCCTGGTTTTTAAAAATATTTATTGATCGGATCCATACTAAACTATTTTTAGTACCGATTAGCTTTGTGCTCGTATTGTTAGGAATTAAGCAGGAAATCTTTACTACACACATTTCGCTAGAAAAAC
>JACLAC010019056.1_pt1 | contig 16115 bp, 17 predicted proteins | sample 8027881 | NCBI WGS metagenome assembly JACLAC01 (sample SAMN15725517, study PRJNA655200) | protist metagenome | isolation source: fluorescence activated cell sorting (FACS) single amplified genomes of... | place: Spain: Blaines Bay Microbial Observatory, Mediterranean Sea | collected 2016-01-19
ATTACTTTGTTACTTCTGGAAACTGGTTGTAGGATTGTTTCGGTCGTTCAGCAGTATTGTATGGGGTAGCCCGAGTCTAGTTGACGCAAGCGTGGCGGCGCTCAGTCTCGAGTCGGCTAGCGCTGGCAAAGTCTTTTGGACGAGCCGTAGGCGAGTCGGGCGTTGGTGATTGCGGCGCCGCGGGGAAATCAGGTTCCCAAGACGTCACCCCCGGCAGGGTAGGTCATGTCAACGGCGCTCCACGTTCGACTTGCTCTGGACCTCTCCGCGGATTAGGCGTGGCCGTCGTGAGTCAGCCAAGCCAAGCGGTAGCGGACAGCGGGAGCTTCGCGCAGAGTAAAACTGGAGGCCGGGGAGGCATTGTGCCAGAAGATGAGATGGGCGCCCGGCGGTGTCGAGGTCGTATCATTGACGGCATCCTCACGCGACGAGGGCGCGGCGCCTACGGCGTTGGCCGTGGAGTTATTTTCATAGCAGCACTACCGCTGCGGCAGGCGTCGTAAGCTAAAACTAAGAGGCGGAAGGCTCTTCGCGAGGCACGAATTTCGCCACAGCACGGCAGCAACACACGTAAAGAGGTGTTACGGCGTTGGCGCAGGTGTTTGTTTCTGTTGAGTAGGTAGATAGCAAAGTAGTTTTCGTTTCTATAGTATTGAGAAAGATGAGTCACGTCCTCCTCGCTCTCCTCCTTGATCTTGTGTTAGAAGTGACGGGTCTAAATCGAGCAGAGTAATTCTCGGCGCAGTCGAATGTGTTGCAGAGACAGGCAGGTCTGGCCCTGTTTCAGTTGTTGGCGACGTTGACATATCATGGAACTCCTTGCGAGCAGCGGCATTTGCCGGGATCTTGTGAATCAGAGAAATTATTTCTAAGTAAGAGCGAATATTATTGAGGGAAAGGCAAAGTTCGGTGCATGGTCTGTGGTCAGCTGATAGCAACGTAACCTTGTGATTAAAGTTTAAACAGTTTCATGGTACGAGCGCGTCACACTTCGCGGATGATATATTTCAGCGTCTAAGAGGAAGAACGCCCAGCAAGAAATTTTCCAGAGCGTGGCCTACACTCATGGAAATTTGATCAGAGATTCGACTGCGCGGTCAGGGATGCGTGGTGAACGGAAGAAAGACGCGGCTAAGCGCAAGTAAGCGTTCTATAACTCGATGCGTGCGTGCAGTTGCGTGTTCGACGCGAGACGCGTTTAGAGCTTGTGCCTAGTCATACGTCCAGCGTTGGATCCAAGAGTAGTGCGGATGCAAGAGAAGAGAAACATACGCGCCGCATCATATGGGCATTTAGGGACATCGTTCTTGAGAAGCGCAAGTATTCAGTATCGCAACTCGCGCGCATAGGAAAAGCGGTGCAGGTGGTTTCAGCAGAGAAACGCGGTGTGGTATGTTACATGCAGAGCGGATGGTCATGCGACCTTGAGAGTGCTCGGAGAGGACAAGACATGGATGAGAGCGAGCTTGTACGTGCCTGACTAGTTTGTACGCTAGGAGCCATGAAGTGTCAGTCGGTCGCACCTTTATGTGATGGTGGATAGCATGTGTGAAAGCTATGCTAATACAAAAACGCGACTTAGTGGAAAGTCGGAATTCCTTTGGGTCGGCAAAACCTTCGAGTCGTGAAGGTTTCCGACATTCGTGGCATACTGGCGACGTCGTTTGCATAAGTCGTCATCAAGATCCTCGTGCGGCACGGAAAAGATGGAGGGGAGTACATCGGTGGTCTGGGGTGAAGCACTTGAAGGCGACGGCGGGGTTAACGGGGCTGTGGAGCGATTTCGCGACGAGGCTGTGCAAAAGCTTGAGCAGTGGAAGCAGTTGATGCTGGGTGGCCCACTGATCCCGCAGAGAAGCGACGTGACGGCGGAGGAGCACGATGTTGCCCGCGCGTGGTGGCGCGATCTTTACGCACAGATGCAGCAGGAGATGGGTGCGTTAGTGGAAGAGATGGCAGAGGCGGAAGACGTAGTCTCGCCAGAAAAGGTGCCAGTGCAGTTGCAGAATTTGAACGCTGCTTTGGTGATGACGTGGCATCCGATGAATGTCCAAGGCACTGTGCAAGATCTGGACGACCGCGTCCGCGGCTTGATCGACGATTGCGTGCGCGATGTTTGGAGCCACGTGCAGAGCGATCGGTATCACAGCTTCTTGTCGCTGTGGATCGGGGGTGTCTGGCGTATAAAAGACGAGTCAATCCCTGGGGGGCAGACTAGGCGGCGCCCATGTCCGACCGACGAAATCCAGCTTCTCATTGATGCTGACGAAGACAGTATTGGACACATTCTCTCGCTTTTTTTAAATTTGAGTAATGATTCAATGTTTAGAATTCGAATATTTGGCGGCCCCACTCATGGAAAAACGCTTTCGATACTTTTACACAGTAGGTACTCTTTGTTTTCCATATGGGGGCTGAAGAATTCTTGGGAAAGTGAAGAGTCGTTGCACGAAGCTCAGTACTTTATCGACAAAGCAAACAGTCTTTGACTTGCATGAGCATCGGCGACGATAGATCAAGTGCGATCTTGTTGTCATATGCAATGTAAGGATGCCCAGCACAACGAACCAAAGTTCATCCAATGAGTTGTCTGATACAAGTATTATTTTTCATTTTTTGCAATTTCTTATTCCCCGTGGGTCTCGATGAAGACTTTCTCAGGAACGGAGCGCGGGGAGATTCATGGACGCGGCGTATGGGGGGTGGAGGCAAAAAGTGTCATCGATGGGTTGCCGCGTCTGGGCTTGAAGTTCGATGGTTTCCAGGGTCAGGAGAGGGTAGTTTTCGCTGACGTAAACCAGGAGCATTGCGGTACATGTATGGCATACGAATACGGTGGCTCTGTCGGAGAGGTCGACAACGATGGTGAAGTTTGGAAGGAGGTGTGGTTCGATAGTCGACCGAGCGCTGCAGATATCCGATTGGCCGAGATGGTGCAAAACTGTTATGCCGTTGGAGACCATGTACCCCACCGGACTCCAGAGGAAGACCCAACCTGGGAGCCATGGTACCCTCCGGTAAGATCGAAGGGCGTGTCGCTAGGACACCTGACGTATCAGATTGCCGATCATCTCATGCAGAAGCGCTCCGAGACTCTCACAGCGTCGCAGCGGGACTTCCTGCAGGGGTTTCACACGGTGACGACAACTCGACTTTCGGGGCTCCTTGACTTCATGGAGTTCAAGAACGGCTTGAACGAGCTCTGCTTCGTCGATCTCGACGACGATGATCACAAGGTGTTAGAGAAGACAACGGCGCTGCGCACGTTGGTACGTCCACGCGCCGACGATCTCGAGCCCGTGATCGAGCTGAGCGTCGTGATCAAGAAAGTCGAGTCCGATAATTCTGAGTAGCACGAGTGTCGGGGATGTTGTGGTGGTGGTCCGTCGTGATGGTTGGGATCGCCGTCGGCGAGGGTGTTGGCTTGCGATCACGTTGCCGACTATGGAAGTTCAGGCATAGCAGTGACGCTCGCTGTACGTGTGTCACGCTTTTCATGACTACACAATGCATGAGCATTACAGTCAGTGCGCGCCAAATGAGAAGTGAGATACACTTTCCAAGCCGGATGATATCGTGTGGAAAGCAGGCTTTCGTGTATCCGTCTGCGTTGCTGGAACACGTTGTGTGAATAATGTCGAGTGCGCACAATATGATCGAGTCAGATAGTGTGACTGCGGAGCAAATGAAGTGCTTTTTTTTTCGACATGGCCGAAGCCCCGCTTGCACTCGAATTCGACTCTTCTGTTCAGTCGATACTTCCACCGAAGATCTTCCACCAATCCTAGCAATTTCTCATGCACAACTGCCAAGCGCAGATTCTGTTCCATCGCGCCGCAGACAAGCGTACATTTCTTTTCGCGTTTACACAGACAAGCGAAGAGGAGTCATGCGCCCAGACGCAGACCATCACAACCACAGCCGCCGCAACATCGTAGAAACGATTCGCATGCGCCCACACCCCACCGCAACAACAGGTAGTATACAGAGCGCAATGAACAGCTCCAGGAAAAACCGCCGCCGAAAAGGAACCACCACCACAACGCCACCGGAGCACAGGCCAGCACCGCAAAGCCCCGGGGCGAGACACCCACGCACCACTCCACACGCCGTCCGCAGATTCAACATCAGAGGCTTTACGGCCTCGTCACATAGTGGATCTGTCACAACAATGTGCACGGACAGGAAAGAATGCCGCAGGAGAAGAAACACAACGACCGAGGTCGGCCACCATGGACAACCATGGTCCACCGCCGAAGATGCAGAAAGAATCGATGACACGGGGCACCAAACGCAATCGTAAGATTGATTATCACCACCACCGCCGGAACAGCTGAGGAGCACTCCGAGGGCATGAGAGCGCCTGCAACTTCTGAAGAACAACCGCGGACCAACGGTTGCGTCGTACCTACACCAACGTTGGACGCAATAGACGAAGTGCCTCGTCGCAGCAACGAGATCACTTGAGACGCGCCCGCACAGCTTGCACGGCGCAGTCCCGTTGTAGAAATCCCTCCACAGACTGCCGTCGCCACTGTCACGCCCGATGTCGCTGAAGATATGTGTGCACCCACCTGCCCGTACCTGATTCACCAGCCTCTGCAGATGCCTCGGCGCATCCGATACGCCATACCTGGAGCTGCTACGGCCGCCACCGCAATCAAGGTAGACCGCGACATTACTCTTGCAACTCTCCTCCAACAGATCTGCGCGCCTGGACCTCACGTGTCCCTCCACTACGCTCTTCGCAGCGGACGGCGTTACGACGATGGGATCATCAGGAGAAGCTTCTGCACAACACCGACCAGCCGCTGCGCGAGCATCAGCTCTTTCGTTTACATACACCCCAGCGTGACCGCGAGCGTGACCGATATGCAGAGACACCTCACTCCCCAGTCTATTCAGCTCTTGCACAAGCCGCAACTCCCGCTCAGTGTCTGGGCGGCCCTTCTTTAACATGCTCAGCTGACTCTGACTATCAGTAAGCTTCAAAACCCTCGGCTGCCCCCAGTGCGGCGGTAACAACTCATGCAGGCACCGTCGCGTCTGCTGCAGACCCAACGTCGATGCTGCGATCTCGACATCGTATGAAGAGCCAGCGAGGCCAGCGTATGCGTGCCCTTCGCGGACGACGTCACCACCCCTGGCCCACACGATCCCCACGCCCGACGGTCCATACCTCCCAAAAAAAAAATCTTTGTCTAGCGAGCCATCAATAGCAAGCACCAGATCATACCCCGGGTACAACCGCTGCGCGCTCTGTTCGTCTTCCACCGTCCCCTCGAGGATGGATACACTACTGCTCAACCAATTATCGGATGCGGCGCTCGAGCTGATGTAACGCTCGAGGCGGTGCTCCCACTCGCCAAGCAGAGAGTCATGTAGCGTCACATGTGCGCCCAGTGGCGTAGTCGGTCGGATAGCACTCGCGCCGGACACGCTACATTCGTCAATCAACTCGCCTAGAACGCAGTTCTCGCATCTCATCGCCCTGTCGACTAGCATGAAACCACTCACTTCCGCCAGTTCGCCGACCGTTTTACAGTCCGCCATGTCGAGTGTTATCAGGACCGACGATTTCCCGTGAAGTCCCAAGAACGCCCGGCAACACCTCACAATCACCGCGTCTATTTTCTTGATGAGTTTCGCGCACTTCTTGGCCAACACTGGTGCCCACACTGCAACACCATATCGAACCTTAAATTCGACGATAGCAGTGTACAACACCCTCCCAGTTTTCGACGAGATCATAGGACATCTACCAAGAGCGGCGAGCAGGATGCCACTCCGCTTCGCAAGTTCTTCGAGCACTTGCTCAGCATGGCTCCTGTAACTGAGTGCTTCGTCGAAGATGATCCCAAGAACTTTTACCTCGGTGCGAGCTTGCAACGTGATGCCACTAAGTACAATGGCCTCCTGGTATTAATTTCGCCGCGTCAGCGAGAGCTCGCCCACACAACATGAAGCACGATTTCTGGGAATTGATTGGCTGTCGGTTGGCGTCACTCCATGTCGCAAAAACGTCGCAAGTTGCCTGCATCAACGCCATGTGGTCGCTGTGCTTTTTCGCCGTGACGATAACTCCAGTGTCGTCAGCAAATGCTGAGGGGTCAGTTCTCAACTCGCTGCCACCAGATGCAGAGGCAAACGCGCTGGCAACGGCCTCCAATGAACTAAGCAAATCGTCAATGAGAAATGTGAAAAGTGTTGGCCCTAAAACACTTCCCTGCACGACACCAAACCAACTCTTCACCCTTTCGGAACGTACACGCCCATCGACAGTAGCTACTTCAACAAGAAGGTCGCGGTCTCCTAGGAAGCTTGAAGTGCTAACTTTCTGACACGCATGTTGCAATAACTGTGTGAAGCTGCTGACGCCATTCAATGAAGATACTACGACGTCATTCAATGAAAGTACTCTGGAACGCTCGACATCATTCAATGAAGGTACTATTGATGGGGGCATCGTTTTGGACAGGAGGGGACAGCTTGAGCACTGCACGATTCGGCGACGTGGACAGGAGCGGAATGCTGGAGGCGTGGTGTTCGGCAAAGACATGTTGTGGGGGACCTGCGCGATCAGGGACAGCGACTGGCCGCGTTGCATTGCTCATAACGGTGCATGGGGAATCGGAGCACGGAATCGGAGAGCCTGCGGCTTCGGGTAGTTTCGGAGAGCAAGTAGGGAACACAAAAATGAATGCCCTGGGCTCTGCTTCCATCTGACATGACGCTTCGCGCAGTGCGTGCCTGCCGCACTGCCAAATGTCTCGGCGTCTTGTTGCGAAAAAAAGATGGGGATGTTTTGGGTCGAAGTGGAAAAACATCTTCTCTGCTAACATCGGGGCGTGTCGTCTGCTGGCATCGAGTGTTGTCGTGTTCTTTTGAGTCAGCAGAGGGTGTGAGTGGACGGGCAGAGAGAAAAAGATGATAACTTGCATTCTCGCACTTTGCACGTCGAGTCGCCAATGCGTCCTTGCGCGACGCATATTTACGAAACGTAAATTCTGTTCAATAAGAAAAATTCTAAGCCGGGAGTGCACGAGTGATTTCGAAAGAACTGGAAGAGTGTCACAACATTTATTTCTTGCCGATGACAGTGCATGTGTCTTTGCATTTTCATGGCAATACAAAATGCTTGAATGCTCGTAAAGCACGTACGACACGGAAGCAAGATGGAGGCAGCATTGCATAACCCGCACGGGTTGTGGAGCTACGGGGGGCTCATGGGCCAGGGTATCGAGGGCTTACTGGAGGGCACTACTGAAGTCGAGACGCTCAGTCTCCTGCGACAGGCAATGGCAGCGGCCACACGGGCGGTATGAATTCTATTGATGGTGAAATGTGAATCGGCGAGAGTCCCTTTTATGCAAAATTGTTGTGACACTAATATTGAAGCCTGACAAACACCTCTGCGTGTTTTTCTCTTTTTTACAAAATCGAATTCGACTGCAAGTGGGGCTTCGGCCATCTCGAAAAAAAGGAGATATTCATAATACTGAGTGTGTGTCACGAGTACATTCATTTGATGTGCCCGCTGATGCGTTGACTGAGTGGATCAGGAGGAGTTGCGTTGTTTCTTCGTGAAGAAAAAATGTGTACGGCGCTGGAATTTTCAGGTGAGTGCCGGTAGGAGCGCCAAGGACCTGGCACAGCTGTCGGTGGCGTTGTCGGAACGCGCAGTGCAGAAAGCTCGAGGGTACGCAGAGCTGGAAAGTAGTCTCGGAGTGTCCGATCCGTACAACGCACATCCACCATCTCCGCCGTTGCTATCGTCGGGCATGATGGGTCTGAGCAACAACTTCGTATCCGTGAAATCGTCTTCGATTGCGTCGTCATTTCTGTTGCTGCAATTTCCGTCTCCGTTGTTCAGCGGCGACGAAAGAAGCAGTTACTGCTTTGCGCCTGGTGCAAAAGACGAAGAAGCGCAGGCTGACAAGGCGGCTTCGACTGAGGACGTCATGGAGGACGATCCATCGGGTTGCGGTTGCTGTGTGTTGCTCGACGTTGCGGATGCAATCGCAAGATATAACGTTGTCGAGGCGGAGCGGGGCAGTGGTACCTTTCCTGGCCGTCGGTGCTGTAGAGACTCGGGATGGGCTTTCAGACGACTGAAGTGGGCGTGTCATCGGGCAGCAGGTTCGGCATGGGAAAAAAGCAACCTTCATCTTCTTGCGGCAACTCCTGCACTTGACGATGTAGCCCCAAGTTGTTGCGGCTGTGCGCGAAGCCTTGCTCCTGGGGCGTATGTGCAAGGAGGAGTTTTGGATGTGCACCGGGGCAGGACGCGCCGCAAGGATGGAAAAACTCCACCATGCCTAGGTAGTGCAGAAGCATGGTCGTCGCTGCCTTTGCTGCCAGCCGGTGGTTGTTTTCGCTGCGATGGAGCCTTGGATTTCATGTGAATGTCACATGTCGTACATCATATCGTTGCGACAGAGGGAACCTTCACACCATGGTGCATATTGATCTCATCCGTAAGCTCTGCATCGGATTCAACCATAGATACAGAATTCTGTATATTACGTAGCATGCACGCTGTAGAGTCGTTATCTGGTTCATGAAAAATTCAAAGAATGTAATCGGACGAACAGGAAGAGGGCATACTCGGCTTTGCTGAGGGCGAAAAAGAGTCTTGTATTATGTGGTGCTCGATACTTGGAAATCAATGAGATCATCTCAGACCCATGTCTTAAAATCTCAAACACAAAGTATGGCTCAGCAGCGCGGGTTTTTTTGCATGTGTTCTGCATCTACGCGTATAGTACAGCTATTGCTCTAAGGGATACGGCAGCTGTCCAAAGTTCGTATGCGGACGCGAAAACCGCACTGTGTGACGTGCGTAAGCGTCGAGTACGCAGGAGCGCAGCACGCGTTGCAGATCATGTGACTCGCGCAAAGCGGGGGTAATGTACTGGACTTTGCGACTTGCGTATTTGTTTGGGTTCTGGGGTTCCGTTCTGTAGCTCGCAATATTTCATCTCGGGGAGCATGCGAAGCTTTTTTTTCCGGGAGCGATGGAACGCCGTACCAATCGCTATATAATATGTGATGTGTGCGACAATCAATCTTACACAATCGCAAAGTGTTATTTTGGCATCGATCGTGCGGTAGAGTCCGGTTCCAATCAGTGGTCGCGGTCAGATTGCGCGAACGACCATGAAGACAGCAGTGTGGGTATATCCTGAATCTGTTTCAACCCCGTTGGTTTCAACTGAATTCGTGCATCTTCTACTTGAATGTCAGAGATGTTTGGCCCGTCGGTGTGATGCGTTAGTCGCACTCGGGCATTGAATGTGCGGAAAAGTGGTGTCTGCAAGGGCCAGATTTAAGAGGAAGGTCGCTCAATCGCAACACTACAACGTGAAATTCAAAAAATAATCAGGTTGTCCTGTTCGGGCTTGCCAGCGAGAAATCTGGCGGCTGTATGAAAGCGCACGGTAGTAAGCACTTTCTTCCACCAAAATTCATCATCGACAACAGCAACGGACATTTTCCGCAGGAAATGTTCGATATGCAAGTTCGCGACTGCGCCAAGTTGGATCCGAACACGCATCACGGCACGTGCCATCATTGTATGCGTCGATACCCGGGGGAGCTGCACTGTTTTTCGCGGAGCGGTGTGTTCCACAAGTTCAAACAGTACGATATCGACGATCTACGGGGTGGGCCGATCTTCAATTATAAGGCGCGGGACAAGATCTACCGTGGTGGCGGCGTCCCCGAGTCACTCCATCAGGTATTGTGCGTCCGGCTTTCTCACATGTGAGAGTCGCACTAACATCTTGCATGTGGGTCGAAGAAAATTAGATTATGCAATTCCGACCACCGTTGCCGCGAGACTCTGTATTTCCTTGTTTTGCCACCGATCACGCCAAAGCTTGACTCTGTAATGCTGTGGACATTCGTTGCAATATGATTTTGGCAATAATCGATGCTAGAAAAGCTGCGAAACCTCGCACAAGTTTCGTGTGTGTATGCAAAGCTTTGACAGAACAAGAGCTAGTACACTCGGATGTTGTGCTTTCCATGACACCAGCCACGACGCGGGGTGCTCACTTTCGGTGCAAATCTCGGATTTCATCCTGTGATATTTTCTTTGCCGCCAGATTTGGGCGGTGCCGATGGGGTTTGGTGCGTGCTTGCGAGCGTGGCAGACTGGGCAAAGGTGCAAACGTGGAAGACCGGGCGTGGCAGACTGCTACAGTTGCACCGAAGAGCCGCGCATAATAGATGACTGGGGTCGAGACATTCCTCCCACGGTGCCGGCGGAAGGAGAATCGACGATACCGGCGACGCCACCTGGACCGCTAGAGCCGGCGCGTCTGTTTCCAACGGAAGTGCTTCGGACACACAGCCAGCAGAATCGAGGTTGACTTTGCGTTTTCTGTGTAATGACGGTCGGGTCGATTGTTCTCGTGCGCCACTTAATTTTTCGACAGTACGTTTATGAGTCGCATGACACGCTTGTTCATATGCATGCATGTACAAAGTACCCGGTTCCCAGAGTAGTTAGTGGGTGTGGCGAGTTCAGGACGATGTAAGCGTTGATCGGCACGGTCGATCTTTTGGCACTCCCTCGGCAACTGACTCACTCAACCATAGTCTCATTTTGGTTGAGCGTGTAAGGTGGCAAAAAAATCTGTAGACGGCCCATGTGACCAATCAATCGAGCGGGATGACGGGGATCGGAGCGGGCGAGGCGGCTGCGCATCGCGAAAACAGAGGCGCGCGGCGCGGGGTGGCAACACGAGCGTTCAAGACCCGTCTGCTAGTGCGAGCAGTACGGCTACATCCTCTGCGCCGAGAGAGGACTTCGGCGAAAGCCGTCAGGCGACAGCTGCTTGTGGTACCAATGAAGGTGTGATGCCAGAGTGTGGAGACAGCGAGGCCCCAGAGCGTGATGCACCTGCAAGTGCCGCGGTTGCTTCTGCCGACGCGTTGGTATCCGATGTCGTTACGTCGTCGATGGTGCATTGTATCGCGACGGTACTGGGTTCCACGCGAGCGGTGCCCCGCGAGGTCGCAGGCGTCCTGGCGGCGTCGATGGCGCCTCAAATCCGGCAAGTGTGTCAAGATGCTGCGTACACGGCGAACATGCCAACCAGAGCCGGTGGCACGCCAGGGGCTGAACCGGCGGGTCCGCATCGCGGAGCAGGGGTGGATGGTGGCGTCGGCCCGGCGACATCAACGGAGTGTGCTGCACCATCGACGCCTGACGTGGCTTTTCTGACATCGTCGACGCCGCCAGTTTCGTGGAAAATCGACAGGGTGCTGCGTGTGTGTTGCAAATCTTAATAGTACTGTAGCATTCGGTGACAGGCTTTCGGCAATTTCGGTGCTTCGGTGAAAATGCACGCGCGACTGACAGGCAGAGTTGGTTGCGGAATTGCTTGGGGGTTCTTGTCATCTGCAAAACAGAAACTGCACGGCGTCAGTCATTGCAGTTTTCTCCCTTGCCGGGGAATTGATGATGTTTTCAAGCGCAATTCCTAGTGCACGGAGTCCTTTTGGTGGCCGTTGCGTTCGTCGGAGTAGCGTTGTTTTGTCGACATGAGCAGGTACAAGAGGTTACCGCGCAGATCGACAGTTTTCAAGCGTAAATCTTACCGCGCGAGCGACGTCTTTTGGGCGTCCGTTCGGTTCCGTTGGTCGAAGTGACATTGTTTTGTCGAAATGAGCATTGGTACAAGAAGTTACCGCGCGGATCGACAGTTCACTTCTCAATTGTAAATCTTATCGCGCGAGCGACATTTTTCTAGTGTCCGTTCCGTTGGTCGGATTGGCGTTGTTTTGTCGACATGGGCAGGTACAAGAAGTTACCGCGCAGATCGACAGTTTTCAAGCGTAAATCTTACCGCGCGAGCGACGTCTTCTGGGCGTCCGATGGTTGCATAAAATGAACAGGTGCACGGGAAGCGCAAGAATGCCGTCGTTGCAGAGTTGGACGTGCCCACTGCGGAGGACGTGGAGCAGGCGAAAGTGGATTTCCCGAACATGGAGGTTGCAAACGCAACAAAAAAATACGTTCACATCTTTCGCATACACCATGGGCATACGCACACACCGAGAGAGAGCGCATTGAAATGGAAAAATTGCACGTTGTCAGAGGGGGCTTTCATTGTGAAGCCATTGATACATCTGACAACTGATAGTGATGTCATGGCATTTGGATTATGGGAAAGTTCAGGATGGTATCTGTCTCCGAGTAATGCAAGTGCTTTGACAACAGTCGTCTGAATGAAATGACCCCAGGTGCAGCTCGACACGCGTGTGCGGTTGAAGCGTGCGTTCCGGCTTGGCGGTGGGAAGATATGGAAGACGGGGCAAACAGGACGGGTGGTCAAGTCGGTGAATGGCGTGGCGGGACTTGATGACGGTCACTACACCGTGCGATTGGACGTGCCTGAACAGCAACTGATTCGGATACGCGAAGCGGACATCCCTTTCATGCTGAAACTGGTGCGACTGTTGAATAGCATTCAGTGGCAGCGTTGATGCTCGTCTGTGTCAGATTTCTCTCTCAAGGCCTCTGTCAGACGACCGGGGTCACATGGCAGTGCAGTAACTATTCATTGTTGTTGTGCAGGAAATTGGCCGAGACATGGGAAGTTATCTTGAAGTGGCCATCCATTCAAGAAAAAATACGGCGCATGCCTAGGAAGATGAATCGGGATCAGAGATCACGGAGGGGGCTGGGGGGCATATTTTGTCCGCGCACATGCCTGCCGCGTCTGCTGCCACTTTGTCTTCGGCGGCTGGGGCAGCATCGTCAGGCCTGGAGAAAAGAGTGAAAGAGGAACCGAAAGCGAAGCAGGAGGATTTGCTGGCCAACCATGCCGGTGCGCGGAGTGCATCTACGGTGAAGGAGGAGATAAAAAAGGAAGCCAACCCGGCGGTAAAGCTTGAAGCGCCGTCCGGTGCTTCAGGCGACGCGCTTGCCGGGTCGCACGTTCGTGGTATTCACTTGCCGCTGGAAAAACATTGCCGGTGTCCATCATGATAGCTGGCTTCACTTCATTGACTCTCACCGTACAAGCTGATTCTCGGTGCCAGTACTTGCCAAGTAGCATCGCCGCGCCGACATGCAAGTTTTCTTCGTACACTCAGCATGTCTGGATAATCGGAAATCTCGCTATCCAGATACACATCCAGCTCAATCCAATCTTCGTCGTTGTCCGCTATAACAAAACGTAGCTGCTCTTCCTGCTCTTTTTCTTCCCCAAATAAATAGTCGCTCGTCGCCTCTTCCTCCGCTTTTTTGATCGGGTCCCAACGATGCGTCCGCCAGTCGTCCACCAGCTTTTTCTGCCGCTCATCCAACGTGGACACTACTACCTGTCACTGCATGCGCCAGTGAATTTGGATCCCTCAAACGTGTATGGCGAATCACTCTTAGTCGTCATGCTTTCGCCGTCATCATCATCATCATCATCATTTCCACTGCGAACGAATCACGTAGTCCCACGTGATTGACATGAAGCTGTGCAAGCCGAGTAACAAAGAAGCTGCGTCGTCAATCCCCAGCTACCTCGCGTATAATTTCCTCCGTGGTCGTGAAGGGCAGCGGGTCCTCGTCTTCTTCAGGCACTTTGTAGCAAGTTTTTACCTTTTTCCGGCGCGCTTTCCACGTCTTCGGCTTCTGCACGTGGTCAACACCTGATGCCTGCTCTATGCTGTAGAACGATGTGTTGTGGTTCGTCTTCAAGTGGATCGCACTCTTCGTGCTATCGTGCGGGTGTCGCGTGGATTGGCCACCGCCCAACTTCGGAGACGGCACACCATTTCCACCGGCATTGGTGCCCAAAGCATTTTCCCCCTTCTTGCCTGGGCTGGACGCCACAGCCCCACCTTCTTGCATCGACATCTTCGTTTCGCGATGACCGCTGTGCTCACGATCGCGATGCCCGCTGTGCTCACTCAACGACGAATGCCACAACCCCTCGCTAGCACCCCACAACGCTTTCTCGCACTGCGGCTATCCCGTTGCGACTATCATGACATTATCGGCACCTGCTTCGTCGTGGACGCTGCTGATCTACATGAAAGGAGGCGCAGCAACACGTGCTCGGTTTTCGCCCGCTATCATTCCGCAGCTTCGTGCGATACTCCGGCGCAAGATGCCCAGAAACCATACGGCAACCGAGCCAGCTGATGTTCCGCCAACCACGACATCGGCCGCAGCCGGCGCCCCGCACGGCAACACGTAGTGCAACGCAGCGGCGGCCTATCAAACACGAGCCATGTCCATTAATACACATGTGAGCGATCTTCTAGCGCGGTGCTCTCCCTTCACTTTCAGTCTGCCTTCTTCATCCTGTGACGCGATCAGAATATCTACAATAGCTCCCTCTTCTTTTTCTTGTTTCTGGATGCTACCTTCTCTCCCGCGGGCATGCTATTTCTACCGCGCCAGTGTGTTGCCGAGAACACGCTCGTCACTGCACGAATACGCGATACGACCGCTGTACGGTAAATCCGTCCAACTCAGCTTGTGCATAACTTTTGTTGTAGTTCTTCTGGCGTCGCATTTTACGCAAAGATGTTCATTCAGAGACGACAGACCCAGGGCCCTGGCGTATCTCTGTCTTGAGGCCTTTTTCCTCAGACGATTCTGCATTCGACCGTGAACATTTCGTCAAGGGGACGCCGACATAGGGTTTTGACCGACCCAGAGTTAGCGTCACCCGCTCCGTTGCAACGGCCCACCTGTTTTCGATGGCCTGCCGCGGAAGGGCACACTATACTGGGACGACTCATGCAACCAGACGAGCCATAAATAAGGGTGTCGTGATCGTTGTACACAAGATAGCCTTCTCAAGAAGGCGACGGAGTCCTCCTTATCAGGCGCATCGTGTAAGATTTGAGATTTCATTCAAAGTATCCATGTTGAACGTATCACCTGATATCCCTGTTTATGCACCGAGACACTGCCGAAAAAAAGAGAAGCTACTGGAGAGGGCACTGCCGTAATTGCGTTATGGGTTGCCTCCTTACGAACGGAATGGCTGTTCGAGCGATACCAAGCTGCGCTGTGGCTCCTCCGCGTAATCATTGCACAAAAACAGCTGAGCGAGCTGCCATGCGGCGTGCTCTTCAAAATCTGGAATGAATGGCATTCTGGGTGATTTCCGCGAGGACCACCTAAGATGAGGTGCCCTTCTCGGGCATTTGTACACGGCTCGAGACGCAGGAAGTGCACGCTTAACGAGACGCAGGAAGTGCACGATCCAGCATCGAAAGCGACGATCCCGCTCATTTCCACGAAACGTACTCTGCGCCGCCGTCGTTAGCCGTGCACTTGTAAACCGTCCCATGAACTATGGCTCATCATTACTCGAAGCGCCACCTTCGCTTTGTGCATCGTCCATTGAAACGTCGGAGAGGGTTGACGAAACGCCCTGCAGGTGCGCTGTAGATGATGAAGATGACGGCGACGATGGGCCATCAGCTGCGTGATGAGGAAGTACTACAGCCGTGGCCATTGCTGAGGAATATGCTGCGCGCATACCTGACGAACCACCACTACGCAAGAAACTCGAACTTCTCAACACCTCATCTGTTCGACTTTTTCGCACTTCGTGTGCCTTTCGCAGCGCGTCGTACTCCCCGAATGCCTCGTCGTCTGGTGGCATGATTTCCCGGCCATGACATTTTTGTTTGAATCTGCTATCGCCGCGCAAACGCAACAAGTCGCTACAATATTTAAACTGCAACTGCATCTTCTTAGTGGTTTCTTTAATCTTCTCTATTCGACGAATCACAAAACCGAAATTGTCAAGGATGGAAAATACCCTGAGACGGCACTCTATAAATGAATGTGGCCAACTTGCCGCACTGAAATGACGCATCGGCATTGCATTGCAGATAATTTAGCAGTCTTACGGTTCACCTCGAGTCAGCTCCGGTAAAGAGTGCCACCATAGCACTGGTTCGACTTCTTCTTTCTCGTCTTTTGGAAAGTCATGACTCTTCATTTCCACGTTTGCCTCGCGACCGTTGAACTCCTCTTTGATCTCGTCTTTTGGCTCTTTCACGATCGTCTTTTCATCCTTCATCACCTGACATTTGATTCATCAGACCACCGTACTTATCTGTACTCCACCAGTCCCTGA
>JACLAC010000609.1_pt1 | contig 16105 bp, 12 predicted proteins | sample 8027881 | NCBI WGS metagenome assembly JACLAC01 (sample SAMN15725517, study PRJNA655200) | protist metagenome | isolation source: fluorescence activated cell sorting (FACS) single amplified genomes of... | place: Spain: Blaines Bay Microbial Observatory, Mediterranean Sea | collected 2016-01-19
GATCGTATCATTGATCGGCCCAAGTGGGTGCGGAAAGACAACGTTGTTGAGGCTGATGGCTGGGCTCGAGCAGCCCACAGAGGGAGCTGTCAGGTTGGATCCACCGGTGCAAGGTGACGCTGGTGGAATCGCTTTTGTCTTTCAGCAACCTTCCTTGTTGCCGTGGCGAACAGCCATTGAGAATGTTGTGCTGCCGCTTGATTTGATTGGCAAAGGATCCCCATCAAATCGTCGAGAAATCGCATCTGAGTTGCTGAGGACTGTAGGGTTGGAAGGTGCAGTAAAACGCTTTCCATCAGAGTTGTCGGGTGGAATGAAAATGCGTGTCTCCATCGCAAGGGCGCTAGTCACTGAACCACATGTGCTATTGCTGGATGAGCCTTTTGCTGCACTTGATGACATGTTGCGGAATCAATTGGGCCAGCTGCTCTTGGAGCTTTGGGAAAGAAGACGTTTCACGGTTGTGATGGTAACTCACAATATTGCTGAGTCTGTGCTTTTGTCCCATCGGATCGCAGTTATGCGTGACGGAGCGTTGGCGAGTGTTCTTGATAATCCGCTTCCGCAACCACGTAATGAAGAGATACGTGCAACCAGCAAATTTGGCGAGTTTTATGGTCATGTCAGCCGCACGCTGCGGGGAGAGTCGTAAATGACTGCAGTTTCTACACCACGGCAGCGTGAGATATTGGTGAGCGTAAGCTTGGTCGCAACTGTCGCTTGCATCGTGCTTGGTATCTGGGAATTCATTGTCTGGAAGTTTGATTTGCCAAAGGCACTTTTGCCGACCCCTCGGCAATGCTGGAATGCGGCTGTGTTGGAGAGAGTCGCCTTGTTTCAAGCCACACTTTCAACGGGTTTTGCTGCCTTTAGTGGCTTGTTGGTGGCGGTTGCTGTGGGTTACGGCCTCGCCGTGATTTTTAGTCAATCTCGCAGTCTTCGACTGGCTCTGTTTCCGTATGTGATTCTGCTGCAGACCGTTCCGATCGTAGCAATTGCACCATTGCTCATTGTTTGGAGTGGATACACATTTCGCACCGTTCTCATTGTTACCGCGATTGTGTGCCTGTTCCCGATCGTCAACAGCGTGACGGGGGGATTGATGAGCACGAAACAGGATACAAACGACCTGTTTCGCTTGTATGGAGCAGGACGTTGGAAACGTTTGCTGCATTTGCAAATTCCATCTTCTGTCAATCATCTCATGCTAGGTACTAAGACCAGCAGCGGATTGGCTGTGATCGGTGCGATTGTAGCTGAGTTTTTCGTTGGAAATAGCACCTCCTATGATGGCTTGGGAACGCTCATGACGGGTTGGGCGAACCTGTTGAAAACAGATGCACTGGTTTCTGCTGTTTTTGCATCGGCCATACTCGGGGTCCTGTTGTTTGGCACGGTTCATCTGATCTCGGCTGTCTTCCTGCGACGTTGGACAACATTTGCAGCGTCGGCTAGTTGATGCACAGGTTGCACGCTTCGATTTTGTGCTGATCGCGATGTAGGAAAAGCTAGGATCTGAATTTTTGTCAGACACAGGCGGCAAGGGGCTTCCCTTGGTCAATCCATGAGGGTGATACTGTGGCTGCGTTTCATTCGTTTGGAGGTTGTGTTTTTATGATTCGTTTCATTGTTTTAACGTTCGGGCTCGTCATTCTGATCATGAGTGGCTGTGGTCCTTCGTCTACATCGTCCACTTCCGTCGGCAACAGTTCTTCTGCCGATTCGTCTGAGGACTCTCCTGTGGCAATTCAATTGAATTGGTATCCAGAGTCAGAGCATGGCGGGGTGTTTCAGGCAGAAGCAGACGGGGTCTACCAAGCTGCTGGTCTGAAGGTCGATATCAGACCCGGTGGGCGGAGTGCGCCCGTGGCGCAGGAATTGGCATTGGGACGGGTTCAGTTTGGTTTTGCCAACGCCGATGATGTGGTGGTTTACCGTCGGCAAGGGTTGGATGTTGTCGCCGTTTTGGCCGCCATGCAGGACAACCCAAGATGCATCCTTGTACAAGAAAAAAGTGGTGTTGAATCGTTGGATGGCTTAGCTGGCCTGACACTCCAATGCCAAGCAGGGCGACCTTATTTAGAGTTCATGCGATCCAAAGGACTTTTGGAAAAAGTGAAGGAAGTGCCCTACTTTGGTTCCGTCGCTCCCCTTGTTGCCGATTCAAAAATTGCGATTCAGGGCTACAGTTGTGCTGAGCCACTGCTGGCAGAACAAGAGGGGGTGAAGGTTCGAGTGCTGATGGTTAGCAAGCTCGGTTGGAACCCTTATTCCAGTGTGTTGATCACAACCGGCAAGCTAATCAACGAACAGCCTGACCTGGTTAGTGCCTTTGTTAAAGCAACGCAAGCTGGTTGGAAGGCTTATTTGGAGGATGCCAGCAAGGGGAATACGGACATTCTGGCGGCGAATGACCATGGGATGACGGCGGACGTGCTCAAGTATGGGAGCGAGCAAATGCGAAGCCTCGCAATGCCCGCCGGAGACCAATCCAATGTGTTTGGTCGCATGTCACTGAAACGTTGGACAGAGCTCATTGAGCAGATGGATGCACTGGATCCGTCGCAGGCCAGGTTAGTGAAGCCAGAAGATTGTTTCACTGATAAGTTTTTGGAATGACCAGATAGCAGGCTGGGTAGGGTCCATGCCTTTGCTCAACTTGGGACAACATAAACAGTTATGCGGCTCTTCGATTAGCTGTAAGACTCGTGGTGCTGGCTGGTCCGATGTGTCGACCCAGTGTCTCGATTTCGAGTTGAAGCAATTGCTGTCCCACTTCAGCCGCAGTGGGACGTTCATCAGGATCTACGGAAACCATCTGCTGCACCAAGTCGGCAACCGGCTCGAGCATGATCTGGCTCACCTGTTCGGTGCGTGTGATCCAATGCCAGAGTACCCGTCCCAGTGAGAAAATATCCATGGCGGGGATCGCAGCCAGTTTGCCTGCCAAAGCCTCCGGAGCGGCGTATTCGGGCGTCCCCCGGAAATGATGGTTGGGAAGCGTGTGAATTCGGGAAGCAAATCCAAGATCGACAAGCGTGACATGTCCACGAGATCCCACAACAGAATTTGCTGGCTTTACGTCACCATGCACCCAACCAGTTGCGTGCAGAGAATCGAGGGCCTGAGCCAACTGCCGGATAAGCCATAGGGCAACTGGAAGCGGCTTTGAGTGTATCGATTCAAGGTGGCTTTGCATCGGCTCGCCTTCCAGTCGTGGCATCACCATATATGGTTGGTTGGACGTAGTGGAAGCATCCAGCAAAGCAATCAGATTCGGATGCCGAACGCAACTGGCTGCGGCTATTGACTGCTGTATTTGCCGACTGCCTTCCAAGTGATCGGTACCGCTCTTGGCACGCTTGATCACATAGTCCCAACGCGGACTGCCAACTGAATCGGCGGGCTGTGCTAACAATAGTTGCGTCGTCGAGCTTTCATGAATGACTTCCCCAAGTCTCCAAATCCCCAGAATTGCCGGTTGCTTGCATTTCTGTTGGGAGCGGTTTGACGAAACATCAGTCACAGTGGGAAGCCCTCAGCATTAGTTTTAGGTTGAGTGGAGCACTCGGCGGCCTTATTCCTGTAATTCGACTATTTGACGGTTGAACTGCGAATTCATTTATCTTTCCGCGGAAAAATTCTCCTGTTTTCAGCGATTCAGGCGTTTCGCTTCTGCGAATCTTCGCTGTGGTCAGGATGATCACGCCTGTCGCTGTCCGCTTGCCGCTTTGGTGATCCCGCATGCTCTGTGAATCAGTGATTTTCGGGGTAGCGTTCAGGAGCAAAAAAAGAGGAACCTACGAGGCGAGGTAGACCGTATCCGTTGTGCAGATGGCCGACCCTAGCGCTGAGATTAGAAAAGTGAATTACGCTCGACCGACACCTGCATTGGCAATCCATGACTTGAGAAAGTCCTACGGAGATTTGCATGCATTAAAAGGTGTAAGCTTTGGCCTTCAGAGAGGTGAGAGATTAGCTTTCTTAGGGCCCAATGGGGCGGGAAAAACTACGTTGATTCGTTGTCTGGCTGGTCTGACGAGTGCTGATCGCGGCGAGATTTTTTTGGCGGGTCGACCTTTCAAAAGTTGCGAAGCAAAACAGCAGATAGGTTTTGTACCTCAGGAGATCGCCTTGTACTCTGATTTAACGACTCGCCAGAATCTGGAAGCGTTCGGTCGATTCCACGGTTTGCGGCGTCGTGCACTACGTGATCGGTTGGCGTGGGCGCTGCAGTGGACCGGGTTGGAAGACCGTGCAGATGATTTGGTAGGCGCTTTTTCTGGTGGTATGCAGCGGCGCGTAAATCTCGCATGCGGTGTCATGCATGAACCGAGAATTCTGTTGCTTGATGAGCCAACTGTTGGCGTTGATCCGCAGAGTCGACAACGCATTTTTATGATGTTGGATGAACTGAGTGCCACGGGAACCTCAATCCTGTTAACCACGCATCATCTTGATGAAGCTGAAGAGCGCAGTGATCGGATTGTGATTCTTGATCAGGGCATGGTCGTCGCAGATGGCTCAATTGATGAGTTGGTCGAGCAGTCGGTTGGCACACAACGTCTCGTTCGCTTACGCATTGATCGACCTCTCTCGGCACCGATTCGTGCCGGAGTTGCAGAGGATGCCGCATCGTTTGGAACACCCGGTGCTGATGAGATTTCGACTCGTATTGATGATGTGTCAAATCATCTACCAGGTCTGATTGAACTTGTTCGTCGGCGAGGTTATGGCATTGCCGATGTGCAGGTGGAGGCTCCATCGCTTCATCATGTGTTCCTGCATCTGACGGGTTATGAATTGCGTGACTAATGCACCGAAGTTGAAAGAGTTGCTCTCATGATTTTGACTGTGCTTCAAATCAGTTGTCGTCGACTGCTCCACAATCGTGTGGAATTGTTGCTGACGTTCCTTGTGCCAATTGCGTTCTTTAGCATCTTTGCAGTTATTTTTGGCGGAGGTATGGGACGTGGTACCACACCAAGAATCAAAGTGGTTGCGGTTGATGAAATTCAGTCAGTCGTGAGTTCGCAAGTCATGGCATCGCTCGCCGAGCAGGAAAGCCTGCGTTTCGTCCGTGAGAGCGATGCGGATGACTTGAAACGCGATGAAGCTTTGGAGTTGGTGCGTTCTGGCAGTGCCACCATGGCGATCATCCTACGCGAAGATCGCGAACAACTGGCGGCCGAGTTGATGGCTGATGCTTCCGATCAGGTTGCAGCGCAGGTCGTATCTGCTGTCGTCAATCGATCAATCATGTTGTCGGAAGCTGAGTATCAAGTCTCTCAGTTGACTGATAGCGATCAGGATGAAAATGAGCATCAGCGTGCGCTCGGTGATTCAGACGATGAACTTTTTGGCATTGAAGAATCACTCCAACGCAAAGTGGAAATCATTGATGTCATGGGGGAAGGAAAGGCAAATCCTGTTGTCAGCATGTATGCATCAGGAATTGCCGTCATGTTTCTTTTGTTTGGAGCCACTGGCGGTGGCGGTGCTCTGCTGGAAGAGCGGGAGAATCAAACGCTAGATCGATTGCTTTCCACACAGATGTCGATGGATCAGTTGTTGTTGGGGAAATGGTTTTACATGAGTATTATTGGTGTGCTGCAGGTTGGTGTCATGTTCCTGTGGGCGCAAGTCGTTTTTAATGTCGACCTGATAGGGCATTTGGATGGTTTTTTGATGATGACGGTGGTGACTGCATTGGCAGCTTCTGGGTTTGGACTGTTCCTTGCCACTCTTTGCAAGTCGCGCGGACAATTGAATGGCTTATCTGTTGTCCTGATCCTGACCATGAGTGCTCTCGGTGGATCGATGGTACCAAGATATTTGATGAGCGATGAATTGCAGCGATATGGACTGTGGACTTTCAATGCTTGGGCTCTTGATGGATACACCAAGGTGTTTTGGCGAGAGTTACCCGTTGATGCACTTGCTCCACAATTAGGTGTTTTGTTGATTAGTGGAGTGGTGTTTCTGCTTGCCGCCCGTGTTTTGGCCGTCCGTTGGGAAACCGACTGAGTTGTTCTTCACGGCCGGCTTGCTCCCGGGCTCTTATTGCCGACCACGTGAATTGATTTCGCAACGTGATTCTTGTGGTTTGCGCGAGGCTTTCTTGAGAATTCCGCCCTGTGCACGATTTTGCAGGCTGTCGGTGATTGATTGGTAGGTTTCTGATCCATTACCTTTAACACTCGTTTCTTGATTATTGAACTAATACACCAGAGTATGAAAATGGATACTTGGCCAATTGGCGTCTTTGCTTCTGTGGATGCGGGATTGGGGGTTTCTTGGGATGTTATTGCACAATTGAAAGTTCCTACCATTCAATTGCATGCGCCGAGTCCCGAAAAACGTAACCAGGAATCTGCTGAAGCCTTCCGAAAGCAATTGAGTGAAATGGGGGTTCAATGCAGTGCTGTCTTTGGTGGATTCGATGGGGAGAGTTATGCAGATATCCCCACGGTTGTAAGAACGGTAGGGTTGGTCCCTGCTGAGACGCGAAAATCACGACTCAGTGAAATGCTCGAGATCTCGAATTTTGCTCATTGGCTCGGGTGTGACACTGTGGCCTTGCACTTGGGGTTCATTCCACATGATCCGCATGCGGAAGGGTACTCAGATATCGTCGATGTGACACGGCAACTTTGTGACCATTGTGCAGATCATGGTCAATTCCTGCATTTGGAAACGGGCCAAGAAACTGCTGAGGGTTTGCTTGAGTTCATCAAGCAGGTAGATCGTGAGAATTTGAGAATCAACTTCGACCCGGCCAATATGATTCTATACGGGACCGGAGAGCCAATCAAAGCCTTGCAGGCCGTCGGCAAGCACGTTCGAAGTATTCACTGCAAGGATGGTACTTGGAGTGACAAACCCGGTGATACTTGGGGAGCCGAGGTGCCACTAGGCAAAGGTGACGTTGGAATGGAGAAGTATCTGCGCACCCTTCAGGAAATTGGGTACGAAGGACCGTTGACCATTGAACGCGAGATTCCGCAGGATCCCGAAAGACAGATGGCCGAAATTGGGGAGGCGATTGAATTGCTGACTACGCTGAGGGCCAAGATTTTGGGCTAAAGCATGGCCCGTGATGTATCCACTTGAGCAAGCTGTTTTGCAGTGATGAGTCATGCAGCTCCAGGGGCAAGAAATGAAGCCGGCGATTATGATTGTGTTTTGCTCGTAAGGATCGATCACGCTCGGTTCTGTTTTCTGATCGTCCTCATTCTATCTTTGAATTGTCGATTTGGTGTATTCAGATTGGTTTGAACGAATCACCCCTGAGTGCTTCTTGTGCGTTCCTCTACCAGAACTTCGGATTAGAAAGAGCGAGTTTGCTTTCCGTCGTCCACGTTCTGCTTTGGAATCAGATTTGCTCTGGGGTATCTGATTGCGAATTTTTTTGATCGGTGCGTAATCCTGAAAACCCAAAAGATGGGGTTTGGATGCCAATAGGCTGACGACTGCATCTGTAAATGTTCCTTCACGAAAATCCGTGGCATTTAAGACTGCAATCAGGTGATCTGCCATTCTTTATGGCAACCAACGTGTTAGGGGGGCTCGAAGAGGTCGAACTGTTACTGCTTAGAACTGTTAATGCTCAGAACTGTTAATGCTCAGAACTGTTAATGCTCAGAACTGTTACTGCTCAGAACTGTTACTGCTCAGAACTGTTACTGCTCAGAACCGGGCGCACTCAATTCAGGGACGATCGACGAATGGGAGTCGATCCATCCTATTTCGCCGGAGCAGTCAGGTTGGCGTCGGCTTCAGGTACAGCAGCCGCATCCCTTTCCTGCTTCTGAAGCTTTTCGCCAAAGGCGGGATTGCCCCGTTTTGTACCATTCGGGTTTGGTGCTGGCATCTCAACCGGCAACGGCATCGCCTCAGTCGGTAATGCCGCAGATTCCTCTCTCAGGTTTGGTAGCTCTTGGAGCGGCATGCCGTCGACGGTGATCGGCTGATCGTTACTAATTTGATAGACGGAAGAGGTGAATTCAGGTTCACGGGGGAGCGGGTTGTAACGCAATCCACAATCATTACATTCGCTATCGATTAAACCATCCAGTGTGGTTCCGGGATTCTGCAGCAACGTTTCCGGTGAGATCTTGCCTGGGTCAATCCATAGTCCTTCGGGTGTCAGTTCCATGGTTCCCAAATCCAGGTCCAGCGTTCGACGCACGGCTTCATAATTAACGTAGATTCTAAGCAGTTCGTTTTGTGCACTCAGCAAGGCATTAAGAGCTTGAATTGTATTCCGGGCTTCATTCGTGATACCACTGTTGTTGGCCTGGGGCATTGTTTCACGCAAGTCTCTGGCATCAGCATTAAGTTCAATCTGGTCAGCCGCGATTCCAACGGATTTGCGACCGTATTCGAACCTCAACCGGTCACGCATGAGTTGTCGTATTTCTGCCCGCAGCGTCGTCCAGATGGCATCCTCATACTGGTAGTAATCTCGTTTTTTCTGTTCGTAGTTGATGAGGATTCGACGGTAGTTATTACGTTCGACTAATCTTGTGATGGGAGCATCCCACTGCAACGCGATATCCAAGTTTCCTGTTTTGGTCAGGCCAGCATTATTGATGTCTCTGGAGCCAATTCCACCACGGATGTCCACGTTCAAATCACTTTCGAGATCATCTGCGACAACCTCAATCTGCCGCCAGGCGTCGACAAGTGCTGCTCTCGCATTGGCATAATCTCTGCGGTTGCGTCTTGCAATTTCGAAGGCGATCTCAGGTGAGATGTCAACTTCTGGCAAGAAAACGCTCTCGGTTCTTGCTTGAGCTTGAAGTAGTTGTAAGACCAGAACATCATCGCCAAGGTCAGCAACGAGATTCTGTGAAGCAAGGATCACGTCGTCTCTTAAACGACGCGCTAACTCGCGTGGATCAACATTGCCAGATGCTACGTTTTGCAGACTTTTGAATGATTCCTGTAGCTTGTTCAACTCGACCAGATAGACATTCAGTCGCGTTTCCAGTTTCTCGTAATCGTCGACGAGGTCGACTAGCAAACCTGCTAGTTTTGAGGTGTCAAAGATGGACTCGTCGATATCTGATACGTTTAGCAGACCGCAGATGCTTCCTTGCTCAGCAGTGAACAGAGTTTTCAGTGTCGCTGCCTGACGAGCACGCTGCGGAATGGCTGCTTCAAAATCAGCAATATCATCACGGACGTTCGGCAGGTCCGATTTGATCACGTCACGCAGGAAGTTTTCAAGCGGCGCTAATTCAATATCCAGTTTTTGAAGTGATTCAGCCAGTTTGGGCGTCCATTCGATTTGTGACACTGGTAACCCAGTGTCTTCGTTGATTTTGAACTCACTTTGTTCCAGAATCTCGATGTTCAGTTCACCGACGTTCGCGCGAAGAACGCTCAATTCTTCACGTCGTTTTAGAAGACGCTGATCAATTAATTCAAATTGCTTCAGGATGGGATCGTTCAGTTCGACGCAGATATAAGGTGGCAGTCCCAGTGTGCGAAGAAATGTGTCAATCTGAAGTTGGAAGTTTGCCTGCTGGGCAACAAGGCTTGTCAGCGAGTTGGTCAAATTTTGGCGTGTTTGTGCAACATTCAATCGTTGGGAAACGATGGTCTGTGACGCGGGGATTGTCGTCAGCAATTCAATGAGTGAGTCTTCAAACACAAGCAGGATTTCACGCTGACGGGTAATGTTTTCCTGGCTATTGCGAATCTCTTGCTGCGTTCGCAGAAGACCGATGAATCCTCCCGCATTTGTGAAACCTCGCGGGGAGAGTGAAATATTCCCAGCTGCTGTCTGCACGTTCACATTGGCGCGGTTGCCAGTCGTGATGTCCACATAAAAGCCTCGACGGAATCTTTCAAATGCTCGGACCCCTGCCAGCAGTTTTCGTTCTGATTGTGTCAGACCCTCCATCACCTTGTCGCGGCCGGCGTTGCGTAGCAGTGGCATCAGGAGAGTAAAGTCAAGAACGTTAGCAGTCGCATTTGCGCTGGAGTCACCCAAGTTCCATACAATCTCGTTGGCGAGACCGACCAGTAAGTTGCCCCCGGTTGCAAAGTTGCGGCGCATTCTCATATTGCGGTCGCCGAAGTTGAGTTCTGTTGGACCACCGCGGTTCGTACCCAGAATGGACTCAGCGCCCCCAAAAAATTGGGTGTCAAACTGAAAACGCTCTCCGCTGACATCGAGTGCGAGGAAGTACAATGCCTCAAGCTGTTCTTGGTAGGCTGGTGATTCCAATAATGCGATCTTCGTGGCATTTTCGGCATTCAGCACCAGAACGCCGTCCTCGTTTAGTGGGAGGAATTCCCACCAATCAGGGCTCTCCGCCGCATTTGTCAGCCCAGCTGCTTCCCAGAGGGGATAGCCTCGTCGGCCATCGACGCACTGCATGTATCGATAGGAGGCTGGATCATCCAGCGGCATGGGCTGAAAATCGAGGTCAAAGGGATTGAACATGCGGCTTCTGCGATCAACGTCAATCCTGAGCGGCACATTGGGTGGTCGTGCAACTGCGGCAGCTTTCTGGTCAATCAGGTGATATGCTTCCATATCTGCCTGCTCACGGTAATACTGCCGGTGACAGCCCAACGCATTAAATACAATCAGGCTAAGAAAGGCGAGCATTCCAAGGTGAATTCGCTGGATGGGGTTCATAAGTCGCATGATCGCCCGAACTGTACAATTCGTCAGGTTAATGAAAATTGCTAAAAACGGATTCCTATATCCGTGCTTTATTCAGTTCGACCGGTTCAATCGATGAATCCAGCAATATGCCGCCTCCGTTACAAACGAGGGCAAGATAGGGAGTCCGGTGGCGCCGAATAGGTGATACTTGACGGTTTCGTCGGTTCTGAGAAGACTGTTGGGGCAGCACTTGACGTCGAGGATGGACCGGGAGAGCAAAAAAATTGCTCTTTCACCGTGGTAGCCGAGAAATCCTTGACGTTACAAATAGCCCAACTTACTATCTCTTATAGGCACTTTTTGCCATTCCTCTGAGAAACAGTGCGTTGATACAGGTGTGCTGATGCCGATTCAGAAGATGTACTTCCATCTCTTGCCGTGATGATTGCAAAGCGAACATGAGTCTTCCCGACATAATTCTCGCAAGCGTGCTGTTCCTGTTACTGGTCAGCTTTGCTGTCGTCGTTTGGAAAGCCGCCTCAAATTGGCGTTGGTTCAACATCGTGGCCGTCGTGCTGACGATGTTGTTAGCCCTTGTCTTCTTGTTTCCAACTGCCGGCGTGCTCCGCAGTCGATCTGCTTGGCACGAGGTGCTGGAATCACTCGAACTGCGTTTGGCAGAAGTGAAAGCCGAGAAAGCGGATATTACCCTCGGCGAGGCGGTAGGCGCCGAAGCATCCCGGAGCGGGGGGTTGATCGACCTGCAAAGCGACCTTTCCTCGTTGGCAGTCGAAGCGGGCCGTCGTTGGCGGAACCTGCAGTTGAAAGGTGCTAAGCTGCAAAACCCTATGTCGATCTCACTGGGGGCACCACCGGTGAACAACCTCGCTGGTCAGCCACCCGAACCTCCAGCGAACGCACAGCCATTAGTACCCGCCGAAACGTTGGTCTATGGTTTTTCCGAGGTAGCTGATGATAATCAAATGATGGTTCCAGCGTATTACCTCGGTGAGTTCATCGTTCAGGCTAGTGACCCCAATCAAGTAACTTTGGTGCCAACTGGGACGCTTGAACAGTATCAGTTGGACTACATCAACGACGGGAAAGCACGAAGTTGGCTGTTATGTGAACTGTTACCTCCTGACGGTCACGTCCCGTTCATTAAACCCTTCAGCCAGGCAGATGACAAAAATTGTTTGGGAGTTGTGGACGAGGAACTCGTGAGGAGATTGCTCGTTGATGCATCTGACGAGACACGTTTGGCCTACCTAGAAGACGGAAGAGCTTCAAAGCCAGATGATCCCCCAGCGACGAAATGGGTCGAATTGCAATTTACGCAAAATCACCGAATCGAGGTGGACAGTCCCGATGAACGAACTTTGGAAGACGGTGGTTTCTTCGATGGAAATGGTAGGGCTCTTGATGCTGCCTTGCAGCACGGCGCTGATGACGGCTTCATCAGCTTCAAGAAAGGTGACAAGCTGTTGCTCAAAAGTGAGGGTGCAGCAGAGTTGATTGATCAGGGTGTTGCCGAGGAGTTAGGGAGTTTCTTCCTGCGTCCTCTTACTGATTATGGGTTTGTGTTACGCCGAATTCGACTGAATCTGATGTCGCTAGCTGACAAGAAAGCAGAGCTCACCGCCGAAGAGTTGCTCTTGAAGGATGCAATTCGTAGGACCGACCAACTCTTGGTCGCCAACCAGGAGGTCAAATTAAAGTTGGAGCAGGACCTTACGCAGTTTCGGGTGGAGAAACAGTCGATCAGCGAATACAAGGGAAAAGTCACCGAGGAGGCGCAGACAATGGTGGCCGAGCTTAACCGGCTTGAGCAGGAGAATGCCGAGCTGGAGCAGCAGATTAAACAGAAGCATCTGAAGATAGAGCGGCAACTCGATGCTCTCACAAAGACTCCCTAAACCGTTGTCCATAGCTGCTGTCCCGTGTCACGCTGTAGCTCGAGAATATGGGTTTCAACTGCTCGGCAAAGTGTGGACAAATCTGATGCAACGCACTTCGGATGTTCTCAGTGACGCGCAGTGCATTCCAGCTGGACGAAGGTGCGTGCGGCGATACGCTGCGGAGCGAGAATGAGTCAGCCTTGTTTTTGAGCCTTCGAAATTCTGTTGTGAACCATGTTGTATGTGTTGCATGGATAGCTGTCTTGCTGATTAGTTTCGAGTCCCATCTGTTGTATCGGCTGTTGGCTTATTTGGGATCTCCATCGCTAAGGCCCTCGGATTTCGGTAGACTGCTTCATGTCACGATGTTGAAAATGCTGTGTAGTTCTGGCATTCGTCGTTTTCGAAATCAACTCGTCAATTCATAGTTCTAGTCTGGGGGGGAAAATGGCCGGTCAATGGGTTGAGATAGAGTTTGATTGCCTTCCAATTCGTAGCGTGTCGCGGTTGGATGTTCCCGTGGATGCTTCACCGGTCTATGAGCAGTTTGTATTGCGCGTGAAGGAAGCGATGGCGCAGCACGGATCGCATAACACTTACTATCTGCACCGAGGTCGATGTACCTATCATCTAACCAATGATCCTGGTTGCGGTCGAGTAAGCTTTGAATTCGAGGGGACTGTGATGACAGGGGAAGATGATCAGCAGACCAAAGCCATTGATGTCAGCGTCAAGTTGGACGATGAAACCTGCGGATGGCTGAGTGCCCCTGTCGTTGGGTTTCTATCTGAGAGTGTTCAGCATGCCGTGTTAGTAGAGTTTGATCGCTACATTGCTGCTGGTGATTTGGCACAGACAGAGGCACGCATCAAAGCCATTCAGGAACAGAGTGATTCAGCTGATGGTTTTGTTGGTATGTATCTTTGAGTTACCTCAATCAGCTTGCTGACGTGCCAGATGCATGGAGTACAGCCGCATAGCCTAAAATGTCGTTATGCTTGCGGCAGTACTCTAAGATGGATTGCCAGCCATGTTGAGAGGTTGGTTCTGGGATTCGAGAAGCAATTTCAATCAGCATTGGGACAATTCTTTGCGGGGGCAGGTTGTTGGGAGCGAGTTCAATAGCGATGTCGATGGCCTCTTGATGGCGTCCAATCCGATCTAGCAGGTCGACGTAAGTTTCCACAGCTGCCGTCCCGTGTTCGGTTGTGTCGACTGATCGCGCCTTGCGTTCGAATACCTTCAGGCCAGCATCGACATTCTCACCCAATAGAATCGCATAGAAGGCCGTGTACGCGGGATAGAAATCAACAAATGGTTCATCACCCGGATATTGGAATTGGTGGTGCAGACGCCGACCATACTGTGTCAATTCCCAAGCTTTCCGTAAGCTGTCCTTGTCTTCCAGAACAGTCGCAATCCGGACGGTTGACGATAGGTGGGTCGTATCTAGGTGGTAACCTCCATCTGACAATATCCAACGTCGTTTCTCGATCATCTCGGCTAAAGTTTCATCGTCTCCGGCGGGGGGCTCCCGTCGTGCGATATCGCCACGTACGAGCTCGCATAGTTCGCTGTGGAGGTGATTTAGAAGACAGCGTGCTGCTGCTCGTTGATCAGTTTTGCTACGATTGTTTAAGGCTTGTTCATAAAGCGTGATGCTATTGCAGGTGCCCTGTTGATCAAGCACTGCCTGGTAGCCGCGGGCGACATCAATCCCTTCATGCAGCAGAACCTGAATCATGTCTTCATAGTTCTCCTCCGTAATTTCGAGCTTTGAAATCAGTTCCTTGGCTAAGTTTGTATCGCCGGTGGGTCGGAGGTACATCCAGCCTTCGCCGACTCTGCCATCTTCGATCAACATCATGCCTGCCTCACGGCACGCATCCAGCAGTCCTACTTCAAGTTGACGCTCAACGTCTTCGGGTCGTGACGGCTCGTTTTCGCTTGACACCAGCGGTAACCCTAATTTATCGCGAATCCGCATTTTCAGCGATTCGAACAATTCCATGGGGCTGCGGGCGTCTCGGAAATGAGCCACCATTTCATCCAACATCTCGGTTGGGGATCCACGATGGTTGCTAAGTCGATCAAAGATGTTGAGATTTGCTGTGGTCATGAATGATTCATTGTGGGGGCGGTATTGTCGTGTCACACTTTGGTGTGACACGACAATGGTGAGACAGGAATGAAATACCCGAGTCCTGATCATGAGGGCATGAGTTTGATCCATTTTTAGACCGCTGAAAAGCGTAGAGGGATCCAAATCTCGCTCAGTTAGCTCGCTTTCCCTGCTCTGCGTACTTTTCAAGCTCTGTGATCATCTGCCGAAGCTCATTTGCAGCTGCAGGTAGCAGTAATTCACAGTGTTCCGCCACGTCTGCTAGCGGCCCTAGAAGCTGATCACACTGATGGGAGATTTCAATCGACCAGGCCTTAGCCTGTTTTCGCTTCAATTCACAGTGCCGCAGCCGACGCTCCATTTTTTGTACCAGCCTGGATGCTTCGGTAGCCGCTGGGCGGTCACTGGGGCGGGCGGCTGCTCGCTTTTGAGCCAGATTGTCCTTTGCTTCGTTCAACGCACGTTCGGCAAGCTGCGTTTGTTGCTTCCAGTAATGTGGCCGCTCCTCGCTAAAGTGCGATTCTGCGCGTTGGACAAGCATCCGTATTTCTTGGACCGATTTCTCCCAGTCACTCGAGAGACTTTTGAGCCCCGCGTGAAATGCTTCCAGGGATTCGATACTTCTGACGTTGCTATTTGCCACCAGTATCAACGTCCCAGGTAAGCGTCGATTTGCTCTGCTTTGCGAAGCAGGTACGGGACGTGCTCCTCACTGACCTTGATCAAACGTCCCATTTGCTGCATCTGGGAATTGAAATCATCAGCGAATTTACGTTGTTGCTCATCTCGCCATGTTTGTTCCAACTGATTCATGTGGCCAGACAAATTACTCGACAGATTCTTGATTTCTTCTGAAAATCGATGCAGGTGTGCAGCAAATTGTCGAAGCTGTTCGGGGTCCGCGATCGCTTGGTTCATGGCGAGCTTCTTGTACGTGCTAGGTGTAATGATTGCCGAGCTACTTGCTTGACGCAATATGTTGTGCCAGTTCTCGCTCAGCTTGAGCAAGATGTTGTTTGTACTTCGCCAGTGTGAGAGCCACACCCACTTTTTCCGCTGTTTCGCACAGAAGTTTCAAGGCGATTATTCGGGTTTTGAGCGGCGCCACGACCGCTCTGCGCAGGGCGACTGCCCGCAAAGCTACCATCGCTTGCAGGTGGTTTCCAGATGCTAACAAGCAACGGCCTTTGATCAAATACGCTATTGGCGACAGCTCATCTTGGTCAAGGATCGTATCCAAGGTTGTGATGGCATCTTCATGCATCTCAGCCTCGTACATGGCTTCAGCCAACGCGATTTTTAAATGCTGTAAGCTTGGGTCCCTCGTAAGCCTCGCCCTGCAAACCTCGATGCGTCGCTGTGCCCAGTCGTTCTGACTGCGTTTCAGCTCTCTTTCTGTTTCAAGAGTATCAAGTCTTGCAGCAAGGTCACTCACTTCCCGATATTGCTGCAAAGAGC
>JACLAC010023975.1_pt1 | contig 16105 bp, 17 predicted proteins | sample 8027881 | NCBI WGS metagenome assembly JACLAC01 (sample SAMN15725517, study PRJNA655200) | protist metagenome | isolation source: fluorescence activated cell sorting (FACS) single amplified genomes of... | place: Spain: Blaines Bay Microbial Observatory, Mediterranean Sea | collected 2016-01-19
CGAAGTCCCAGCCAGCGACGCTGGACCAATGCATGTCTTCGTCTTCATCCGTCATCATCACATCTTCATCCGTATGAGCTTTTTTGTTCGTCATGCGTTGCTTTTTTTACACGTACGTTCAATGTGATGGAAATTGGCTGGGACGATTGCATTTTGCCGAGGCATCAGCCCCTCGATGAGGAGGCACGTGGTGATGGCGTCGCCATTCCAGAATTGACGCTTGCTCGACAGGCAGATCGAGCTGCGCCGTTGGGCAGAGAATTGCCTGGACGCCACAATTCCCTTGGATTGAAACAGTCGAGGCGCCGATGGTCGGTGTTCATCCCAACACCAAAAAACGCATATCCCGTGAGCAAGAGTTGTTAGGAGCAGCCAGGATGAGGTCAGCGAAGCAACGCAAGCACACAGCTGGCGTGAATAAGAGTAGTGCCATCGTCGCAGTGGAGGCCGTGAAAGGACTTCACACTCGTGGGGCTTTGCGTGACCACGGGAGGACGCAGGTGAGGCTCAGCAACAGCGGCCAAGTCCATATCTTAAATTCGACTTTCAAGCCTGGCTTGTTGGACATGCACGTGGCTCAGCGCATCGCGTACTCCACAGTCGTTTGGGCAGCTGACGTCGGGGCGATTTTTCGGTGGATGAGTTCACCGTCGCAAGGGCACGACGACTCGTCGCTCATGCGACACACGTGCCATATTAACGTATGATGAGCAACGTCGCTGACGCGTTCGAGGCAGGCGACGGGTTTGCGCCGTTGTCGTTCGTCGTTTCCATGGCAGCAGACTCGACGAAGCACGAGCTTATATTGGAGTTGGACGGGCTCCTCGCCGACGAAAGTCACGCTGGGCGCTCCAGCTGGAACGTTCTGCAATCGATGCAGCGCTTCTTGCGGAGCTTTCGCAAGTATAATGGAGAAGCACGTCGATGGTCGGAGCTGGATCCTCTTCGCCCCTGCGTGCCGTTGATCGGCACAGCGACTCCATAAGTCGTCAACACTTGCCTGTACCATGCTCCACAGGTTCGATGCTTTTCAAGCTTTGAAGAGGTGGGGTTGAAGTCAGCCTTGTACCCATGCATGCATTTGGGCTTTGGACGGGCACACGTCAAACTTGTTGATGTGTTGTCTACGGAGGACAGACATCCAGCAAGCTACATGCCGTTTTCCGTTTTGCACAGTGAAACACGGTGGAAACCCTGTGCAACATTTAGTGGATTCTTGCACGTTGGAAGCGTGCTTGCCCGATGCACAGCCGTTCCTCGTCACAGCTGCAAGCTTCCTCACTATGGGAGGCAGCTTCCTACGGTTGGTGCACGGTGTATCCGCATACATCCTGCGCCGATGGCAGCCACCAGTACTTGGCGAGGTACCCGAGCAGGTGATCACGCTCACGCAGAGGTGGCCGACTATTTCATTCGCACTTTCAAGTGCTACGAGGACGCCCAGGCTGATTGTGCGCGTTGGAGCAGCAGTAGCAGCAGCAACCGATCGGGAGGCGCCAGGGAACGTGCTCGTCGTATCAAGGGCCGACAACGCGAACACGCAGGCGCGTGGGCGACTTATCGAAGTCTTCAAGTGCTCAGTCTGGCGTGAGACGGCGCTAACCTCAGTGTATGCGCGTTCGCTCGACGGAATACAGCAGCTCGCACAGAAAAGGTGCGAGCGTTGCTTGCCGGTTGTTGCTACGGTGCATGCCCCCGACGCCTGCCAAGAGTAAGTGGACGAAGACAGGACCATCGGCGGACTTTTTGGTTACTCGGCATGGGTGTGCTCGGCGGCGTGTTCAACCACGCTTTCCAGGCAACGTTCAAGTATCTTGCAGTTCTGCATATTCAGGCCACCTCTAGGAGCATATCGAGCACTGCGTCAGACCCTGTGATCGAAACAAGCTTCTCGACCGTTGACCGTCCATCCTGGAAGCACCTGACATGCTGTTGTGGGAACCTTTCCCTCTTACCTCGACGACAGGCTCACCACTGAGCACCGTGCCATGGCTACGAGCCCAACTGCCTTGCCCCGTTGGCGGAACCGCCACGGAACAGGCCAGGACAGCGCTGCACTCTATTGAAGTAGTGGAAATCCCACGTGAAGCTGCTACGCGGACAACTGTCGCCAGGATGATCCTGGCTACTTCTAAATGGGGCGCAGGACTGGCTCTGGCGTCGTTTGACAAGCCGAGCCAGGGCAAGGGATTGCATACCGTGTTTATGAACCGTGCCGAGCTGGTACTTGCGGCGACGACGCTCACTCCGGACATGGATTCCAACGCAGCTAGCCAGTGGCTGCCGTCAGGAGGCGAAGGCGTGGACAAGGTTTGGACGTGCATCCCCAGCAAGTGCGCGTTGATCGACATACCGCGAACACGCCTAAACACAGCACATACTGTCACTCCCCCTCCCCATCCATCCACCTAACTGGGCAGCTTCCCGACGTGAACGGGAAGCACTTACACACACACACACACACATGCACGCGCACACGCACACGCACACACACACACACACACACACACACGCACACACGCACACACAACGCGCATGCACGCGCATTACGCGGATGCCCCGCGCACCCTGCACGCTGCTTGCGCGCGGCTTCTTGCCTGCGCCGTGCTGCGGCGAGCCTGCGTGCCGTGGCGCGCGCCGTGCTGTGCCGTGTGCTTGCCTGCTTGCCACGCCGCCGTGCTGCGCCGTGCTGTGCGCCTTGCTGTGCGTGCATTCACACGATTGCAAGCACGCACGCGCGCACGTGCTCGGCGTGAGCGTCGTGAGCACACACGCACGCGCACACTCGTGCACGTGACAACGTGCTTGCTGCATGCCACACGGGCGCAGCACGCATGCACGGACGCTGGACGTTTACACATGAGCACAACACCTTGTGGCACACCGCCACGAGCACACATTAGCACACCACGATGCACTTAAGCACAACACATTACTAGCATTGCCTTTTATGATAAGTTATACGTCGATGCACCGCCGCAACGCGTTGGAAGAGGACTAGCTGCGCCAATCCACAGCCGCCACACGCTCCCCCTCTCCCCTCCCCCATCCCCACAAGCCCGCCGCTGACGCCCGCTCACCCAATCCTGTTTGAGCACATCACCCGCTCCGACTACTTAACCCATTTAGCTCTTCACTCACTACAACGATGATCCGTTGCATTCGCCAACATATGTTGGCATGCCGTTACAGGACTTGCAAGCGAAGTCATTCTGACAAGAGGCAAGTGCTCGACATTTGACGTCGTTGCGTATGTGGGATGACTGTCCGAAGCTTGGCACAGCTCATCTCATCGCAATCATGCAGCGCGCAAGCCAACACGGATAAATTGCTGCGTCGGCGGTAACACACATAGTCGCGCACGCGCTGTGAGCAACTGCAATCGGGCCATCTGCTAGCGCATCGACGTTGGGACATCGTCATCACATAATAACCCCTCCCATCTCAGCTGTGGGTATGCTTTGTAAGTTTGTGCGACCACTACGGACACCTGCCTGCACCGCATCAAATCGTTTTTGGTGTGTATCAAGTCCCGGCGGAACTCGACGATCAGGGCGAGACTCGCGTACTACCACACTTTACCACACAAGGTTGTCGGAACCGCTTGCGCAGTGCATGGGTTTGCCGCCGCGGAGCTGCCAGGCATCATTAGGAGAGTGCAGAGAGGAGTACGACACTTGCCCAGACACTGCCAAGCTGCACCGGGTGGCACATTTGTTCTGCGGGCCTGGCGCTATCCGCGGCGAGATTGACGCCGACTTGCTCGTGGACCCCGACATCGTGCCACACGTTGACTTCCCCAACTTGTTCTTGACATTGCAGGAGCACGCGTTCATTTCAATCGGCGAGACCACGGCCGAGGCACAACACTCGTTCACTGCTCACGCGCTGGCGCCGACTGGCTACCTGATGCCAGCAACAGTGTCCGTGCCTATTCGGCAAAGGGAGATGCACAATCTCATGGCGGATGAAGCCTTCCGGGAATATGTTCGGCGCCACTGGCGCGACCAGATCTGGAAGCCGTTGCTGCAACCACTGCTCGGACCAAAGAAGCTTCCAGCGAGGGGAAGCGCACGCATGGGATTCACGTACGGCTTCAGCGTGGGCGAGCAGTGCAACAATTTACAACCGCAGGCGAAAGCAAACACGATGTGGGGAGCACAAGGCATTTCTGCGATACCAAAGCGAAGCCGATACCCATCACGCCTGAAGCTGGCCTGCTGCTGGATTTGCTGAAAGGGGCGCTTGAAGTCTGGACTCGTCTGCAGTTTGCCAGCGCCGATCTTCGAAGAAGCCGTTGTGCTTCCTGGCGTGCCGAGGCCAGCCAACATGCCGAGCCCAACTGTTGGCAGCGTGCTGCAGGCTTTGACTGACGCAGTTTTCAGGCCGCCCGCGGGAAACATTACGTTTTCAAAAGTGTGAACCCGAGGCCCGAGAACCACAAGTACTTGAGGCAAAGGCATGCCGCCTTTTATCGCTGGAACAGTGAGGTGCTGGACATGCGCGATGCTCATTCCGACGCCGTGAACCGCGTGAGCTTCGACGTGAGCAGGGGCAAGCTTTGCACTATCACACAGCGGGCCATGCGTGAGGACCGCCACGTCACACAGGCACTTACGGATTTTAACGTCTGGGAACTTGCTGCTACTGCGGGCCAGCGGCCGATCATGCCTGCTCAGCCGTTGTGCTTGCCAGGACCAGCCAGGTGCGTGCCAGCCTTCCATTATTACGATGATGCGCTTCTCTCGCTGGCGCCAGTTGCACCAGCAGCCGAGTCGAGCCCGTTGGACGCCTCTTCCCTGCAGGCCGCCATTGCGACGTTGATCGAATGTGGTTCCTCGGGCAAGCCAGTGCCCTTTTACGGTTTAGGGCGCATGCACATCGACACGTTGACCTGCCTGATGGACAATGACATTGCCACGCGCGAGGATGATGAGTTCGGCCTGCACGCCTACACGGTGAACCCTGGGAGTCTTCGCGTGGAAGCCCGTTCGGCTTTCAAGCTGGTGCAGCCAGTGCGCAAGCAGCGTGCGGATATTCCCAAGTGGACCAGCGCAACGAAACTCGACCTGACTATGACATTGCATTCGCCAGGGTGGGCCATCACTGCCGGCCCGACGACATCGCGGATGGTGGACAGCCCTCACACATTCTCGACGGCATGGGCATCTGGCCCGCAAGCAAGGCTCGCCGCATTGGCCTTGCAGGATTCAATATTTGCAAATAACGGTCTGTTCACGATGTACACTCGCCCGCCGAACCATTATGTTCTGGCATTGCTTTCGCTTGCGGACTTGACGCCCATTGAAGCATTAGGCGCTGCCGTGGTCGACATGCCTGATCAAGACTTTTCTGCTGTGCGCGGGCAACCTCCCCGCATGATGCGTGCACTCGCAGACGACGCAACACGGGGTGCAAGGGAGGCCGACGCTGATCCAGCTGACGCTGTTCTTGCTTTGCCTGCAGTTCCTGTCGGTGACGCTCCTCCACTGACAGATGCGGACCGTCCGCCTGCCGACGCCCTGGCCGTGGCTGCACGTGCCGTTGTGGCGCCTCCCTTGGTAAGGCCCCTCAATGCGCATCACCCTGCCCGGCTCTTCTGACACGTGGGCGCTGCACGTTGACCACTACTCACACCAATCAGGACGGCGACGCTGCTATGACGAGTGCAGGCGCCACAACAAGTGCCGACTCGACCGCTTCGTTGATGCGTTTGAAAGCAGGGCACGGTGCTGCACACTCATGTGCAGTTGACTTCACACGGGAAGTCACCATGCTGATCCCGACTGTGCACAACCGCACCGAAACCATGCAGTGCCGCAGACGGCCATCGACATGCCTGTGCCGTTTGTACAAGCAGCCATTGCCGCGGATGGGGTGTACGACTAAACATATAGACACTATTTATACTCGTTTCGTGCATCCCGCTTGGCTGATGGTTGGGGCGCCAGCGTGTGTTCTGTGACCAGTATCTGACGATCGTTTGGCTTTGCAATATCAGCCAACCATTTCAAGCTAGCACACGGTGGCTGGGCTTGGCTTGCCGTTCACGTATAGGTAACCGTGGCATCTGCTGGTAGCTGCCGTGCTTTTTTGGTGTTATGCCATTCCCTGCTGTCTGTAACTGTGTCAGGAATGCTGCTTAGTCTGCATTAGAACATGCCCATACTGCTCCTCCCTTGCTTGTGGTTCTACTCAACGTTTGGATCATGTTTCGGGTTGGGCTGTCAATCTCATACCTTGTTCATCTTCCAAGCCGTGGCTGAGCGTTTTTTTCCCGGCGGTGGGCCTCTTTACTGTTTTTCCATGGCTTTTTTCCATGTTTTCCGGGTTTCCTTTCCTTTCCTTTCCTTTCCTTTCCTTTTCATTTCCTTTCCTTTTCCTTTCCTTTCCTTTCCTTTCCCTTCCTTTCCTTTCCTTTCCCTTCGTCGAAAGGTGGGCATTCTGTGTGGGAGGTCCTCACTTTCCTTTCCTTTCCTTTCCTTTCCTTTCCTCTCCTTTCCTTTCCTCTCCTTTCCCTTCCCTTTCCTTTCCTTTCCTTTCCTTTCAATATCCAAGCGAAGGAAACTGTCTTCTTTTGAAACAACGGTATTCTTGTGAAGAGAAATGTATTCTCGTGAAGTAACAGTCTTTTTTTTCAATTAGCCTGTTTATGAGGCCTTGTGTACTGTGGGGCCTTGCGAATAGAAGGTATTCTTGTGAAGACACTGTATTCTTGTACAGGAGATGCTATTCTTGTGAAGGAAACTGTATTCTTGTGAAGCAAACTGTATTCTTGTGAAGAGAACTGTATTCTTGTGAAGTAACTGTATTTCTTTTTCGATTCGCTTGTTTATGGGGCCTTGTGTACTGTGGGGCCTTGTGAAGAGAAGGTATTCTTGTGAAGACATTGTATTCTTGTGAAGGAAACTGCATTCTTGTGAAGAGACTGAACATACATCGACTGTATAAGGTAGCGGCGGGCGGGCGGCAAGCCGTGTAGAACAGAGACCACAACACACCATAAAGTCTAATTGAAACACATATATCGACTGTATATAAGGTAGCGACGGGAAGCGGCAAGCCGTGTAGAATAGAGACCACAGCACACCCTACAGTCTAACTGAAAAACACATATCGACTGTATATAAGGTAGCGACGGGGGGGCGGCAAGCCGTGTAGAATAGAGACCACAACACACCCTAACGTCTAACTGAAAAAGCATATGTCGACTGTATATAAGGTAGCGACGGGAAGCGGCAAGTGGTGTATAATAGAGAGCCATGGTTTACATGGCGGCTCCAACTCCCCCAACAAATCCTTTGCTTTTTCTTGAAAAGTGAGGACCTCCCACTCATAATGCCCACTTTTGGAACCCACTCGGTACCGAAACACGGCTCCAATTCCCTTAGGAAATCCTTTGCTTTTTCTAGGGAGAGTGAGGACCTCCCACACATGATACCCACTTTTGGATCCCACCTTTCGAGACTGTTCCAATTCCCTTAATAGATCCTTTGCTTTTTTCTTGAAAAGTGCGGACCTACCACACATAATGCCCACTTTTCGACTTCTGAAACACCCGGAACAACCCCTTCTGAAGAAAGTTGGGAAACCCGATGAACAAATACCGGGCCCGCTTTTTCCACCATGCGTCTGGGCGGCGTTCGCCACGCTAACACATTTCATACTGTTGGATGTGTGCTTGCTTCGCGTGCTAAGGTGTTACCCGTGCGGGGTCAGACGGCTTATGGTTGGATGTGGCACGCTCGAGTCGACAGGCACGCTTTCATCTTGCAAATCACCCACGCAGCGCGTACACACAGCCAAACTAGGAAACCCGCTTCACGTACAACAGATCCAAGTGTAATCCCAACTACACATGACTATGCGCTGCTTTCTCTGCCCGCATTCACACACTTTGGGCTGCTCGTGCTCGGTTACACATCTTTGCACTCGTGTGGGTGCCCAAACAAAGCGAAACGACAACACAGACAAACAACAGCGACGAACAACGACAACTCACAAAGTACAAAAACGACAAACAGCGACCAGACACAGCGGCAGTGAGCAACACCACAACTCAACCCGATCTGCCCACATATTGTCAAGTACGCCTCCCTACACATAATATGGCGCTTTGGCTGCACTGTCTGTTTGCTTGCGAGGCGCCCACCCTCACACCTGCATCGCACCGCCACTTGCCACGCCAGTCGCCACACACGCATTGACTCCGACCGTCGCTGACTTGGTTCACGTGAAGATTCAGTCGCTCATCGTTCACACCATTGCGATGCGTGCACACTGTCAGATGCTGCCTCCTCGGCAGCTCGTCCACGTGCGAGTTTGAAACGCAACGCCAGCGATACCGACGACGGCACATACTCTTTTTGTCACGGAGGCGGACTTGTACAAGCCGTTGGACGACAAACGACGACACCATTCAGTTCGCAAACAAGTGGCAGGGCGCACGCGAATTGTATTGCCTTGCCCTCTTCGGGGCTTCAGCGCATATGAAGCGGACATGGGCGCGGTACAACCACACAGCAGAAGCCGTCGACGCTCGGACTGGCGGCCTGACCCACGACATCACAACACAGACTTGTTTTGCTTCGAGCTCTTGGTGCTTGCGCTCCGTATCACAGCCGGCGGCTGCATCGTCGCAGGACCGCCGCGCAGCTTGCTCGTCTTCTTGTCCTCAAGCGTTCACGCGTGCAGTGCTGCGCAGCCAGACGGCGACATACGTCATTGGACGGTGCGTTCGACGAATCACATTCTCACCAGCACTGCCCTCGTGCGCCTCATTGCGCAGCAGCGCGGCGTCCGCTTTGCCATGGAACCGCCAACGAATTCGTTTATGTTCAAGACGAGCATTGCGATGCGCTTGAACACACCTTCGCGGGCGAGAATGGTCTCAACGTCGCTGTATTGCTTCGGTCACGATATGCCAAACTGCACCCATCTTCTCGGAACGCTGCCCTTGCTGGCACGCCGCCATCGGCAGTTGCGAGTGCGACGTTGCCCACGCTCGACGAAACAGTTCACACGTGCGACACCAGGTTGCGTTGCGGGGGAATTTGGGTGGGGATAATGGAGGATTGTAGTGATCGGCAGGGCAGCGCAGAATATCAATCACCGTTATGTGAGGCATTGCTTTCCCTTTTGCAGTCCACCAGGGCTTTCTTTTCTTGTGCAGCGTGGGCCGCCCGTGCTGCTCCCACTTTAACGTACGTTTTGTGATCTGGGTGCTGCTACACGCGTGCTACTGTTTCGCATGCACGCACGCAGAACAGTTCTGCGCGTTGCAGTGGCTTACATCAGCTGCTATCTAGCGGGGAAGCAGTGCACAGACACCACGTTGGGAAGCGAGCCGCAGTACGAACACTCTCACACACACACTATGCGCTACAGAATCCGCGATGATGCAGCCACACAAGCAGACAAGACACACGCACACATATACACACATACATACATACATACATACATACATACATACATACATACATGCATGCATGCATGCATGCATGCATGCATGCATACATACACATATATATATATATATATATACACATGCACACAACATGCGGCGTTGCATCCACCACGCCGAACCTGCCACTGCGTAGAATACGCGGTGACGCTTCCACCACGTGCGACATCGTTCAATGTAGGACGAATCAAACGCAACCGAGTTTACTAATCTGACCGCACACGCTGGCACACACGTAATCCGAGCAGGGGTGATGCGTCACACACCAGGTGCCAACTACACAACACTGCTGCACTGCAGAAACTGTTCAAGCGAGACACCTACAACGCTCACCCGCCCGATGCCCTTCACTTCATATTGCGACATCACGTGCCACACCCATCAGACCCACGCGCCTGCATGACAAGTTGCGGTGGCGTGGTGCTTCCCTGACGCATATGACTTCATACAACGAATGACAGATATGCCCACACATCCTCAGCCGACATCTTGCTTGCACACACTGTTGACGTGCACGCTCATCGGAACAACATCAACTATACACTGACGATTTGAACGAGCTGGATCGACGCCGTGCCACGCAAACCAACACATACTGCTTCGCTTCCCACGTCTCGAACTGTTGAGTCCCCCACCCTCCCTCCCCGCCCCCGACCCGAAACGCATGCCAACCGTTTGCTTGCGCACGCTTTCGCATGTCTTTGACGAACTATCGATCTAGCGCTTCGTCTTCTCATCTTATCTATGCGCGGCGGCAGCTCTTGACAGCGACAACGATAACACATTATATCAGTCCGAAACATTGCTTTGCTCACGGAGGAACTCACACAGCGGACGTGCGTGACCGTTCGCCGCTTCGACAGCACCGTTGAGCAATGACGACACAACTTTCATCACCGACGAAGTCGCCACCATTGCTTGACACGCCCGGCCTCAGCAGCTCAGTGGCTTTGGAGCTCGAGTGCGTACGCTGTCAGGAGAAATGCGGGATCCATGACTCGCAACCAGAAAATACGAAGAACCCCTTCGGCAAGAGGAAGTGTTCGTGCTGCGTTTCGACGGACCGTTCGCTGCAACGGACGCACCAGACGAAACAAGAGCTGAATGCAACGTGGAATGCAACACCATTGGCGGATAAGGCCAGGCATTACCGACAACGCAAGCGGTGAACATAAAGTCAGCCAACATAGACACTGCTGACTGGCTTTCTGAAGTGATGCAGGGCATGGGTACCAGCAGGGCGAAGTTCCAGAGGTCGAACGCATCGTCGTCGCAGCGGACCCGCCCGATGTCGTCACGCCGCACAAAGTTGTCGACGCCGCGGCAAACCTATCCGTCAACAACGACAGCTTCACACAGGCACAGGTGCGCGACAGTGCGGATAATATGCGCGCGGCTGAGGAGTTCGAGGAGGAGCTCGGACACATGGCGGCACTGATGGCTTCGAGTCAAACGGGGGCGAAGCGCAATACGTCCACCGGCGTGTTCAACACCCAGTTCGACACTGCATGCACCAAGGCGTGCACGAACCTCAACACTTGGTTCATCCGCATGACAGAGAAGCAATAAGGCACTGCTACTGATACCACAAACCATGTCCTCTCTTTCGTCACGGCGTCCGCTGCCACTGATCGCCAGGCGGACTTCGGACGTAGTCGCTACTTGGCTGAGACCGTCGAGAAGGACATGAACGCCGTGATCGAGTCCTTCCCGACGCTTCCTCACAACGACAGCGATGAGCTCCACAGTACGGTGGAGATGTTGGCGGCCCTGACACACACGTTCGACTCCACGACAACCCGCGGTGAAACGCCGACGGCATGGCTTGAAGAGCTTGCAGCTCTGACTCGAACGGCGAATGACTGCGTACACACATGCAACTGAAGAGAAGGACAAGGCGGCTGCTGGAGCAAGCGCGGCCAAGAGCAGCGCAGCCTCGAGCCTCGTGGACAACGTCACCGATCAGCTCATGACAGCGCGGCGCATCGCAGCCCTGGCGGGTCCCACGGCCAACGTGAACGTGTCGGACGTCATCGCGGGGTTCTTCTCCCATGGAGAGGTCGTATTCACACCTGCTGCCCGCTACAACGAAGGCCTGTGCGATACGCGCACCAAGACAGCGTACTACACGGGCCAGAAGAAATGGGTCGACGGCTACCGCACAACGAACACCATGACAAGGGGGCACGCTCGAACGCCAGCCAGCGGGTCCCTAGCCAACGGGTCCCACCGAAAACGGGTTCCTGTACTAGTACCCAAGGGCTCCCTCGAGCAAGCTGGCGTGCCCCTACCCCACAGCTGGACCTGGGCATACTCCTTGGCGCCATGTTGTCGGCTGCGCATTCTGTTGCGGCCGCCAACGCCCTCTGCCCCCCTGACACAACGCACACCCTCCCCATGCGTATGACGTGCGGTCACCCACAGGCCCATCGGACGAGCCCGCACATTTGCCGTTGGGTTATCCTTCGCCATCCAGTCGCGTTTGCGAGTCTGCGGCTCCTTCGCCCTTTGTTCGGTTTCCGAGCCCGTCTCCTGCTTGCTCGCTCCCACCGTTTACCTCCTTCCCGCTCTTTACCCCCGCCATGCGTTTGACCCAGTGACAGGTTCCTTCCCGACCAATGTTGCCTTCCCATGTGCTTCATTTGCCCGTCGGGGCAAGAACACCAGACATTGAGTGAGTTCCTGCTTCCACGCGTGGTGATTCTGGCCTTACTGGCTAGGCGCATTCGACCATGCGTTCTTTTCCTGCTACTTCTTTGCTCACTGCTGACACTTCCTCTTAGTGCAATAATGTCCAATCAGCTGCTGTTTGTCGCTCGGCTATGCGCCTGCTGCTGTTGCTACCTGCGTAGGTAGACCCCTTTTACATTTGTTCGGAGGATCGTTCCTGCTCTAGCTTGCTGGGGTGACTAGCAATCTTGCGAGTACCACCGACTGCATCCGACACTGGCAATGACAATTATCCATGCGCCACCAGTCCGTAGCTGTTTTTGCTCAATACTTTCGCGTCGTCTCGTGCACAACGCTCGTGCTTGTTATTGTCTTGCTCGAATGTCTGACAGCATGGACACACCAGGCCTGCGTCTGAACGAGCGCTATCGTCTACATATGATGAAGGCGGAGCAGTTGGAGTGGCAAGCGGCAGCTCGGCAAACCATGCGGAAGCATCCACACATCGTGCTCGACAGTTGGTCCCACGCTTGCAAACTTGCGGGTGAAGGACACAAGCAAGAACATTCAGGGCCGCTTGCGTACATGGCTTCATCTACAGGATCGGCGACAACGACCGAGGCCATCACGGATGGTCCAAAACCCTCCCCCTCACCTGAGGCCTCGCCTGTCAGCTCGCCACGCAGTGCCTCATCTTTGCAGGCAGCTCCTGCGAAGCCATCACAGAACGATAAGCAGGTGCACACCTTAACGGAACGATTCAGCGGTCCCATCGACCGACATCGTGCAACTATCTGTGCTTTGTGCTTGAACGATCTTACGGCGGTCTTGCCTTGCATCGACAATGCCAAGTTCAACCCTTGGGCCCAACGAGGCTTGGCACCGCCTGGGGCCAAACACGCTTCTAACTATACTTGCTTGCATGTGATCGAATTCTTGACGGCTTTGGGTGAGCATTTCCACATCGATGTGAGCATGCATACCTCCAGGACTTCATCCAACTTTGTCGGATCGTCTCTCAGCACCGCAACGGTTCCTCGCTGCCCTTGCCCTTGCCACTGAACTGGGCGAAGAACGGCTACTGGCTGGTCATGCTGATGGACGGTCAGGTTGGTTTGCACCACACGATCCTTAAACGGGATTTCCCCGTGGGTGAAAAGCCGTTTACGTCAACGGACCTCACTTTGTTCCAAGTCAACGACAACTTCGCGGAGCAACGTGCGACGTTGGTCCAGAAAAGGCCGGGTGCGGCCACCATTCATGTGTGCTTCCGTCTTGCACGGCATCGAAACTGTTGCAGCGCCGGCGGTGCTCGCTTTGCAGAACGGTTCTGAGTTGACGCCCCGTGTGAAGCGCCGTAGGCAGACGAGTCCAGGTGGCTCGTCCGTAAGGGGGATCAGTTGGTCCTCACAGTACGCACGCTTCTCCCACGCCCGTCCTGGCAGTGCCTGACTCACCCCGCCCCGCCCAACGATCTCAAGGCAGCGAATCCCCCGAATATGGTTGCTTGCTTGGACCAACGTTTGGCGGCGGCACTCGTGTATCCTGATCCACCCCTCCACTGTTTGGTCATGATGCTGGACTTGAGACTCCAAGCATGGTTCCTTCTTCCCTGGGTGATTCGGGAACGCATGTGGGCACGGACAATGACGTGTCTGAGGTGCCAGGGCAAGAGCTTGCTCATGTTGTGCAATAGAGCGATAACAATGAAAATGTGAGTGGGTCAGGACGAGGCAAGACATTGCCAACATGGTGAGGAGGAGGCGGAGGACTGGGTTGATGAGGAAGGCGAAGGGGAAGCGAGCAATAACGAGGTCCAGGGCGACTAAGGAGAGAATAAGCTCGACGCATCAGTGCTCGAGCCACCCTCGTCAGACCAATGAGATATTGGGAATCGTCTTCGATTGACTTGCTTTCGAAGGTCACGCAATCGTTTGGGTAGTTAGGACTTGGGGGCCAACTCTGCTACTGTTTGGGCTTGCAGCGACTGTGCAACGCTTGCGCAATCACGATCATCCTCGCGATCCTACTCCCGTGCATGGTGGCAGAAATGATGAAATGCGTGCTTTTGTCGGCGCCCTACCCGCTCCCACCAAGCTATTCACTTGCCCCTTGTAGCATTCTTGCCATCCGTGTTTCCGTGAAGTTGCCAGCTGTTGGTTTGGTCCGCTTGGTTTGTCTTGACCCAGCACCCTTGCTTCCTCAGTAACGGATGGCTGGCCACAGAGTTCTGAGGTGCCTTGGCGTTGCCTCAATTCTGATTCACCTTCCATTGCGTCCAGGCCGTTCGGTGGTGAGGATGCGAACTATTGCTGACACAAGCATACTCGTTCTGCAACGACCAACACGAATCATTGCTTGCCAGGCAACATCCTCTGACGGTCCCACTCGACATCTCCAGAAACATTTTTGGCTGAAGTGTAAAGTCCCCTCATGCCAGGGACCGACGGCGGGCCCACGCCGCTTTTTTTGATTGTGTCCATCCCGACGAGAGGGCGGATGACTCTTCAACTCAGCATCGCTTCACTGGCGTCGTTGTTGCTGGGAACCCGGTCAGGTCCGAATTGCGCCGTGCCTTGCTGTGGGCACTCCACAAAACGGTAATCAAAGTTGGTTGGTGGCACCGACACAAGCTATCAGGTTGGGAGGACGCGACGAAAAGTTTATCGGGTGCGGACAAGGTTCTCTTTCCGAGTGCCAAAGCAGTGGCCGCGTCCGGAGAGGAGCTTGCCATTTATAATAGGCGTGAGTTCACGGCAACCACAGAGGCGTTCCTCGTTCCTTTAGCAAGGCTTGGCTGCATTAAGGTCAATAGAACGAGAGTTCGTTCGGGCAGGCTGTTGAATCCGTTGATTTCGCATAGCTTCTGTCATCATGCGGATTCAGGAGGTGGCGCGCTTCCAGACCTCGTCTTGACACAAGACGAGGCGAACACATGTTATTATTGCCCTAATGACGGATGCTGCCCCCCCCATCTGCAGCACTACTTGCGGACCATCAACGGAATCGAGCCGTCAACGCCGCCGCCGCTACGCTACTCGGAAATGTTGGCGACGGGCTACCGACTTTGGGAAACACCAATAGGTGCATGGCTCTGTGCACGTACCTCACACAGCTCCTCGGTCTTCTGGCCACTGTGACAAATGCGATGGTCATCGCTCTTGGTGTGCAGCAGCCGTTGAGGCACGCACTAGTCTTGCTCGGTCCTCGTCGTCGATTGCGTATGGACGAAGGAGTCATGGAGGAGGCGATATCGTTGGCGGCCGAGGACAGGTCGGCAACAGTTGGCAGCGTTTTGCGTGCAAATCACATCGAATGGAGCCATTACGATGGCCAGAAGGTGTCCGACCTGACATGCCAATACCAAGCACCACGAATGTCTTGGAAAACGGCGCTGGGATCTATGCTGTACATTTTGACGCGTCGAGGTTCGGGAATCCGAAAGAAGAACAGGTGCGGTACATGATATGACACGACGGTACTGGAACTGGAGGATGGGCGCCATCAATGGTGATCTGGGGCCACGAGCAACATCGTTTTGCCAAAAATGGGGGGTTGCCAAGCGCCACAACATGGAACCGTTGGGGTTGTGATTTGCCAAAACAGGGCTCGCTTTTTGCACGATTTCGGGTCTCGCCTTTGGACAAGTTTTGGCGGCCAATGCGTTTTTGCGCTCGCCAAATCCTTCTTTTTGCCAAAATCTAGGTTCCTGCCTTGCCAAACAATTGACGCGACACTTTCCTTGCACGCGACTCTGGCTATCGCACCCTCCTGGCCCGAGACCTCAGCAGGTGATACGGGATTCGAAGAAGTGCATGCACCTGCCAGGTCGTGGAAAGAGCATGCTGGCGTCGCATGACATTTACGACAAGGTTCGGCAGTTCTTCGGCAGCAAAAAACGCCTCCGGGGAAGGAATTTCTCAAGCAGCGGCTCACGAATGCATTTTGTTTGCAAGGGGCTCGACGCGG
>JACLAC010006479.1_pt1 | contig 16102 bp, 20 predicted proteins | sample 8027881 | NCBI WGS metagenome assembly JACLAC01 (sample SAMN15725517, study PRJNA655200) | protist metagenome | isolation source: fluorescence activated cell sorting (FACS) single amplified genomes of... | place: Spain: Blaines Bay Microbial Observatory, Mediterranean Sea | collected 2016-01-19
CATAGCAGTACGGCATGATGGGCCCTGAATACATCGTGGGGGGTCCCGCATTGTACGTTTACGGCTTCTTGCCATTGAGTAGATTAGCTATTCTCTGCATTGCTGCTGCCTGATCTTTGATCTTTTGAGATTCTTCTTGTTCTACAGGCTCTGACTCATCAACAATCGGCTCTGTAGCACCAATTCTGGTAACGGTGGGACTGGGCCTGCGTAGTCTTTTTGTTTTCATCATCCAGCCTTTCCATGTTTGATAGACGTTGTACCTCAGATTACGCACAAAATCATAATCCGGTTCTGCCTCCCAAATCTGGAGAGAATTACGATCCTATTTCGCTATGATTAAATAGAGTTTCCTGCGTCACTTTTTCCCACGACCTCCTCTCCTTACTGGCTTTTTCAAGCCCTTCAACCTCTTTAATCAATATCGGATTTAGCCCAGCGGTCAAGATCCCCACTTTGGGCTCCAGACGAGGAATTCCCTCATACATTTTGCGGAGCTTTTTCTGTCTCTCCACGGCTTTTTGATAAGTCTCGGGGCTAAACCTCATCACTCTCCTATATGAATAGATAGTTTTCTTCATTTTGCTGCTGACAAATCACGAACTATATTCCCAACAGAAAGGCCACCAAGTTCCACAGCGCTGACAGTCAATAAAATTGTAGCTGTGGCCCAGATCAAAAGTGAGGGGCTCTCAGATTTTCAAGCTTACCCTCTCACACTCTCCAGCTTTAACGCAATCCCCCATCTTCATCAAAACGATATGGCACGATTGAATTAGTATCACTCAAGTGCAGCACCCCAACAAGTTTCTGCTGGATCTTAGGGAATATCTTGGCTCCCTGATCACTAGTCAGCACGTAGAAGATGATTGCCGCAGCAACTGCACCCAAGCCAATTCCAAGCCCCCAGCTACTGCTACTTTTGGAAGCGTACTCCATCGGCTGCGCTCCTGAAGCGGCAGGCGCTGGAGTACTGATGTCTACTGAATCTTCGACATCATCTGCGGCTGAATCGACATCAAACTTTGACTGCTTAGGAGCTTCCAGCAGTTCCAGTTGAAGGCGGTTATTCTCCTGTAGCAGCTTCTGATTATTCTGCTGAAGTGCTGCCAGCATTTGCTGGTAGTTCTCACGCTCCTGTCGTTCAGCCTTACGCTCATCTTGTTCGTGAAGTAGCAAGGCACGCTCATCATCTAGCATTTTCTGCAGATGAGTGACCTGTTTCTCTAGCACCTCCATCGTTCTACTATCGTTACGGATCGATTCCGTATCGTTGCGTAACGATGCAGCATCGTTCTGAATCGATTCCGTATCGTTATTGACGATCTGCGCACCTAGTTCATTCCGGATAATCTCCAACATCTCTGCAGTGATAAGTTTACTACGTCCCTGCTCAACAGGATCCAGCCCTAGCTTATCTATGAGCTTGTAGAGTCGGGGTTTCCCAATACCCAGCAGGGCAGCAGTTTTCGTCGTTGTCAGCATCGTGACCTCCTGTCGTGATGGTAACGATCCGTATCGTTTCGCAACGATTCAGATCGATTTAGTAACGATTCATCATTCTCACTGCTGCAGCAGTTGTTCCAATCAGAGGTATTTTAAGTAAGGCAGGAATTGGCAACATAGAACCGTTGTCACAGGTATTTTCTCTGGTTGCTGGAGATGGAGTGAAGATTCAAAAACGTGGAAGCTTTGGGGTAACCACTTAGGTATAGAAGGGTAGCAGCTACCAGCACCTATCTAGGCCTTGAGCAGGCCGAAACCTTAGTATTGTCAAGAACCTCCGGATATTCTGATTGCGAGCTTGGCTTCTTGTAGTGGATTGATATTCAGTCAGGGAGGTGGTTCTACGTATCATCATCTAACGCACCTTATTCCCCAGCACCAATGGTACTGGGGAACTTGAGGGTGACATGCTAAGAATCAGAAAGGATTTTTACTACGGTTGTTTCCTGCTTATGTCCAGATGAAGCAATCACTTCTGCATGCTTCTGCGTAAATTTTTCCATTACCTCCATGGACTCAACCTCAAAACACATATGAATTCTTTGATCTTCCTCACACCAGCCAACTAGAATTTCCTTCATATTGGCCTCATCTCGAGCCCATTTATGACCATCATATACTTTTTTCCAGTCAGCATAAGTTGTTGATAATTCAGCATTCATTAATAGTCGCATGGTGTCTTTCTTGATTAGGGGGCTCAAGCCAGTTGTGGGGTTCAGATTTAAAAATCAACGGATCACCAGTCATTGAAGTAGAAAGATAGAGATGGGATTCATGCTTGATAGGATCCCCGCTACTGGTCAATCGTCCAGTGGGATTATCTGAACTGAGGACAAGTCTACTCCCATCTCTTCCGGATAATTCTCAAATTTGGCAAAAAGCTTTTCAGCAGCATCTGGGGATTCAAGTTCTTCTACTATATAAACTCTCTCTGTATCCTCTTGGAAGCCATATCCTAAGAAATGTATTCCTGACTCTGCTCTTGCTTTTATGTGGGTTTCACCTTCGATGGCATTTTTCCAATGTGAATAGCCTTTTGTAGGCTTGACGATGACGATTTGTTTCATTTGGTTCCTCAAAAATCTAAAATTTAACTTTGGGGAGTATGAGTTTAACGCAAAAATATCAATGTATCAGAGACTAATTAGCAAGCGGCTAAAGTATCGTTTGAGTAATTTAGTTGGCTAACTAAATCTCGGATCAACGAATTCAGGATCCGATGCTGGTCAATGGGAATCAGCCGGTGGAAGTGTTGCAGGGCTGAGTGAGCCGACTCCACCTACAGAGATTTGTCCATCTCAGAAAATGTGATTTGGACACCATCTTCCTCTAGCAAGGGGAGGAAACGAGCATTCCAACCGTTTTCATCTCTCAATTTTTGCTGTGATTCAAAGTATACGTCTTAATCTTCTTTAGAACTCCAAAGTTCAGTCAACAATATGTGATTAGGATTTTCATGTGAAATAGATCTTTCCAAGCGTTCACAACCTTTCTGTGAAGCTGTAAAAGCATTACCATGAGGCTCATCAGCTAATTCAATCACCTGATCAAGATTGCCATCTTTTACCTTTACTGTGATCCAAACCATCATTGCCATGTCGACTCCTGCAGAGGTTAATAAAAATGAGATTTTACAACTTACTAACTAATAGATACATCATAATCAAGTGTTGATCGAACTTAGTGGTAATACTGGTCTCAATATATAATTTCTGTAAAAGCCATGAAGGCAATGTGGAGAGCCACTGGGAACGGCTGTCATGGACTGGAAAAGACGGTGCCAGTGGATTGGCTGGGTACGTTAGCAAGACATTCGTATTTGTTCTTTATTGTTGTTTCCTTTCAATCACACAAAGCCTCACACGGCACACCATCACCATCCCGATCCAGATTCTTGTAGCCGCACTGGATCAAGTATGCCCTTGCCTCATCACAGATCGACATATCCTTGCAATACCTCTTGGCCGAGCAATCCACTTGCGCCACGGGCAGCTTGGCGCTAAATGGATTGATCGCTCCACTACACTCTTCAGCCATCAGCGGCAACTCTGCCTCACCACCAAGAATTGCTCTCAAATAAGTTTTGGTAATAAATTTTAGTTGAAGACGCCACAGAGTTTTCCAGCCCCGCTAGAAATGCTGCCAAGGCTTCGGGGAAGTCTTTCTCAACACTGCAGCACTCTGTAGCTAGTTAGAATCAACAACACGCTTCAGACCTTGATCTGCTGAAGCAGAAACTCATCAACGTCTTCAATGCGGTACTTGACCAGACGCCCTAGCTGGACAAAGGGGAGCACAGGAGCTTCTTCCCCCTGCCTCCGCTTGTTGCGCCAAAGACGCAGTGTTGCTGGAGAAATTTGCAGCCGAAGGGCAGCTTCTCGTTCATCGAGTAATTGTGGAGCCGGTACTGGCTCAGCCAGTTTGGGTTTGGGGACAGCAAAATTGTGCATAGCAATTCCATTCTTAATAGTTAATCAACAGACTGAAATTATAACATATATGTATGATTTAGTGGAAATGAGCACCGGTCTTGAGTGATGTGGGATTGCTGGTTCAAATCCAGTGATTCCCAAAATCAGCTACGCATATTTTCACTTATCAGCCAAATTTAGTACAGAAGTACAGAATTCTTTAAATATTAAATAATTTCATATTGATAGGTTCTGTTTCTCTTCTGTTCCATTCTGGATGCAGCACAGAGTTCTCTCAATCATAATGGCACTATTATGAGGACTGAATCTGTACCTTGTACAGACTCGGTCAGAAGCAGTACAGACCTCAATCCCAGTCAACACCAACCTAAATGGTTATTTCTGTACTTCTGTACAGATTTCCAAGTATATCTCACCTCCATCTGCTGGCTTTTGCTTGGTCAAGAATTTCATATTGTCACTGCAGAGCTTATCAATGAGTTCACCAACATATCTATATCCATTTGCCGGTGAGATTCCAAAGCGGCTAAACGATTTACGCAAGCTCTGCTTAACTTTCTCACAGGTGGCTTTTCTGCCCAACTCTCGTACTTTTTTCATCACTAGCTGGCAAGCCTGCTCTTCCTTCGGTGTTTGAACAATACCGTAAGACAGGAGCATGCTTTCACGGAAATACTCCATGATGAGTGTTGTGCGTTCAGCCGTTTCCAGCCCAAGCTTGGTAGCTTGATCATCAGGATTACTTCCATTCAAGAGTTCAAACCAATAATGAAGAAGCAAAGCAACACGATACGTGTAAGTGTTGAGCTTGCTGTAAGCCGACTGCTGTGCAGGTGCTGCTTCTCTTGCGAGCTTATCCAAATACTCCTCGTAGTGAAGGAAATGATCTTCCGCCTCTTCCGTCATCTCGACAGTCGTCTGCTGATCACGAATTTGAATTAGTGCTTCAAGCAAGCTTTCAATTTGCTGTGAGCCTCCATGCTTTTCCAGCAGTCTAGCCAGTTCTTTTCTTCTCTCCACTGAAAGCACTTCTCCTCGCTCACCATGGCACATCAGGAATCGAGCAGCAAAGCCATCGCCTTGTTTTTCAGCACCAATCAGTTGGTCCAGTTTATCTGGTTGAACACCCCCGAGCAGGGGGACAAATAAGCTATTGATCTTTCGATTAGCAGCTATCGTAGTCATTTCAGCAGTGCCATGATTGAACATTTTCAACCAGATCTGCTTGTCGTTTCCCTTCCCCTTGTATTGGTCCATACCATTGACCATAGCGAGAATCTCGTCAGTATGAACGCCAAATCCTGCCTGATTTACGGGCTTGGAGTGGTTGTGGAACAGTGCTTCCAACGTGATCGAATCCGCTGTTAATCTACGAGACTCTGCAGGCCCTGTGGAAGATTCCGAATCCTCGTTGTTATTAGCTTCTTCAAATTCTCTACTCGCAGCTTGCTCATCTTGAAGCTCCCGAGCATGGAGATAATCCATCCCCAAAGCATCGATAATGTGAGTTTTTCCGCTACCGGGCCTACCAACCAAAGCTAACCAAAGCTGCCCCTTGGCTTTCCACTTCCCACGAACTCTGAGAACCTTGTTTCCCCCAATCGCAAAGCTCAGCACGCCAAGGAAGCAACAGACAGCAACCTCATATGGCAGATTGTTTTGATTTTCAGCGAGCAGTTCCAAATATTCTTCCAAAAGGGGATTGAACAGCCCTCTGGATATTTTGGGTAGCTCATCGGTTAGTCCTGCGAGGTCGAGCCTCCAATCCTCGGCTGAGGGCCTCCAGCCCTCCATCTTTGCCAAGTAGACCAACGAACCCAGCGTGATGCTGTGAGGATCAAAGTCATTCCAAACCTTCATTGGATCTTTCTCTAGGCCCCACTTCACTGATTTAGCAGACCACTCCTCCCAGATTTTATAGCCTTGGGCTCCAAATTCATGCTTCAAGGCCAACCCCATCCGGATCCACGTATCTCGGCTTTCTGGACATACATATTCCAGCATCATTCTGCACTGCTCTTCTGTTAGTCCCATTTTACTACCGAGAGACTTATGCCTGATGCTAGAGTGCGAACAATGCTTTTCTTGAGGTGACCAACTGATGATGTCGAGTGGCTCGGCATGCTTGGTAATGATCTGGGAATCTGCCGACAGGAAACATCCTCTCGAAACATCCTTACCGCTTGCATCCACTTCCACATCAAATTGTTCCTTGAAGTAGCGATTCACCGCCAAAATCGCCCAGCGATGGCCTTCCTTTCCATTGGGAACACGAACAATGGCTTTCAATCCAAGGCCAGTGGGCGAACTGAAGACACTTTCAACATGCGGATCTGCTCCAATCTTCTTCTTCAGTTCATCAAATCCGGAGGGCAATAGATGTCGATTATCATCCAGATCTATATCCACAACGAGTCTCTGGGAGTAATCCCGGATTGCTGCTGAAGTTTTGTTACCGTCAGGGAAAACACCGGATGGAGTGAACATCGGTAGATTCTTCTTGAGCCGGCTGATCTGGGCTTTCAGTCTACCGACCTGCTCCCTCTCCCCATTCTGGCTAGCAGCCTCACGCTGCGATGCAAGATCTCTGATTACTTCGATTTGCTTACTCAGTTCATCCGAAGGTTCTCGGATTTCCTGATAGATTTCACTTATTGGTATTGCAGACTGATGCTCAATGGAATCTTTCCAGTTCACACCAATTGACCTAGAAACTTTGACGGGTGCTTCGATGAATTCGCTCATATTGACTCTCTACAAAAATTTTGGAAGAGGAGTCACAGAAATGCAGCATCTCTCAGAGTGAAAGATCTGGACATTTTAGGCAGGAACAACGAGGCTTCAAATGCTGTTTTAAAGCACTGTCACTACCCTGTGACTTTAATAAACGGGTAGGATCTGAAAGAGTGTTCGTAGCACTCCTTCAGATCCGCACTTCAGCCTTCCAGCCGAAATCCACTCAAATAAATGATGTGAGATAGCGCCAATTATATCTCAGTAGTACCTCCTTTTGGAAAAGAACTGCGCATAGCAATTCCAAGTTATAGGAATGAGGATCTGATTTCCTACAGTGGCCGAATCTCTTCTGCATTAACTACACTTCAAATTATTCTGAAAAATGAGGTGTCGTGCAAGACGACTGGGCTAAAGGCAGAAATTGCACTTTCACTTACTCCATTTCTGCAGCATGAGAAAACTTCTTGCGAGTATTCAAGAGCGTCCAGACAGTCTTCGTTGATAGTGTCCCACCGCTCTTGGTTGTGAAACCCTCTGCGTGAAGATCCTCTGAGATCCCTTTAATTGTGATCGGCTTACCGTTACGTCTCCGTCTGGAAATTCGCTTTGCTGCTGTTTCTAATTCCGGATAGTTTTCGGTGACAGATTTTCTACCTTCGACTTTCTCTCCAGTGAGACGCTTCTTCCGTTGTCTTGCAGCCCTTAGCTTCAGAACCAGATTCTCCTTTTCGAATTCAGCCACTGCTCCAAGAACTTGCCGGATCAACTTTCGTGTCGGATCCCCATCGAGAAAAAGATCAGGAGCATTTACCGGCACAAGGTGAATGCCCTTATCTTTGAGCATTCTGAATCCAATCTCTTGAACCATTAAATCTCTGGCGAAGCGATCTGCTGATTCAACCAGCACCATTGAAATCTTCTCTTCTTCAGCGAAGAGAAGCAGTTCAGCCATTGCTTCACGATCTTCTATGTTCTTCTTGCCAGCTACGGCTGTGTCATAGAACTCGGAGACGATCTGAATTCTCTGTGATTTCGCATAGGCTTCAACAGCAGCACGCTGCCTCTTCTTGGAATCTTTATCCTCTCCAACATTCTGAGCCGAAGATGTTCGGTAGTATGCTATCGCTTCGTTCATCTTGCCTCCAAAAGTTGATCCAGATTAACAGGTTTAGTATCCATCAATGTACCACAATATCTGGTCAATCTCAAGTTTATCTAATTCTTATTCTCAAGAAATAGAAATGAAATGGAGCAAAGCTTTTCCAGAGCGAACTCAAAACAGCAATGAGAAATTACCCTAAAACTTCACTTCTATTTATATAAAAAAATTTGAATATTTAATAAATTGAATACTGTACCAGCGTGATCCAGTCACGTTTGGCTATGAGGGGGGGGGCATCAAATTTTGTAACTTTTATGTAACATAACTGAGGGCACTGGTGGCGAAATAACCTTACTTAGTTGAAACTAAATCTCATACCAATAATGTGAAGTAAAATCCAAGGGCTTCATCGTGGCTCATGATCTTCTCTGATCTCTGCTGAGGAGAGGCTAGAGTAGCTGCTGTCATTTAGTTCCTTGAAGCAAGGTATACAAAAGAAAAAGGCAGGTTCCTGACCCCGTGGGGGGGGGGGTCAGGAATTCCTGTTTTTTTATCATTTTTATACTACTTGACTCTATCATTTTTCGTGTTAGGTTCACGATCTCAATTTAAGTATAGGCTCAATTAATCCCTTTAAAAATTTGGAGAGTAATGAAAAACCAAATGCTTGGTTTGCTTGTCACGATCTCTTATATTGGACTCTTTGGATGTGCACCTTCAGATAGTAGTAGCTCAAAAGCTAGTGCTGCCTTGACGGGCCCAAGTACTGACTTACAGGGTACTTATAAGATTAGTTGTGCCGTCGATGATGATTTTTATAAAGCTACGACATTGACAGTGGGGGCGACAGATATATTGGAAGAAGAAACTGCTTACACTGATTCAGACTGTACAGTGAAAGTTTTTTCAATGGTTACTTCCTCAACAGAGGTAAACATTGGTGATGGCACTCTTTCTGACAATGGAACAACTTTGCAGCAATACACGTTCAAACTTTCATCCATGACAATAACTTCATTCGACAACACTGTTACTAGTGGATTTAATACGCAAGGATACTGTGGACTGACTTGGTTAACAAATACTTCAAACGAAGTTACAGGTAAAACATGTGATACGCTCACATTTCCTTCTCAAAACTCAACAGCCAAGAATATCTATCAGAAATCTGGGAATACTCTGTATTTTGGTGAGCCGTCGGGCACAACCTATCCAACGACTGTGAATAATGCAGCTTATATGAAGCAATAACATCTGGGACCACTATGTATGATGAAATTGAATCATACTGTGTGAAATTCTTTTCGATAAGATTCTTTATCATTCCACGGAAATATATGTCAGAGTCAATAAATATGAGAGGTCCCCTTCTTGATTAGTCCCAAAAAACTCTAGATTAGTTTGGTGATATAGAGTCTAATTTTAGCACGCAATATTTTGCAAAAATACGATGTCTAATATCTTCATCAACAACCGAGACAGCTAACCACTAGCTATTTGAGAACGCTGGAACATTAAATGCTTCTTGCCAGTAATCACGAAGCATTTAGGGTGAGAATTCCAAATCTCCTCGCCTCACAAATATCCAACAGTTGTGTAGGCAGAGGCTGCCACAAAAATCTGCCATCGTGCCATGGTTTGAAAGAGACAGTCCATGTAGCTCTTGGATGAGCTACCTGATCGAATCAGCAGCATAAAGCTTCTCATACGTCCAGTTTGGGATGCCTGTTCATTAGTAGACCCCACCTTTTCCTCTGTCTAATAGCCCCCTCCTTCAATCCACGTTGCCCTCTTGCTTTTAAATCATTCCAAGGGCTTCATCGTGGCTCATGATCTTCTCTGATCTCTGCTGAGGAGAGGCTAGAGTAGCTGCTGTCATTTAGTTCCTTGAAGCAAGGTATACAAAAGAAAAAGGCAGGTTCCTGACCCCGTGGGGGGGGGGTCAGGAATTCCTGCCGATTTCATTGATAAAAGCCTCTAATTATAGCACACGGCAGAGCTTCTTCCAAAATCAAGAAGGTTACTTGAAATCAAGTCTGGCTGGTTATTCAATCTTGCTGTTGAAGTGCCTCTGAGAGTCTTCAGAATCGCTGCTAGCGCTGGTTTGTCCGGACTCGGTTGACTGGAACTAAGCTGCGTATTGGCTGGAGAAGGGGGAATTTTTTTGATATAATATATATTTATTCTATAGCTTCTGTTCTTGACTTAATCGCTCTTATCATCCATCACAATCTCCCACTTGCTAGGAATTAGTCCGGTGATGCTTTTTGAAATAATGAATCAAGTAGAGGCGTAATGATTAAACATACTGGAAGCTGCTACTGTAGGAGTATTACTCACTCAACTGAATATGATCCAATGCTGGTTTTCAACTGTCACTGTCTTGCTTGCAAAAAACTGACAGGTGCAAGCATGGGAACAGTAGCCGTTTTTTACGAATCAGAAGTTAAGTTTGAAGGAGATATGAAATTATTCCAACTGAAGGGAGGTAGCGGCAACTCTGTCTACAAGTATTTTTGTGAGAATTGTGGCTGCAGAGTAATGACTAAAGTTGATCTGATTGAGGGACTAATCTATGTCGACTTTGGCACTTTTGATAACTGGAACTCATTCAAGCCGAAAGTTGAACTCTGGAATGAATACAAATCTGATTGGGTGGGTGAGTTCGACTGTGTTTCAACAGTTTTTGAAGATAACGGGACCCTAGAGAGAATTCAAATGTGTTTAGAAAATCTGGATCAAAGAGAATAAAATCAAACTGAATTTTATCAGTTCTCACCAAGTTCCTAAAAATCCGAATAGTCACAAGCAAAGACTCCTTGATGCGACTCCTCCTCCCCTGCACAAATTATTCAACGCCAGAGTAATCCCATCAGAAGCGTGAAAGAGGTTTGAGATTCTCCATATCGATTAATCCCAAAGACTCTGAATAACTTTCATTTGATTTAAACACATATACTCAAGATTGAATGTTGTAATCATACTGTCAAATTCTGAAGTAAAGTCCTTGGATTCGATAAAATGATGGTGAAGACCATTTTCATTTTCATAAATCTCAGACAAGACAAAGATTGTTCTCCCAGTTTTTTCAGGAAATTTTCCTTCAAAAAATGGAGCAGGACTCGCAATAAAAGTTCCATCGTTTTTCCATTCTGGACTCTCAGAAACTGAATACTGAAGAAGTTTCAAGGGTCCCTCCCTGTGACTTTTCTCTCGCATGAATTCGTAGTGGTTCTCAAAAAAACCTCTCATGGCCTCTGCTGCGTCTTCGTTTGGTGCAATGAAAATTAAAAATACTGTTGATTTACCTTTGAGTGCGTTTGCCATAGCTAGTCCTCCTTATGCTGGTGTCCGTGATTTAATTTCTGCGATGGGTGTAGTCCACCCAACCTGATCACTCATAGTCTTCCCAGTTCCAGTCTTGGCCTTCGCTGGGATCGTAGTCTAGTTCTTCTCTACGACTTTCTTGAGAAATGATTTTTTGATCTTTGTACGAAACAGCAGTGATAGAGGCATCAAAAATCTCTGCATTTCGAAATTTGCTGTATCGATGTACACAAAGAAATTCATCGGATTCATAAATCACTCTAAATGGCCCTATTATTATTGACTCAGTGAGTGCCTTGATGATGCCTTTGTAAGCTTCAAGATCTACAATTATTCCTTGGGATTTTGCCTGAAAACTTGGGTCTGTTATCGCATCCAACAAGGTGAAATTTCCCCTACACAATTGCCTCCACGCTGTCTCAAACTGCTTTGCTTTTGTCATTCTCTCACCCTAGTTGGATTCAGTAGATTGTTTCAATAAAACAACTCAACGGCTTAAAATATCTAGTAGATGAAATGCTATTCATAATCTTTCCAGTTCCAGTCTTGGCCTTCGCTGGGGTCTTGTGCATCATTTTCAATAGCACTCTCTGCTGTAATAATTAGACCATCTAGATAGGTGACAGTGAATATTCCGATGCTGAAAACAGGTTCTCCGGTTCGCATAGATTTAAATGTTCTTTCCATGCATAAAAATTTAGAGTCCTCGAAGATTACACGCATCTTGCCTTGAGTCGCATTTTCACCCAAAGTAGCGATAACAACCTTATCCATTTCAAGATTAACCTCTACTCCTGCTCTGTAATCATATGCCAAATAGTCTACATGGTAAATTTTATCGACTAGTGAAAAATCACCATTGAAACCCATTCTCCACGCCTTGTCGTATTCTTCTGCTTTAGTCATTTTTTCTCCTTATACAGTATCCGTGATTTGATTTCTGCGATGGTGAACAGCACCAACTGCTGTTGATCACTCGTAGTCTTCCCAGTTCCAGTCCTGCCCTTCGCTGGGGTCGTAATCTAAATCTTCCATAGTTGATTTTTGAGTAACTATCTTTCCCTCCTTGTAGGTGAGAGAAGTTTTCCCTGAATTAAAAATTTCTTTGTTCTTAAATCTGCTAAAAGCGTGTAATTGCAAAGAATTTTCAGACTCTATTAACGTCTTGTAGGGTCCAATTATAACTTCCTCTGCAAATGAAGAAACTACAGCTTTATCGTCTGCAAGGTTGTGTTCTATACCCGTAGTAACATCTATAGCCTTGTAATCTGGATGATAAATTTCATCAACAAGCGAGAAGTCACCTTTTATAGCCAGTCGCCAAGCTTTCTCATATGCTTCAGTTCTAGTCATTCTCTCTCCTTATGCTGGAATCCTTGTTTTGATTTCACTCACTACAAATCCTACCAGTGCTGGGCCAGACAGCTTCTGACCTTCCGCATCCCAAAGCACACTCTCCAGCACATCTGGTCTGCGCTCAATTTTACTGTGAATGGTATCCAGCAAGTACCCCATTGATCTTGGTTTTGCTCCCCATCTTCTCATCCAAAAAGCAAATGCTCCTTTGGACACCTTGTTTTGAAGTGCCAAATAGTCCACAAACTTCATTGATGGTAATACTTTGGCCGGCACGGTTGAATTATCAACAGCAGGCGATGCCTGCAAGTTGGCTAGTGAACCAAAATGAGACACTAATAAAGGTTTGGGCTTTTTCGGCAGAATCAGCACCAGCTTGCGTTCCTGCTTCCATGTTCCATTGGCTTGCTTTCGTGGTGGCTGAGTCATTCGTTTGAGGAGCCCCAGTTGCTCAAGGCGTTCTAGACGCCTTTGCACTGTGGCTCTGCTGCATTCCCACAGTTTCACTAGATAGTTATCGGCAAGTTTGAGTAGGAGTGATCTGCGAGTGAGGAAGATTTTAACTAGAGCTTCGATGTCCAGTCGTAATCGACGTGGTAATTCCTGCAGGTATGTCTTTAGATGAACGGAGCGTTTTGCCCAGAGATGGGCTTTTGATGATCGACGTGAGGTTTGTTGGTGGTTTGGCATCCTGCCCTCCTCTTATGTTTGTGAGGAGGAAGCCGCATAAATTCTGGGCACCGAGGATAGAAAATAATGAAAATCAACGAAGATTTCATCTAGGTCTTGAGATATTGGCACCAATCCTTCATGCTTACCATTGTCGACCAAGACAACGGATACGCAGGGCTCTGGAACTTCATAGTCGCCAAACTTTTCAGTTCTTTTGCTCTGCTGCTTCCTCTCCAGATTCAGCCTTCCTTAGCTTCCCGCTAATTCCAGCTTTTTCCGTAAAAAAGACTTCTACTTCAGACAAGCAACATTTTGTCCTTTTGTAATGCCGCTGGCAAAGTTCCCTCTAGTGTTGCTGCCTCTGCTGTCTCCCGAATTAACTCTTTGATAATGCCAAAGCCTGCTTCTTCTAACTTCTCCGCTATCAGTTGATCATCCTCAAACACTTCCTGTAGCTCGGGATCTGCACGTAATTCCTGAACCAATTCTTCCCACTGACCCTGCTGGCCAATTCCTCGAGCCTGATCAGAAATCTCCTGCTTTTCTGCCAGCGTCAGTAGTTGTTTGCGCTGTTTCCCTCTCTCTTCAATCTCATCAATGGTAATCGGCATGGTGCCTCCAGATGATTGATGTTTAGATGATAATCGGGCCTCTCTATCTTGGTTCGATTGGTATCAACTCCGGCCAGTCGCCTTTATTTTTGGGTATCACGCCCTCATCATTTTCCAAAGTATACCAAGGTATTCTCTGGAAAATGCTCTGGCAAGTCTCTCCCAATGGGTTATCAATACTTTGCCGATTCGTTTTATTGGTAAAAGGAGGGCAGCAGCCTTGTTCAATTCTTGATGGATCCCCTTTGAACTCTGGCAATTTCCCCCTTGAATCATCCCAATCCTTCATAAAGATCCTGTCTGACGGTGGTCGAGTCACGGAAGGAGGATCTGTTTCATTATCCCACGGGATTTTGCAGGCGTTTTCAAATAACAGAAACTTCAGTTGTTTGTAATTAATGTGATCAACCATCAAAGTCGAGTGGCAGCACTTCGCAACTAGTCTTCTGGATCTGCCACTTTCTCTCAGCATGACTACCATCAAATTATCTTCACCCCGATCCATTCGGACATCGTTGTCCCAATAACTGATCGGTAAAATTGGTGGAAATTCCGGCCCCCCCAAGTTGTGGGCCCATGTCAAATGCTGATAACAATCAATACAGGCACATTCACGAACCTGCCGAACTCTACCATTAAAAATGGTGAATGCAGTCTTACCACAAAAGCACGTCACTTCTTTTGGTTCAGAACTGCAGTTATCATAGAGTTCATCAGTATCATATGACTTAGCTGTGCTCATATTGAATCCTCTGAAGGCTCATGCTGTTTCGTTTAATTCCTACGACATCAAGGCCAAACAGACAGTATCACCAAGCTTGATCTGCCCACCCTGAACAATCTTGGCCGTGATGCCACCATGCCCACGCATGCTGTTGTAGCCTCCAGCGCCTAGATTCTCTTCCATTCTGCTACAGGGAGCACAGATGCCTGTGGTTTCCAGAAGCACCTCCCCAACCTGAAATTGCTGGTGCTTCAGGGCCAGCAGATTGATGCCAGAAACCACAATGTTTCGCCTCAGCAACTCTGGTGGAATCTCACTCTTGCCCAGTATTCGAGCTACCACATCCAGATGCTCCTGCTGAATCAGCGTGACTTGACGTTTCCCAGTAGAGGATTTCTTAAAGTGATCTCCTTCCAGCCCTGTGTCTGAGTTGGCTGTGACTTCACTGACGGAGTGAACCTCCGCCATGCGCTTGGTACGAATTCCAATCCATTCAACCTTACCCTGTTGGGGAATGCTCCGGAGGTACTGCCTCTCAAGAGTTTCGTTGTAGCTCATGGTTCAGTGTTTGATTCTGCGATTCATCTGTTTCTCTTCTTGCTCAGATTCCTACTGTATACTGAATTCTGATTCAGTCAAAAGTGAACTTTCGATGGTTTCTTAGCATTAGCGAACTCATCCCTGCACCACTGCACACTCCGAAACCTTCCCTTCTGGATGATGCGAACCTCGCATTCCAGACCCAAACTCAAAACAGCACTCCAACCCAGTAAACATCTGCATTAACCCTGATCGATCTATCGGATCGACAATCTGATGATACTTGAATCAGCTCACCAGACTTTCGACTTCAACTGACTAATAGATTGAGAATAACCCTACGAAGGATAATACTTCATTGTGCCAAAACTTTAATTATTGGCACTTTGCGTTAGATATATTCCAAATACTTTAATGGAGAGAAAATATGGCGTCTCAATTTTTCCATGTCCACCATTATGTAAAGCCGGGTATGGCCAGTCAGTGGTGGGAGAAAGTTGGTGGATTAATGAGTGACCAGTCGGCTATGGGAAAATACGTTCAGGACTGTATGGATTTAGGGTTTTTCAACCATTCATTTATGCCTGTTGCCCAAGAAGGTCCAATGTTCTGTATCTGGGAAGCAAAGGAAGGAGTAACAGAAGCTGAATTTCAAGAATTTATTGATGGCCCATTGGGACCAAATTTTGGTACAGGTGCTATAAATAACAGTATATCAAAGATAGATCTTGAGTTGACTGGTGGTCAGGCTCCCTACGAAAGAAAACTCTGATATCCTTGCTGCATTGTAAATACTCTATTGCAATGCAGATTATTCTCTACCAGCCTCTCGACTTCATTTCTGAACGTACTTGTTCATTTACTGGATTGGATAACAATTCAAGTTCAACATCAGCCAAGTTCCGCTGTTGCCCTTGATGGCTATGTTAGGAATCTAATCAACAGATAATTACTGGCCTGCTAAGTGATAACCACTCACAAGGGCAACTTTTCTTCAAAACCTTAGCACAACCCGCCATCTTCATAGCAGTACGGCATGATGGGCCCTGAATACATCGTGGGGGGTCCCGCATTGTACGTTTACGGCTTCTTGCCA
>JACLAC010016199.1_pt1 | contig 16091 bp, 12 predicted proteins | sample 8027881 | NCBI WGS metagenome assembly JACLAC01 (sample SAMN15725517, study PRJNA655200) | protist metagenome | isolation source: fluorescence activated cell sorting (FACS) single amplified genomes of... | place: Spain: Blaines Bay Microbial Observatory, Mediterranean Sea | collected 2016-01-19
AGACAAAAAAGCAAGATGACGAATGATAATAGACCAGCGTATTATGACTTCATCGTTCTTAATAAGAAAGGAATCGTTGTCGGCAGCCATAATGTGAAAGACATTGAAACGGTTGCAAAGAAATATGGGACTTCAATGTCGGGTATTTGTCATGTTTTCTCTGGTCGCTATAAAACAACTGGAGGTCACAAATTCAAAAAGGTAGAGGCTAAGTCCTTATCTAATAACTTGAGAGTTGAAACGTTTTATGATCATCCTACAATTGAATCACCTTTTGGGGGAATGATTTCTATAAGCAACTTTGGGAGAATCAAGTTTGATAAGTATAATATTACGAAAGGGTACAAAGGCGACGAAAAAACAGGTTATTTTTATCGAAGGATTCAAATCAACGGGAAATATTACAATGTTCACAGACTTTTGATGGAGTGTTGGCTAGGTCGTGAACTAAAAAGACACGAATTTGTTTGTCATGCAACGTATCTCGATGGTCGTCATCGCGATGATGAAGGTTGTCATCGTAATTGGTTATGTGATCTACGTGTTGACTCGAATGCAGGCAACATGAACGATGACGCGAAACAAGTAATAATTAAGGAAATGCCTGAGGAATATGAAGACAAGACTCTTGTATTCGGTGCCCAAACGTATACTTTCAACGTGGGTGACATCGTCACGTGCGGCGCTATTCATATACTTACTGGGAAAAACAGAAATGATTTCAATGCTGCGGCGAATCCGAATAATCAAAGAAGCAAAACAGCGCACGGCTGGAAACTTGAATATGTTTAAATTAAAAAAACAGTTTCAAAAAATAACTATTTTTTTTTAATATTAGGGTTAGGGTTTTTTAATAAAATTAATGGTTGTTAATTTTTTTTTTTCTTCTTTTTTTTCTTCTTTTTTTTTTCTTCTTTTTTTTTCAGCAGTTCCTCAACTCAAAGCAACCAGTCACTCAATTCAGACAGACTTTGTCAAAAAAAAAGAAAAAAAATGAGTAACCTTCAAACTTCCTTGCTTCTTTGCGCGCGCCTTTATTCGTCTTACGTTACAGCGACCGAAGTGGTTAAAGGCATCTTGACCGATGCCAACAGCGAAGAGGCTTTGGAACAGTTTTTATCGTTTGCAGATGACTACAAACCAAGCGAGAATAGCGAGAATGCGCCGCCGTTTGATCAACTTTTTTCCCAGTCATACCTGGATTTAACGCTAAGAGCGCGCAGCTTAGGAGGAGGACTTAGAGATGCCAACAAAAAAGAAAGTCTGCCAGCAGCGAACAAACCCAAGAAAAGAAGCCAAAGCGTGCCGCCAACGTTTGTTACACTTGGCGGGAAAAAGAGAAGAAAAATACAACACGAAGAAGCAATGACGCCTAAAAAAACAAGAATTGATTCTCTTGAACAAGAATCGCCACCGCCGCCTTCGCCGCCGCCGAAAGAAATGTCACAAAGTTCTACTAAATCTCGCAGCTCGCGCGCACTTTCACAAAGCACGCAAAATGTTGACTTGTCGCAAAATTCACAAAAATCGTCATCCTCTACGAGATCGCGCCGCCGCGTCATAGACGACGATGAGTCGGAGTCTGAGTCTGATGGAAAACCCGGCACGGATGACGATGTTTTTGGTGAAGAGTATGATTCAGAAGAAGAAGAAAATTCTGGCGAAAAGGTGGCGGTTAAAAAAACGCCAGCTAATTGGAGTATACGTGAGCAAGAACTCGTACACCAAGGTGTCTCGCATCATTGGTATAACTGGAAAGCGGTAGCTGATTATGTCGGTACGAAAAATGAAGCTGAGGTCAAAGAATTTTTTGATTCTAAGCGAGGCACGAAATTTTTTCCCATAAAGAAATGGAGCCTGAAGGAAATTGAAATTGCTAAAGAGCAATTTGTACCAGAAAAGATGGATTACTCAAGGATTGAGAAACTTTTACCGAACAAGACGCGTCATCAAATCACGAAATGGTATACGAAAAATCGAAAAAGTCTTTTAATCAGTCAAGCTTAACATAATATAACTCTTTTATTTATTACTTTGTAAGAAAATGCTTGGATTAATATTTATTTTATTAATCCATTTTGTAAATGCACAACTCGATCCTTACGATACGAATTTTGATCCGGATTTACAATGGTTTCTTGAAGAAACGTTGACCGGCGGGCAGAATGGCGTGCCTTCTGAGTTCATCGGGTTTTACTCAGTAACAATTTCGGCTACGGGAGAATGTTTTGCTTTTGCTAACGAAAATCCAACACTTGCGATTTTTGATTGGACAACAAGTGTTATTAAACGAAAAGAGATTTCCTATGAACTTGTTTTAGGCGCGGGCGCAACACCTGGTTTAAGTGGAAGCGTCAACAATGACTGCTCCATTTTCCAAAGTAGTCAAACTGGCTTCTTAGGCTCTCAAGATAATTACTTTCTCATGGATACAAATGCGTTCACTGCGATAAAGCAATCGATACCGCCTAATTTTAAAATTCCGGATCGAATCGGAGAAGGATTCGATCAACTTTTTCCTCTAACAAACAACAATTTTCAATCAGGTTTATACGTTTATCAGCTAGAACCTAGTGTTACAAATCAAGGAGTTCCAACAAAATTAGTTTTAGGAAAAAATGGGATTGAATTAGATAGCGTTGATAATCCGCTAGGTTTAAATATAGAAGACCCAAACGTGATAAACTCTGCTTCCAGTATTAGTTTTGATACTATTTCAAACCGCATGGTTTTAACTTCAGGAACGGAGAGTAATGTTACAGCGTTTTTTCGAATAAGTTCTGATTTAAAATTAGAATCTTTAGGCACTTTAAATTATGGTGGAGCAAATTCAGGAATAAGTCCAGCTGGGAAGTATATCGTGATTGCCAAAGGAAATGCTTACGATACATTAAATGTAGCCAACGGTTTGATGCTTTTGACTTTTGACAGAGATCTTGATGAGTACATAGAAACAGATTTCTTTACTCCTTCATCAAACGATTGCTTCGGGAACGGACAAGTAAGTGTTACAAACAACGGATACATATTTGTTGGTTCATATGATATGAGTTTTGATACGAATACCGGATTTCCTCAACCCAAATGCGGAAAATCGAGCGATTCTGAAGGTAATAATGGGCATATTGACATTTTTTTCATTCACCCAGTAAAACACGAAGTGGAATTTGTAAAAAGAATTTCAAGCCCAATTAGCGGAGACGTTTTTTTTGGAGAGAGAGTTGTAAGTGATTTCTTAGGAGATAGATTTATTGTCGGTGCTTCAGAAGTGAATGGCGGTGACGGCGCGATTTTTCTTTTTGAAAGTTTAATTTCTGCTCAAACTCGATTTCCGACAACTTCTCCATCCACAAGTCCAACATCATCACCAACAAAAAATCCAACAACATCGCCAACAAGAACTCCAACAATATCGCCAAGTAGAAATCCTACAACGCGTCCAACTAAAGCACCGACTACGCTTTCTCCCACCTCTAACCCATCAGTCTCGCCTACTAATGCACCGTCTGAATCACCTACAACTTTTTCGCCAACTTTGCCTCCAGGTAAGCCATCATCAAAAAGTAGCATGGTAATTATGGCACTTTTAGTTTCTTGGCTTGGTCTTTGGATTTTTTTAACTACCGATCAAATATAGTTTTTTAAGATTAGCTTGTAAATAGAAATGCTTAAATTGTTTATTCTGTTTTTATTAATTTCATATTCTTTAGGTCAACTCGATCCTTACGATCCGTCTTTCAGCCCTGATTTGCAATGGTTTGTGAAAGAAACAATTCTCGGCGGGGAAAATGGGATTGGAGATGGAGAGATTGGTTTTTCTCAAGTTGCAATCTCAATTACAGGCGAGTGCTTTAGTTTTGGAAACGGCGATTTTCTAGGACCGACTGTTGAAATTTTTGACTGGGACAATAGTGTTACGAAAAGAAAAACAATTGATTTAGAAAGCGTTCTTGGCGAAAACGATGCAGAAGTTTGGAGAAGTGGAAGTGTTAATAATGATTGTACAGAGTTTCAAAGTAATATTGTATCAGAAATTTACACAATCAATACACTTACAAACCTTGCTGATAGAAGCACTTGGCCTTTTTTTAATACGGAAATTCCTTTCTTAGTTGGAGAAGGAGTAACAGTTGTTTTTCCTCCTACAAATAATAAAGTGCCATCAGAATTTCATGTTTATCAGCTTCAAGCAACAACTAATGATCCAGTCACAAAATTAGCTTTAAGTAAAAATGGAGTATTTGTAGACTCGGTTGATAATCCAGTTGGACCTAACATAATTAATTCAAATGAAAAAAATGCTGCAACAAGCATAAGTTACGACTCTATTTCAAATCATATCGTTGTAACATCAGGCCAAGAAAACAATATTACGACTTTTTTTAAAATTGAAAATGATCAATTGATTTCTCTTCAAGATCCTTTAGATTTTGGCGGCACGAATGGGGCCATATCACCTACAGGGAATTACGTCGTGCTTGCGAGCGGAAACGCTTATGATCAACCATTTTGCGGCGAATCCGGATATGATCCATGTATTGATAGATTTGATGTTCCACAAGGTTTGATGCTACTTGTTTTTGATAGCTCAACTAATAAATACGTTGAAGCCGATTTTTTTAATTCTAATAAAAACAATTGCTTTGGTAATGGACAACTTAGTGTAACTCAAAACGGTTATGTATTTGTTGGTTCATACGACTTTGAAAAAAATCCAAATAGTAATGATGCACAGCCATCCTGCGCGGTTGTGGGGGCTGACGAAGGTTCTAATGGACAAGTAGACATTTTCTTTATTCATCCAATTAAACACGAAATAGAATTTGTAAAAACGATTTCAAGTCCAATCGGAGGAGACGCGTATTTTGGTGATAGCGTTGTATGCGACGAATTTGGGGATAAATTTTTAGTAGGAGCGCCGGGATCAAACGGTTTTTCAGGCGCGCTTTTAATGTTTGAAAGTATTATTGACGCGCAAACTAGAACGCCGACTGTTCAGCCAGCTCCTTCGGCTGCGCCTTCGACCTCGGCGACCGCATCACCTTCTAAAGCGCCAACAAAAAAACCGACAGACGCAGTAACTAACTCACCTTCTAAAGCGCCAACAAAAAAACCGACAGATTCACCTTCTAAAGCGCCAACAAAAAAGCCGACAGACGCGCCAATAAGCAATAATTCGCCGACAGACGCGCCAACAAAAAAACCGACAGATTCACCTTCTAAAGCGCCGACGCAAAAGCCAACGGATTCACCGACGGAGGCGCCAATTATTGGGACTCGGTCGCCGACATTGCCAACGAAATCGCCGACAAAAGGACCAACGAATTCTCCATCTAAAAAACCAACGGATTCACCAACAAAAAAGCCGACAACGGGTATTCCAACCAGGAGTCCGTCAAAGAAACCAACCGATTCTCCATCTACTAAACCAACCAAGTCTCCAACAACACCAGAGCCCACAAATTCACCGACTACATTTGTTCCAACTATTGCTTCAGACACTACTGACCCAGAAGTTGCAGCCGGGCTTGTTGCATTTTTTGCTGTAACATGGTCAGGTATGACAATATTTTTCCTTTTTTTCGCGTAACATAAATAGTATTTACCTTTGTTAGAATAACTGTAAATGAATGCTTCTTTTCATATTGTTAAATATAATTCATTTTTCTTCAGGCCAAGATTTAAATTGGAATTTGACAGATAGTTTATTAGGCGGTGTTGATGGAGTAGGAGATGGTGAAATTGGTGGTTATGACGTTTCAATTTCACCAACAGGAGAATGTTTTTCATTCGGAATCAGAGATGATAATGCGCCTGCTATAGATATTTATGATTGGGGCTCAAGTGTTAGTAAAAGAACAACAATAGATTTAACATCTTTATTGGCTCCGTCGGATCTTAAAATTGCGAGATCCGGAAGTATAAATAGCGATTGCACTGAATTTCAAAGTTTTCTTTTTGACGAAATTTATTCCGTAAACACTATTAATGATTCTGTACTTTTTCAAACGGCCGTTCCTTCTCCTTTTGAAATTCCAGAGGCAACAAGACCCGCTTTTTCTTTTGACAGACTTTTTCCTCTTACTAATAATTTAATACCTTCACAATTTATTGTTTTTCAAATGGCTGAAAATTTTTTTGATGCACCCGATGGCCTAAATAAATTAGCTTTAAGCAAAAACGGTGCTTTGGTATTTAATATAGACGATCCTGCCGGCCCTAATCTTATTTTTAACAATCAGAATATTGCTTCTTCTGTTAGTTTTGATTCAATATCAAAACACATTGTTGTGACGTCAGGTCAATTTAACAATCAAACATTTTTTTATACACTAGAAATAAATGATGCAACAGAAACTGAGGAAATCGTAAGTCTTCAAAATCCATTAAAATTTGGATGTACAAATAGTGCAATAAGTCCTGGCGGTAACTTTATAGTTCTTGCTAGCGGACAAACGATGAGTCACCAAGGACTTTTTCCTTTCCAACCTGGTTTAATGCTTCTTGTTTTTGATAACACCATTGAGGAATATGTTGAGACTGATTTTTTCACGCCATCAAATAGTGAATGCTTCGGAAATGGACAAATTACTGTCACACAAAATGGATATGTCCTTGTTGGCTCTTTCGATATAAAAAATAGTGGTACAAGCACGCCGCAAGCAGCATGTTCTGATGTTAATGATAGTGATGGGGCTAATGGACATGTAGACATTTTTTTTATTAATCCAGGGGGTACTTTGCAGTTCTTAAGACGAATTTTAGACCCCGCAGGTACTGGAGCCAATTTTTTTGGCGATAGCGTTTCAAGCGATAATTCAGGCGATAAATTTTTAGTAGGTTCGCCCGGTCTCGGCTCTTTCGCAGGTGCTCTTTATCTTTACGAGGAAAATCTTCCTCCTACGAGTGCTCCGTCTGAATCACCTACTACGCTAACTCCTAGCAAGTCACCAAGTGCATCGCCGTCAGCAAGTCCTAGCGATTTGGAATGGGATGTAACAAATATAATAGATTCCCCTATATCAACTGAAACTCAATTTGGCAAAACATCATTTGACTTGTCACAAGATGGTAGATGTATAAGTATTGGTTATGGTGGTGACGACTTAAACGATTCGATTGTTATTGGTGAAGTAACCGAAAGCGATGTCTTTATTTCAAATGTTATCAATCAAGCAAATAATGCTGGGTGGAACGGATTTGCACCTTCGTTTTTTGGACAAATAGCAAATTTAGAACCTACACCATTTACTCCTGACTGTGTCACTATGTATCAACTAGCCCCTAGCTTCAACAGTGTCGGTGATACTGATGGTGCATTTTTTAAATTTTTTACTCTTAATGGAACAAGCTTGATACAAGTTGTTGGAGATAGCAGTACTCAAGTTATATCTTCAAACTTGTTAACGTATTCCTTAAATTCCGATAATTTCCAGTATTCATTAGTTGCACAACAGAACATTGATACTGGCAATGTTTTCCTAGAAATATTCAAAGATAACACTTTAACAGGTACTATACAAAATCCGTTTGATACTGGAATGATTCCTAGAACAATGAATTTTGACGAACAATCAAAAATTCTAGTTACTCTATCCGCACCAATTTCAACAAGTAGCAGCGAGCCTTGTAATATGCGAATTCAAGTTGTGAATCAAGGTGGAGACGATTTATTTGATATACAAGAAAATGTAACTGATGCTTATTTTGGAAAATCAGTTAGTATTTCACAAGGAGGGAAATATATTGTAATTGCCAGAGGTGCTATAAATTATGACTTCCAGTTTCCAAATACACAAGACATTCCAGCTTTTGATGCTGATAAAAATGGTTTTGCCGTTTTTACAGAGCAAGATGATGAAATTAAGGGTCTTATATTTAAGAGAGTTGCTTTTGTGGAAACAACCAACGGCGATTGCGTAGCTAATAATGCAGTGCACGTTACTGCAAATGGTTACGTTTTTTTGCCTAATTATGATGAAGTTGATCTCGGACAAGAAAACGATAATCCAACTTCCTGCAGTGATGATTCAAATTTAAGAGGAAATAATGGTCGTGTTGATATTTACAAAATCGATCCGGTCACGTTTGAAACGTTATTTGTTACTTCTATAGAGAATCCAGAAACAGAAGGCACAGGAATTTTCGATCAAAAATTCTTCGGATGGGATGTTGACAGCGATGAAACGGGTGATAAATTCGTAGTTTCGTGTCCAGGCTGTAATGAGGGCAAGGGCCGCGCATATGTTTTTAAATCAAGCAATACTGTAAGTCCTTCTACCTCACCGACTACTGGAAGTCCTTCTTCCTCGCCAACTACTGCAACTCCTTCGCCTACAAAAGCCCCGACCTTGGATAGTGATGATGACTTAGATTGGATAGAAGACGGAGTCATAAACTCACCTGATGAGAGTGAAATCTTTTTTGGCTCGTCATCATTTGATTTGTCAGAAGATGGACAGTGTTTGAGCGCTGGTTATAATGGTGTAGATTTAAATTCTTCTATTTATATGTTTGGAATATCATCATCAGGACCAACTTTCCAACGTAGCATACAACAACCGCTTCCAAATTCGTGGTCTGGTTTTGGCCCTTCCTTTTTTGGACAAATAGCAAACCAAAAAGATAATGGAGAATGCAGATTTATTTATCAACTAGCAACAAGTTTTGGGAGCGCTGGTTCATTAGATGGCGCGTTTTACAAAATTAATACTAACAATGATGCTGCTGTAATTAATCTTGAAGGAGATGCCACAAAAACAGTAGTATCTAAAGAGCTTTTTACTTACTCTTTGAACTCGGACGCATTTAATCGTGTTATAACATTTCAAATAAGAACAGCTGATAATATACTTCTTTTCCAAGTTTTTGATGACAACTCAAAAATAAATACTGTTCAAGATCCGTTTTCTGCTGGGTTTATACCAAAAACAGTAAATTACGACGAAGAATCAGGAATATTTGTATCACTCGCAAGCAGCACTTCTGCAGCAAAAATGGTTATTAAACAAGTTGGAACTGACGGCAACTTGAATGATGTTCAAAATTCATTATCTGATGCGTATTTTGGACATTCAGTTGGTATTTCAAGAGGTGGTAAATTTATTGTTGTCGCTAGAGGAAATTTACTTTACGACCAGGCATTTCCGAACACTGCAAACGATCCTGCTTTTGATACAAATAAAAATGGCTTTGCAGTTTTTGCACTTACAACAGAACCAGATGAGAACAATCAATTTGGCGCTTACAGTAGAGTCGCGTTTGTAGAACTTGCGACTGATAATTGTATTGCTAATAGTATGTTACACGTTACTAGTAACGGATACATATTTTTGCCTAGTTATGATATGAGTGATGTAGCACCTACGAGTTGTGCCAGCTCAGAACATGTACAAGGAGCGAATGGTCGTGTTGATATTTACAAAATTAACCTTCAAACATTCGAAACTCTTTTAGTAAGTGTAATACAACAACCAACTGTGGAAACAAATGCGCAAGCCTTTTTTGGATGGAGCGTAGATAGCGATCAAACAGGTGAAAATATTGTTGTTTCTTGCCCAGGATGCGCAAATGGTGGAAAAGTATATCTTTTTAAAGCAACAAAAGCACTGCCAACTTTAAATCCCACTTTAAGTCCTAGTGTTTCACCAACGACAACGACACCAAGCGAAAGTCCTAGTGTTGCGCCGTCATTAAGCCCTAGTCAGTCGCCAAGCACGAGTCCTAGTACAAGTCCTAGTACAAGCCCAACGACATCTGCGCCAAGCGAAAGTCCTAGTGAAAGTCCTACTGAAGCGCCAATAATTGGCACGAAATCGCCAACCTTGCCAACTCAATTTCCAACACAAAGTCCTAGTATTTCGCCGTCAACAAGCCCTACTTTTTCACCAAGTTTATCTCCTAGTACTTCGCCGTCAGCAAGTCCGAGTGAGTCGCCAAGTGCTTCGCCATCAGCAACTCCTAGTGAGTCACCAAGCACGAGTCCTACACAATCACCAACTTCTTCTGCTCCAAGTACGAATCCTAGTGCTTCGCCATCAGCAAGTCCTAGTAAAAGTCCTAGTGAATCGCCAAGTACGAGTCCTACACAATCACCAACGACATCTGAACCAAGCAAAAGTCCAACTGAAAGTCCTACTGAAGCGCCAATAATCGGAACAAAATCGCCAACTTTGCCAACTCAATTTCCTACTGAAAGTCCTAGTATCTCGCCATCAACAAGTCCTAGTGCAAGCCCAAGTGAGTCACCAACCACAACTGCACCAAGTGCAAGTCCTAGTGAGTCACCAAGTGCAAGTCCTAGTACAAGTCCTAGTGTAAGCCCAAGCGAGTCACCGACCACATCTACACCAAGTGCAACTCCGAGTGAAAGCCCTAGTATAAGCCCTACGGAAAGTCCTAGTAAAAAACCTACTGAAAGTCCTAGTAAAAGTCCTACTAATTCACCAACAACAAATGAGCCGACTCAAGCACCAACTAAATCTCCAACAGATAAACCAACCCAAACACCTACAGCTGGCCCAACTAATTCTCCTACAACGCCAGAACCAACAAATGCTCCTACAACGCCTGAACCAACTGAAAGCCCAACCAAGAACCCAACAAATGCTCCTACCACGCCCGAACCAACCGAAAGTCCAACGGTGAGACCTACTAAAAGTCCAACAATTTTTGTTGAATACCCAAGTGCTGATTTAAATTTTAATTTTGCACTCGTAACTTTCTTCGCAACTTATTACGTTGGAATGTTCATTTGGTTTTTATTTTATGTAAAGAAAAAGCATAATCACTGGTAAAAAAAAATGGGGAACATTTTTTTCTGCTGCTGCGAAAAAAGAATTAAACATGAAAAAAAGAATAAAATTAAGCCGATATTAACTGATACGGAATATGAAAGTCTTCTTGTTTATCCGTACATTTACAATTCAAAAAGCTCACAAAATATTAGATTTTTATAACTAAGTAAATATAAGAATATCAAAATATTAAATTTAAAGACATGGGATTGATTTGGTTAATTGGTCTTGTTGTTGTTGGATTGATTATTGGGCTTAGTTTTGCGATCATCAAGACATTTTGTGAAACTTTGTATCTCACATTAAAAGCTATATTTATCTGTTGTAATTGCGATGATAGCAACACCGATCCGGATTATGTATAACATAAGCAAATCGCGTTCATAACCTTTTAGAAAATGGAAAATCAAAACGCAGAACTTATTTTAACCCCAATTAATGAAACATTACTCGTAGAAGATGATTCAAAATCTTGTACACATAATTTTTCAGATGATGAAGAAGATCCTGAACTCATAGAATGTAAAAAGTGTCACACATTTACAAACTTTAGTGAAGGCAATTGTAGAAAATGTAAAGAATCGTTTTTAACCGACAATAAAACAGGATATTTCTTAGGCGACGGCTTTATTGAGGCTGAAACAATAGATAGCGAAGTTGAAGATTTGGAGATTGAAAACGACAGCGGTGCGGATGAAAAGGAATTAAGTGACTATGAAACATCGGACGAAGAATATGAAACCGCTGAAAATGGGTTTTTATTATCTGAGGACGAAGAATGGTTGCCACCAAAAAATAAAAAACTTAAATCAAACTAATATATTTTATTCATGTTCATTTAAGGGGATTGAAACTATTGAAAGTTTGGAGAAATTTGCGTTTGGAGCAGAAGCCATATCAATAACTTCTTGAGGATAAATACCGTTCAATGTTATTTTTAGTAATAAATTTACGGCTGATCCAGTTGGAATAGAAACGTGTCCTGGCAATCCAAACGCGAGTCCGATATTATCAAGCGTCGCACAACGTTGCTCAGCTTGTCTATTATAAAATTTCGTTTTTTGATCTAGTAACTCTTGGACTTTAATAACTTTTGATGAACTATTCGTCTGCCCAACCAACGACGATTTACTCTGATCACTCCAAGTCGCGATCCAAGAATCTGCAGACACTGTCATAAGATGCTCCGTGGTAACAGCACCATTACGACCAGCAACAACTTGATTGCTAAGGACAGGCTGTTCACTAGGATGCACAGTTTCAGGATTCACATATGCAAGGTGATACGAATTAGCACCGGGAATTGTTTTCCCATCTTTGCCAACATGAAAACTTGCGGCTTTCGAATTGAATAGATCTTTTGGTTCAGCTAATATTACTTCTTTGTCGCTGCTCGTATTTAACACAGCTGGAAAAACACATTTGTCAGTAAAATACAAGTCTTTTTTTCCTGATTGATCAAGAAACATTTGATAATTTGGAAAACCTTCAATTTCGTTTTTATGATTTTGCAGATGATAACCTAAAGTTGGAAGTGCCAAACCAACATGAAAAGAATCTACAGTAGCTGTGTCATCGCCTGGGATTGGCGCTTGGATAGAAATTGTATGAAACATGAAATGCAAAGGCTCTTTCATGAATGAATCTGTGCGCTCTCGCAAAAATATTTCGGAGCCAATAAATCTTTTTATAGTACTGGACAATTCATTAACTAATGAATCTCCCTCGTCATTTTTTCCTACTAATTTTGTTAAATTAACAACAATAATGCGATCTTTATTCAAACTATAAATGCTTTCCTCGCTAAGTTGAATAGGAATGTTGACACTAAAAATTTTTGGGTCCAAATAATATTTAGTATCTTTTTTTTCTATGAGAGGATTAATATTTTGATTATCTTGTTTAATATAATCAGAACTCATTTTTAAATACTAGATGCTAAAAAATACCACTTATGTCTAATGTCTCGCCCGCATTCATGTTGTTAAATCATGTACAAGGCCAGTTGTCTCATACATTAATTGGAGGTATGACATGGGTTCTAGCCTTTCAATTTAACAAGGCTATAGATCAAGTTATAGACGACTATGCAAAGCCTTGGAAACATTTTATTAGTGGTTTTATTATCGTTTTCCTTTTATCGATTTTTATAATAGCACGAGAAGGGAAATCAAAAAAACATATTGATTTTAAAGCGACGATTCACGAATTTGTTTTAAATGTTAATATATTTAAGACTTAATTTTTGAATTGTAAGTAAGAGAAAATGGAAGACCAAGATGAAAAAGAAGATGATTTTGTGTCGACAGCTTACAATTACGTTGTTGGCATGCAGGAACAATTTTTTGTAGTCATTGTTGGAGGAGTAACGTGGATCACGAGTTTTCAATTAAATCGAGCAGTTAACGATATGATTTTTGATGCTGATAACACGAGCGCGCATTTTTTTAGTACAATAATTTTGATGTTTTTGAACATTCTCTTTTTATGCGTACAATCTCGGTCAAACGAAACTAACAATATTAATTGGGAGATTGTTCGAGTTCATACGGTAGAAGTTTCTATGTCCGCTTGTGCATTTACTGCCAGTATCCAAATGCATCAACTTATTAATGAAGTAATAGATGAAAATAACGTTCCTTTAGCCCAGCGTCACAGAATGGTCGGTATATTAACTGGGCGCGCTTTCTCAATTTTTTCTCTCATTACTTTGACCGTTGTTTCGGCGAGCATGTTTAACTATTTACACAAAAAAGAAAGAGCGCAAGTCGACTGGTGAAAACATCATAATATAGATACTTTAGATTAAAGTAATTGTAAAACTAATCAAAAATGAATACGAAATATTTGGAACACAAACACTTTCATGAAAAACATGACAAGCTTATTAAATTTGAAGAAATCGGCCATAAATATAACGCCTTCAATCCATTCGTACAAGAATTTATCCCTAGCAAAGTTGAATGGAATAATATTCTCCCGATGAAATCCGCAACCGAATTTCTGGGCCAATTTTTTCCTTCCGTTGATTTTAAGCATTTAGCATTAAAAACGTGGAATAATATTGAAAAAAGAATCGAAATGGAAATGGATGTTGAATCACGTTATAGTGGATGTAAAAGCGTAGAGGACATTCAAAAGGTTTGGGGTCAAGGAGCTATTCTCGGCACGGAAATGCATGCAAGATATGAAGACTTGTCAAATCTCTTTCAATATGAAAAAGACAATCACGACAAACCGATTGAAAAAATAGTAGAAAATACAACAAATTTTCCTGAGCGTTCTTATTTTTTTGAATATTTGGACTATTTTCAAATGCAATACGGCAAACATGAGTTTTTTCGTTCGGAACTTTTATTTTATGACCCAATTTTACATTTAAGTGGTTGCGCCGACACGATTTTGTACAAGCCCGAAGACGGAACGTATGTTATTACGGATTTTAAACGCGTCAAGACCAAGCTTCCACGAGATCCGGTAAGACCGAAAAAAAGCATTAAAGATATTGGACCTGGCAGTAAAGGCCAATTGCTGCCAGCGTTCAAAAAAGTACGTAATAATGCTTCGAACAAATATGGGATTCAGTTGACTTTGTATAAGCATTTATTTCAACGAATGCATCCTAAAAAAAAAGTATCGGCACTTTATTTAATCGTTGTTAGAGCTGACAAAATCGGTACAGATCAAGCGCTTGAAATCATTAATATCCCTTTAACCAAGTTTGATTCGTGTATTAAACAAGCTTTTCGTTATAGAGCAGAACAAATGTTAGCGACATCGCATGTTCATCTCCCAAAAAATTGGGGAGACGCTCTAGGAAAAGAATTATATGTCGAATCTTATGAAGATTCTTCAGATAGCGAATATGAATTTGGAGATGAATAAATTTGAGGAAATTGATTTGGAAGAAAACGAGCCAGAAGAAAAAGAAATAATATTAAAAGATTACGAAGTAAAAATTAAAGATGAATTTTATATTACAATTAATCGAAAACTGTGGCTGTCAAGTTTCGTGGGAATAACGGTTTTATCTGGCTTAAATCATTTATTAGCTAAACGATTAAATAGCGCAGAAGATCCAATCGATCTTCGTTTTTTTACAATGCGTAAAGAGACAACATTTGAGCACATGAAAATAATATATTATCCTTGGAGCATATACTGGCTAATCTGCAAACTTTATTTAAATAATATCAATAAGCAGTTAAATATGCTTGCTTCCGCGCTCGGGCTACTTCTGACGATCTCTCTCGTCGCTGTTTTTTACGTTTTCTATAAACATTTATTAAAAGTTGAAGATTCAATAATTTACGACATGTTTTTTGGCGCTTTTAGCGTATTTATTGGAACGGCTTTTGCTGTACATTTTAGGAAAGAAAAAACGTCAAAATGGTTTAGCAATTTTGTCACTTTTCTTACATATTTTGGAATGTTTATTTATTTCACGAGCTGCTCTTATGTCGATTGTTCTAGCGTTTACGAGGAGGTTTATATCGAAGGATCTATATTAAATAACTTATTAAATTAATAATAATTTTATGAATTTTAAAAAACATGGAAATTTATGATGTTCATTAATTAAAGTTGATGATTAATAGTACAACCCGCCTTCTTGGTGCACCTTTTCCCGTTTTTGATGATTTGATTGCAACAATGTTCTTCCTTAAACTCGTCATCTTGATGCTCTAGGCATTTATCCAAGTCCGCAAAATCCTTGCTGTGGGATGCAAGAACCCTTTCGCACCCCGGGTGGCTGCAAACGTTCTCCACGGGCCCCATAGTCATCTGACCCACTAGCTCTTCCAATTGGATTACCTCTTCAGTAGTATCTTGGATGACAAGATCCTTCTCATTGTTCTTCTCTTCAAGCTCGGTGATGTGGTAGTCTTTTCCTTTAATCGTGTTTTTAGCCTCGACCAGATCGTTCTCGGTTTCTTGGAGGCGCCATACTGAAACGTACTCTGATTGGAACGCAAGGACCTGCGTTTTCAATTGGGTGTTTTCGTCCTTGAGTTTCTCGTAGTCCTCCAGCAAAGCTTTCATTACATCAAAGAGCGCTCCGTGCGTCTGTGGTACTGCAGTTTGTGTCACCATCTTTTTATGTTCTTGCTTTGATTGTGTCGCTTGTGTTCGTACTCTATGCTCTTTTTGGGTTCTGTCCATTCGTTTTTTGGTGATTGGTGACTGCTCAAAAAAACAAAAAACAAAATCAAAAGAACTGAAAGAAAATTCCGCGGAACAGAAATACAGTTCAAGGAGGCATGAAAGTGGCTTTTTTTTCGAATATGCTTATTT
>JACLAC010000721.1_pt1 | contig 16077 bp, 8 predicted proteins | sample 8027881 | NCBI WGS metagenome assembly JACLAC01 (sample SAMN15725517, study PRJNA655200) | protist metagenome | isolation source: fluorescence activated cell sorting (FACS) single amplified genomes of... | place: Spain: Blaines Bay Microbial Observatory, Mediterranean Sea | collected 2016-01-19
GATGCTTTACGTTTAGGAAACCAGTTGCATACAGATATAGAAGTTCTTTGGAAAGATGAAATTGAACCTTTGAATCATAAAACGTAGTGCTAGAAAACTTAGTCACTGTAACAAGAATAGGCTCACTCCAATCGTTTTGAAATACGACAGCGTTTCCGACTGGCAATCGTACCATTTCTTTGCATTGAAGCTCATCTGCCCCAATCGCTCCACCCATCAATTGCTGATCTGCTTCTAGAGGCAAACGATGTACTATCTTAGTATTGGTATGTTTCAATACTGAATTTGATAAAGATGATGGAGATTGATCTACAATAATAAACCCTTCCCCTAATGCTCTCATTTCGGCTATTGCATTGGCAAACATCTCCACAGACATTCCTCGAAGATTGGAACTTTCATCCGATTGACCTATATTAACATTCGCAAGAAGAGTATGTGCTTCCTCAATTACTGTAAAATGAGTCTTTTCTTCTCTGTTGATTTGTCTTAACTGATGAAGTCTCGTTAAAATAATTCCCATAAACAAGGCCTTAGTTTCTAAACTACCGACACTATCTAAATTTACAATACAGTTACTCTGAAACAATTTTTCATCAGAAGTTTCATCACCCTGTAAAGGACACAAAACCTCCCCTCGAATCCCTTGGGTTAAAGTTCTAAGTCTTGCTTTCAAAGCACCAACAAAATCACTAGACACTCTTTCTGAATACCCAACTTCATCGACTGCAATCTCCACTTTATTGTATACATCGAGTAATGTCGGAAATTTAGGAGGAGAAAAAAGATTCCTTGAGGTTGTCAAATTCCAACCAGTTGACTTATATGCCAAACGTAGAGACTCCTCGAGCAGAGCAGACATTGCTCCGTACATTGGAAAAGCAGAGTTAAAAATCTGAGAGACCCGGTCCAAATGCTGATAAACATGAATTCCTTCTGGAAACCGCAATGGATTGATTCGAAGCCAATTGGTATTCAATTCGCCAGCTGTGTAGTATCTTGCTCCCAAAGAACCAATCAACTCTTGGTACTCTTTTTTGACTGGTTCAATCAAAAGAAGATTATGACCATTTTTATGTAATGAATTTGCTATATGCTTTAGAGTATTGGTCTTTCCAGAGCCAGTAGAGCCAACGATTAATGTGTGAGAATTAAGACTCTTGATAGCTAAATTCACGTGAAAATTTGTATCTTTTGAGAAATATTGTACCTTCCCAAGACTTATACTCCCACCTTCTAATATGGGGGTGCCTTCTAAGCCAAATCTAACGGCATCTCGAACTGTAAAACCCGCAAAGGAGCGTGTAGGAAGGTGAAATATTTGAGCGACTTCTTCTGTATTCAATAATGAAATCGGTTCATACAATATACCAGCATTATCAAAATGAAGTCTAAACGTAGGATGTCGAAAACTCTGCAACGCGTTTTTAATTCTTCTTAGTCTTACAGCATCCTGTGAATTTGCAATTTCAGATGATACAGCAGGATTCATTGATATTGTTGATCTTCGAAAGAAGGATTGTAACACAGCTGTTCCTAAGGTCGAAGTAGCAGGGACATTAGAAATTAAATAACAACCCAATCTCCAAAAGCCTTTATTCTTTCCCTCTTCCATATGATTAATTTCTATGTCCAGCTGATCTTGTTTAAGTTTTACCCATCTGTTGGAAAAATTGGTTGTTACTGTTGTACTTTCTGAAGATGATTTATTTGTTCCATTCTGTTTAGACTTACTTTTACTTCCCCCTTGGGTCCTTGATGAATTTTCAGTCTTAAACCAATAAGAATAAGAGTCTCCATCAGTACTGCTTTCGTTCTCTCCCTCTGTAGTTGTTTTGGATCTATTTTTTCCAGAAGTTGAAGAGCTTCCCTCTTGTCTGGAAATTTGAGCAAAATTGGATAACCACGAGTGTATTTCTGTTTTATCCTTTTGAATATTAAGCATGGTTGAATCTAGGATCGGATCTAATAGTAAAGACAACTGAAAATCACCCTTTTGAGATAAAGTTTCAATCAAGATGTCTAAATTCAAAGATGAACGACTTTCCTCGTCCACAACAGGGGATCCTTGAACACAAGTAACTTTCGCCTCTTGCTTCCAAGCTATACCATCATATAATTGCACTGATGAAAATTTCTTTAATAGAATCCCTGGAAATACCCCCTGTAAAATATTTCTCAAACTATATTCCATCATTTGTTGTTGGAAACTATTCTCAAAACAAATACCCAGATACAACTCAATAGGCTTCTTTCGATAGCCTTTGATGACAAGCTGTATTCGTTGTTGAAGCGAATGAAAGTTCAGTAATAAATCAAAAAAAGTAGATAACTTATGACTATCTCGTTCATAAACAACTCCTTTAATTCGAAAGAATACACTATTCGAAGATTGAGTGATGGGCTCTACGATTTTGTCTTTGAGATAAATCGGACTGTTTATGTCTTCTATTGCGTTCAAAATTTGTATTCTAGACATAGATTACTCCTTAAGGGTTCGAACTAAACGAAACTTTCCAAGTTCTGTTCGATATGCAATATCGTGGAATCTACACGTCATTACTGACTTACAATACGAAGGATTTATAGGATAAATGGAAGGAGGTTTTTTATCAAATATCTTTCTGTAAGAAAAGCCTGTGTATTTAGTTCCTAGAAAACTCCAAGTATTATGAAATGTTGGACGAACAACAAAACTAACTTCGTTATCTAAATTTACACACATTTGTTTAGCTGAAAATTTACAATTTTTCTCACTATTTAGATTTGTAACTTTATGACATATCTCTCCCAATAAATAATTATTCTTTTCACTCCAAATTTCCCTCATTCCAATGCTACTATCAAGATCTTCTGTATCTATTCGATAAATTAATCCCCACTCATTTTCATATTTCATTCCAAGTTTATTCACAATGGCAGCAGGACGCTCAAAAGAATCAAATTGCCCTACGATGGAAGGTTTTCGACTGATTTTCCAATATTTTCTCCATTCATTTTCTACTTTGGCAAAGGGAGTAAATCTTTGGTTACCAGTTAATGCACAGTACTGCCATTCTAAATCTGTTGGCAATCGATATCCATCTTTAGTCGGATCAATTTTTATATAGTATGCTTGATAAAGCCCTTCGTACACCTGTGTATGGCTATACCCATTGCTATACCAACAAGGCAATCTTAAGGTTTTCTTATAAAAGGTGTACACTGGTTCTAATCCATCTCTGAGACTTATATGATTAATCCTTTCCAATATTTGCGCAGTTGTTAATACCAAAGGCTTACCAAAATACTTATCAGCCTCCCTTCCAATCCACACTTCTTTTGATATCAAAAAAGGATAATCAATATGAACCAATTGACTATCTTTTCCAGGAAAGATCTTAATCTTTTCATCATCATAACCAAATTGAATTTCAAGATTTGTATAAAAACTACCAGGCTCAATCCGAATCATTTCATGCCGAATTTCTGATTTTTGATGAGGATATCTTTTATACAAATACAAATTGTTTGACAGTTCTTTTAAGATTATAGAACAACTTGTCTCTTTCTGTTCATTAAAATAAGTCAAAACATTTTTACTAACCTGACTCCATTCTTCCTTTTCCTTAGGGAAAACAAAGCTTCCATTCTCTGCCGGCAATTCACCCAACAAAGCTTCTACAACCATTAATTTAAAGGCTCTCAAATCATCCTTCTTCACTAATTTTTTGCTTTTCTGATAATAGTTATTCGTAAATTCAGTAAACCGAACACCTTCATCAATCGCCATTAGTTTTCCTTTGTTTTTGTAAATTCTAGAAGGCTCCAAATGTTTGTGTATATTGATACTTCTCTTTGTCTTAGTCTGATGCAAACAATCTAAATACTCCCCCATAGACTTAAATTCTTGTATTACCTGGTCCAAATGCTGTTGCCAAGTTTGATTTGTTTTGACTTGAATCGCCTTTTGTCGAAAAGAAGACATCATCCTTGTTCCATACAAACGGCTATCATGATATCCTGTAATTAGAACTTTTCTTTCTTTTAAATGGCTCTCATAAGGAAACACTGCGTTTGTTCGTTTTGCATAAGCCACTTGAGCATCAAATATTGTTTCATCAAACAGTTGTTCTGGAATATATTTTAAAATATAGGTTCCAAGGTGTTCTTGCTGCCCTTGTTCATTACTTGGTAAATTCCGAACCATATAGTGAATACATTTCACATTTTTTTGATAGTCCTTTTTTTCATTCCACTGATCATCCACCACGAGATATTGACCATTAAAAATATCGCCATTTTTAAGTGCAGATAAATCCTCCTTTTCATTCAAATGATGAATAGTCTTAGAAGCCACCCCAATATACCGATACAATTCTTCGATTTGTTTATATAAATCTCTTAAGATGTCAGGAAAAAACTCTTCTTTCCGGGCAAAATATAGATCTATATTTTGTTTAACAGGAACAAGTTGTGAGAATGTGTCTGTCAACAAGGGAATAGACACACCTTCCCCTGAAATCATGCTCTTGATTTCTTCAAATAAACTGTCTAATCCTGCAACCTTATACAAAAAATCTTGTGTTAGTTTTGAATAAATATTTCTAATCGTTACCCTTTCAGTCTTACCATACAAATAATATTCTGATAAATTATTTACTCCATTTACTGTAATTTCACCTATAACAGCATCTTGCTTATCCTCACTTTCTTTCTGTAAAACCATACCATACAATTGTGCCAAAATACTAGAAAATGGATAAACAACATAGTTCTCAATATTATTTTTGTTAAGTAAGCTTTCGAACCCATCCACCACCCATTTCAACAAATTAGACTTTGTAGGATCATTTAATTTATCGGCTTTATTAAGGAGAAAAACTACTTTTTGATTTTTAAAGTTTTCTTGTAAATCTTTAACTCCTGTTAAAATACTGTTGAATTCCTGTTGTGAGCCTCTTAACATTTTCCAAACGAACTCAGTATCCACAACATACAAGCAAATATTGCCTTGAATATATTCTCTAATTTTTTGACTTTGTGCTTTATTTTTAATATCATTCAATCCTGGAATATCATAAAATTCAATCTCCTCAATCGATTTATCCAAAATCTTGAACATTTCTGTATTTTGGAAGAAAAGTAAATCATACCCTATATTAAAAATCTCATCATACTTTTGCTCTTCTCGAGCTGTTCTCATCTGTTCTTGTAGATATTCAGATACGTCCTCTAATTTATTCACCTGATCTATTGGTGTGCCATTGTGACAGAATAAAAATTCGGAAAAGTATTTTACTACAACTGTACCAGCTGTAATCTCCTCCCCTCCAACAGGTGATAAGGGCACTCCCAAAATAGCATTCAGAAACGTAGATTTGCCAGATGAAGTTGTTCCAATCAGAGCAAATTTAGCAGAACTCTGCTGCAAACCTTCTTCTAGAAAAGAAAACATCTCTTTTAATTTATTCTTTTCCTTCTCTAAGTCTTGGGTTTGCCATTTCTCAATTGTTTGCATAATACTACAAACCAAGTTTATAATTTCCATTTCTTATCTTGCTCTAAAAGTTATTCTACGCATACAATATACCATTGATTTGGTAACCTTGCTCATCGGACACTCCATTGACAACCACTTCACGATTGCTACTTGAATACTCAGTTGACTTCTTCTCACTTTGAACAAAACTCTGTCCTAAAAAGAGAGTCGATTATCAAAGTGGAATTATTCACTTACTTATAAACTATATTATATTCTTCTTTGCGAGAAATGAACTAATTGCTCTAAGACATCATGTAAACACTCAGATGTCACAACTTCCTCTGCTCTGAAACGGCCTTGTTGCATGAATAAAATTTTGAGACAGACTTCTTCTGATATTTTCAATTTTCAAGCTACAAGTATGGATTTGTGTCGTCCATTTTCAAGGAATTTATTGAGGATATTGCAGCCAATAACAGTCTCTACTTGACGATTACATTCAGTCCTCGCTCTGAGCTTCCTTCCAAGTATTGTTTTGTATCGAGAGAATGTGTTCTCTACTTTACTTTGTTGGTAATATCCAGATTCTCTTCTCCATTGGAATACGCCATCCCGCTTTATTCTATGCACATGGTAATCTCGAACAGTCCATTCTTCTTTGTCCGAAAGTACCGCATCTTTTCTAGGATGAACAACATGTTTTCTATCTCCAACAGCTTTCCAAACAGTCTTATTATCATATCCTCTGTCAGCTGTTAACGATTCAAAATCCTGTTCTAGTTTTTCTAGAAGGCTTGGTACTTGACTCCCATCGCTTGTACTCTCATCAGTCACTTCACTGGCTTGAACGAAACCATCTTGATCGATGAGAATGTGCAGCTTCCGCCATCCTCTTCGTTTCTTCCCACCACCATGTTTATGTTCTGACCAAGGACCGCTTCCATGTACGGAAAGACCTGTGCTATCAACGATTAAATGCATTGGTTTGTTATGAGAAGGCTTGTTCTTAATTTGGATATCTAAATTGCTTGACCTTCTCGATAGAGTCGTATGATCTGGTATTGGTAAATCAATGCCCATCAATTGGAATATGGACTCAACAAAGCCCTCAGTTTGTCTCAAAGGAAGATGGAATAGCAACCTCAAATATAGAATGATTTCGATGGATAAATCGGAGTAAATTTGCTGACCGCCTCTCACTTTCTTTGAATTTGATTTCCATTTCCGAATCACATCTCTGGATATCCACAAACAAATATTGCCCCGATTCTTCAAATTATTTTCGTATTCAGACCAATTTACACCTTGATATTTTGGCTTATACTTAGGATTCCTAGGTCTTTTGTGAGCTTGCATGCAAATTATCCTCAATTTGAGGATGATTCTACCACAAAACAATATTCATGCACCAAAGCCCCAGAGTTAGAAAAAATATGAAACCACCTGAGATGACCTCAACAGAAGAAACTCTTCTCAGAAAGCGCTTCTTGATTGAAACTGTCTTTGGAAAATTGCAAGTAGAAACAGAGATAGACCATACAAGACATCGAAGTCCTCGTAACTTTCTTGTAAACTTACTTTCAGCACTTGTCACTTATAATCAATATCTGAAGAAACCTGAGATCAAAAAACTTGACCTCAAAGAAGAATTTTTAATGGCTGCTTAAAGCCGAACTGGGGTTAGTTTAGAGAGCATCGATTTTTCAAACTAAGCCAAGTTGAGATTAATAATTGAATTAAAGCAACAATTGAGGATTCACTTAGTTTGTCTCTTTTCTCGATATTGTTCCAATAACTAAACAACAAAACATTTGAATTCTGCTCTTCACTTGAAGCTACCAAAGTGCCATAATATTAGCAATAAAAATATCCATTGAGCCTTGATTTTCACCACCGATGGATCCAGATGTATAACCAGCCAAAAATGGATCTTCATTCTGATCCAAGGCCACAGCAATTCCTAGATCATCATAGGCAAAATCAGCATCATTAAATCCAGCTAGATATGTCCATTCAATTTCGCCTGTTGCATTCAATTTTGTACAAAGAAAGTCATTCCAGCCACCACCAAATTGCTCTTGGATCGAACCATTTACCGTACCCCCAATATAAACATTCTGTTGAGAATCTATGGCGATACCGTTTGCATCTCTACCAGCAGAAATCGCTCCTAGATTTTTGCCCCATGTGAGATCTCCTTGCGGGGAAAATTTCCCAACAAAGATATCCCAAGAATCTTCTGTTGAACCAAAGAAATTTGTATTGGTTGTCCCTGTTACATAAGCATTGCTACCATCTGTGGCGATTGCTCGACCAATGATTTTACCGCCGCCTGTCATTTGTTTTAACCAAAGTTGTTCACCTGATTCATTTAGCTTCAGTAAAAATAAGTCCTCCACTCCGGGGGAAGTGACTCCATCCAAAGAGCCTTGCGTTGTTCCAACGACATAAACATTGTTCTCAGAATCTAAGACAATAGAACTTGCTCGATCATGCTCTGGTGTTCCGAACTGTTTCTTCCAAACTAACTCTCCTTGTACATTGAGTTTGAATACAACGACATCGACTCCTCCGTAATAATCATCTCCAAACAAACCTTGTGCAACTGCTGTCACATAAACATTAGAAGTCGAATCTGTTGCAATTCCAAAAGCCGCATCATGGCTGGTACTGCCAAATAATTTAGACCACAACAAGCTACCATCAGCAGCATATTTTCGGACAAAAACATCACTTACTCCCGTTGAAGTGCTATCCTCTAAGTCTCCTTCAATTGTACCGGCCACTAAAATATTCTCTTGCTGATCTAAGGCAATGGAGATGGCTTCACTATCTCCTGATGTCGATATTTCATCTTCCCAAATTTTCTCAGTCTCAGAACTATATTTTGCAACAAAAGCCCTTTGTTCATTGTAAGAGCCAGATAGAATAAAATTATTACCTGTCCCAATTTTCATGTCAGTGACATAATCATAGGTTCCTGTTCCAGTTTGAAAGATCGTAAAAGATGCATCTTCAATATCTCCAGTATCTGGATTCGTATTATTTCCAGTATCTTCATTGCTATCAGAGGTATCTGAGTCTTCACAAGCAGGAGCTCCATCGCAGCCATCATCTTTGCAATCAAAATCACCGTCAGCATCATTATCTGCTCCATCAGTGCAATCTCCTGGCTCTGTTCCTTCGATTCTTTCAGCTTTACAAGCGAATAAAGTACTCAATATTGTTAATAATAAAAATGACATACTTCCCTTCAATTTATATTCTCAATCCAATTCCAATCCTTAAGATTGGAACTATATCCTCATAATGAAATTTTTGTTTGTCTGATTATAACTGTTCAGAACAAAATCATCCAATCCCACCAAACTACACATCAGAACTAAGCACAAAATCCCAATCAGTGTCCCAGGTGCAATCTGCTGAGCCATAGTCTCTCCTTGGATTTTCGATTAATGTAGGGAGATCAATAACAGTGCTGAAGTCTGGATACCAATCATTAGTTGAACAGCAAAATAAAATATGCTAACAAGCAAATACACTTTCTAGAAGGAGTCTTCATGACAAACAACACTCTATACAAATTCCAATGGTCTGAAGAAATTGCACGAGGACTAGAGAGAGGAACGCACCAATTAATGAGAGATAAAGCTTCTGGATTGCCATTGGCCGTGGCCACAAATGAGAGTGGTATACAAGGATTAGCTCGACTAATTCCCATAGAGCCCTCATTTCCCAGTCCCATACCAAGCTTAATAAACCCTATTCTTGGAGGTGCAAATTTATTAGCAACTGGCTTTACGATTTTACAAAATTATAAATTGGGAAAAAAGATAGATGCTGGATTTGCAAAAACATTTGAAAAGTTGGAGCAATTGGACGAGTCTATGAGAAATGGCTTTTCATGTGTTCACCAACATCTTTCAACTAATCAAGAAGCATTGGTTGCTCATATCTCAGAGAGTAAGGTTCTCACAATGATTAACATCACTCTTGCTCAAGAACTTCACCAGAATTTAGAACAGGGTCTTAATAATATTTATACGCAGTTAGAAGAATTAAAACATGGTCAAAAATGGATTGTGGATTCAATCTCTGAAAAAATAGACGCTTTACATACAAAAATACAAAATCATGAGTTTAGAAAGGCTGCAATCACTTTCAATAGGTTACAAGAAGAGTTCTATTCTGAAGTGGAAGAAGGAGATATCAGTGTCAAAAGTAACATATTAGATGATATCCGTTCCAGATTATCAAATGATATAATACCAACTGTCACTTCACTCCTTCTCTCCTCGCAAGAATTTATTGCATCTCCATTTCATGTTGCTTGTCTGTTATTGCTATCCCAAGCCTACAACTTGCTAGGCTTTATTGAGTCTCATTTACAAAGGTCTAAGAAGTCGCGAAAGACTTATCAAGAAGGTTTTCATAAAATCCAAGGAAATATTGAAAGGATACTAACAAAAAACACCTCTGAGTATGACTTCTATATGAACTGCCTACCAGCTGTTCAATTGTTATTACCAGCCTGTGACACACTTCGCATGGGTTGTTTCCTTGCAACTAATCTCGATGAGTTGGAATTAGTAGAGATAGCTCCTGCCAAAATTTCTCATCGGTATATACTTCCTATAGATATATCTAGATTTCCGACTCTTTCAGGAAGCGGAAATTCACAAGCTTATAAATATAACGACACACTTCAAGGTCAAAATATTTTAAATAATGAGACACATCGCAGAATATATAAACAAAGAATATCTTCAGAACGTGAGTATATCTTAGAAGATGAAGAAGTATTTGAATATTTGGGAATACCATCCACCATACAAAAGACTATGATATCAGGCTCCGAAAGCAGAGAGATAACAAATGCTATTAAACCTTGGCTAGATCCTGCAAATAGGAGCGCTATTACTACAATTCTATTAGAAGTATTAGGTAAATCCACTCCAGAAAGAGATGCTCAACTATTGGAAAATGCTCGTAAATATTTAGAGTGCCTTACTAATTCAACTTGGTCTCTTGAAGATTTAAACAATCTTCCAAGACACAACATCATTTTATTCTCGGCTAGATGGGACGTTTCACTTATGGAACAACTTCGTAAAATAACGTTAGAGGAACTGCCTACATCTAAAGAAACTGATGCCCAAAATACCACAGATAAATTAAAGAGGGAAAAGGAACATCTTATTCAACAACAAAAGGAAATCGCTTCTAAACTTGAAAAAGCACTCGTGGAAAAAGAGGATTGTGACCAAAGACTTTATCAATTAAAGATTGAAGTCGATAAAAATGTAAGAATCGCCGAAGACCATTATTCTAAAATTTGGCGACTTGTAGATATCACGGAAAAATCCTGGGGTCAAGATATAAACACCCCTATCTTAACAGCTCTAAAAAACATTCGAAAAGCCTTTGATATAGGGAAATAACTTCAATTTTGGCTTTGTTGCACGAATACTTTTTGAAACCACATCTCCACTTCCATCTCCCAAAACAAGCCTAACCAAAACAAGCCCAACCTGTGACCAAGCAGTCCATCTCAGTCCAAGTGAGTCTCTGTTAGTCTTCCTCAGACAAGCTGTAATGAGCACCACCCTACCGACAAAACAGAGGAACCATCCGTATCCTCGATATTTCTCTTGATACTTAGGATTCCTCGGTCTCTTGTGAGCTTGCATGCAAATTCTCCTCAATTTGAGGATGATTCTACCACAAAACAATATTCATGCACCAAAGCCAAGCATTGACGAAAATATTAAAACTCTCTCAGAGTAAAGACCCCGAATAACACAGAAACATATAATCACCTGCTATTCATGCAACAAAAGCCGATAGCAGAGTAAATCTTCACTTTTTTTCAAAAAGGTATACCACAAGTAAGATGATCACATATCATCACGAATTTCCGGAAAGGAACGGCTTTCTAGTTTACGTAAAATTTTGCCCTGTTAAAAATATTTTTTAAAATCTCATCAAAAACGGGGAAAATTTTTTTTTGACACTCCTATAAACGTTGAACCACGAAATTTAAAGGAGTGTTCATTATGAATTATTTAATCATAACCAAGCATGCCTCAAAAAGGCTTCAACAAAGATGTATCAAACTAGATTGGGTTTATCAGGTCATCCAATGGGGAAAAGAGCAGTATGAGAAAGGGGGATACTACAAATATTTCCTTGGGAAAAGACAAGCCCAGATCGCCAAAAAACTAGGTCTCAACCTACGTCATTGTTTAGGTCTCACTGTGGTCCTTGGTACCAAAGAGCAAGGAGAAGCTCTCGTCACTGTATATTGGAGTACTTGTTCAGCAAAGAACTCATGGGGGAGAAAATGATTGATTTAATTTTAGTCTCCCTTGATTGGCTTCGCTCCAAGGATAACAAAAGAACTCTTGGGCATTCCTCTTTATTAGCTCACTGCTTAAAAGAAGGAATCAATGTTCTACCCATAAATTCAGATGTTAATTCACGTGAATTTTCAAAAGAAGAACTACTTGATACTATTCTACAAAATTTAAATCCTCACACCGTTGTTGGCATTGGCGTCTATGTTTGGAATGAGTCTTTTGTGCAGTGGTTACTCAAGCAGATACGTCTTCGAGGTTTTCAAAACAAGATTATTCTTGGGGGACCTCAGATCAGTTACTCAGATATTGGTATTGCAGCCTTATATCCAGAAGCTGACGTTTTTGTTCGTGGATATGGGGAGGAAACACTTGTCTCTCTAATTACGACTCCAGAGAAAAGATTTATCCCGGGAGTTACCTACCAAAACAAGGCTGATTTTGGCTCAATTTCTAGTCCAGACCTTCACGATTTGACGTCTCCACTTCTAGAAGGAACCACCCCTTTGCATCCATTCATTCGATGGGAAACGCAGAGAGGCTGTATCTATCGCTGCTCATTCTGCCAGCATCGAGAAGCTGGACGATTGAAGCAAAATCAATTTACAATGGAGCGTATTGAAGCGGAGATTGAGCTTCTCTCAAGCGGTGTAGTAAGAGATATTGCGATTTTGGATCCAATTTTCAACAATGGAGATCGAGAAACAGAAATTTTGAAGCTTTTTCATCAATATGGATACAAAGGTCACTTATCTCTACAATGTCGTTTTGAATCTCTAACACCAGAATTCATTGAAATTTGCTCTGATCTCAACGTACTCCTTGAATTTGGTCTACAGACGATCCATCCAAAAGAGATGAAAGCCATCCACCGTCGTAATAATTTGCGTTTGGTGTCTCAAAAGATTCAACAGCTCCAAAAAAAACATATCCCTTTTGAAGTATCCCTAATTTATGGGCTTCCAAATCAAACACTGAGCTCATTTGAGCAGTCTATTCAATGGTGCATTGAACAAGGAATTCCATCAATCCAAGCCTTTCCTCTAATGCTTCTTCGAGGAACTCGTCTGCATAAGGAACAAGCAAAATGGAGTCTAGTTCAAAACGATGATCCCATACCAGTAGTAATCGAGAGTGATTCGTTCTCTCACAAAGAATGGCTTCAGATGAAAGCACTTGCTAATTCTCTCCAATTTAAAGCACAAGGAGCTGCCAAATGAAAGCCAAAATGATTGTAATTGATGCCCTAGATGGAGTCGGAAAAACAACGACAGGACAAATCTTAGCAGAAGAACTTGGGGGAGTATTTTGGAATACTCCAGGTCCTGTACTTCGAAAATTATTCCCTCAAATCAACTCTTGTTTTGAAAATCACCAGCTCGCAAGCTGTCTTTTATACGCCGCCTCCGTACTCTCGGTTGGAAAAAAAGCCCGTCAATTAGTAAATTCCGGAACAACAGTAGTCATTGATCGTTACTGGTTATCGACAATTTCCTATGCCCGTGCCAGAGGCGTTCATTCCAATCTAAATGCTATCGAGGAACAAATCAATCGACCTGATATTTCGATCATTTTGGAGCTCGAGGAGACGCAACGACAGGATCGACTCTTCTCTAGAGGAATGACCTCTTGTGATATTGAGACACTCGAATCACCCTTTCGTAACACTATTTGGCAAGAAATGAGAAAGTCTAGAAAAAATGGACTCGGTCCTACTCATATTGTCAATACAACCAATCTTTCACCGCAAAAAACTTGCCAAGAAATAATCAAAATCATAGCAAATTCATTATCAAAATAAGGATATTACAATGCCCAAATTAAGCTTCAAAGAATATCAAAGATTAATGGACACCAGAAGAAAAAGAGTATCCTTCCAGGAAAAAGGTGTATCTTCTTCCAAAAGTAAAGAAGCAATTCATTTATGTGAGCAGGCAATTCATTTATATAAAAACACTCCTCAAGATGTTTTACCGATGTTCGATAAATCGATTCAGCTTGCAAAAGAGGCAAATAATTCAATTGCGACTGTCCGATGCCAATTTCAAACAGCCAATTATCTACTTTCTAGAAAACAAGGTTCTCGAGAATCAAATATCCAAAAAGCACTCTATCTATTAAAATTGATTCTTGATGACCCCATCACCAAAGAAGATGTCATCTTCTATGGTAAAAGTTTAGATCTTCTTGCGAATATTCTAAAACATTGGAATGTAGTCAATACTCGTAATTTCTCTCTAAAAACACACCAAGAAGTTCTGACATATAGTAAAAAAGCCTGCGATACGGTCCCTTTTTGGAACTATTTCTGCTGGGATACCGGCGCTATGCTTTATTTTAACTATGCCAATCGACTATCAGAGCAAAATAAGCCACAAAAAGCAGCTCTTTATTATGAGAAGGCCATCCAGCTCAGAAAATCTGCCATCAAGTATGAGCTTCAAGATTTTATTGAGGGACAGGATTTCGAAGTTCCTACACGATTAATCCTTCTTCGAAAAGCAAAAGCTTTATTTAGAGCAGGCGAAAAGGGACGACGACAAGAGGCCCTAAAAATTTTAAAAGGTACCAGAACAAAAACCAATATCCTCAACGATGATGAATTATTTGAATTTGCCATCTGTTGCAAAGAATTGGCAACTATAGACCCCTCTTGGTTTGCTTCCGGAAAGAAAGCTTTCAAACATGTTTCTCTCCACAATTCGTCATTTATTCATGAAAGTATGTACTCTGAACTGCTAGAGTATTATCAAATTGAACGAACTGAAAAATTCTATACAGAGCGCCTAGAGGAACTGCAAAATAAACGAAAACAGACAGTCTCTGATCTAGAAGCCATGCATCTTGGTTCCGAAATCCAAGAATGGAGCTCAAAACTTTGTCTTCACTTCTTAAACCAAGATGAACCATTGAAGGCTTTTTGTATATTGGAGAACAATTCTTCCTTAGCTTATTTTGATATTATTGATAGGTATACCTACAAGCCCTCTCCGGAAACGGAAGAATTGGCGAAAAAAGGAACTGAATTATTTCAAATACAATCCTTAGCAAGCTTTTATCAACGCTTTCCAATGATAAATGCAGATACAATTGACGCAACTCAATCCCAGTTGAAAGAAGATGGCATTAGAAATGAGTATATTGAGCAATTTATCAAGGCTCTACAACATGAATATCCAGCCCAAGCACTAACCGAGTTAAATGAACGATTGTATCGAGAAATGAGGCAGGTTCAACAACAGTGGCGCATATTGGATCCAACACTTGATTATCGTCCCTATCTCTCTGATTGTGATCAGAAGGTTCTATCGACAGTTTGTCAAGAACACCCCCAATCAATCTTCATCCGAACCAAGATATTCCCATCTCAATCCAAAGAATACATCTTGTATTTGATTGCGGCGGACTGGCATCAAGAGAAATTACGCTTTCAAACCTCTTCTACCAAAATATCTTCTGATTTATGGTCCATTCTGAGTAATATTAAAGATGAAAATTTCAATATTTCTTATTACCATCAGCTTGATACGATTCTACAAGACATCTCATTTGAAGCAGATATCTCATATAAAAATAAAGATATGGTAATCCTGCCTTGTTTGTTCAGCTCTCTTATTCCTTGGATTGGAACTGGCTCGCTCATTGAGCAAGCAAACTCTCTTCGTATTTTACCGAATTTACAACCGCTTCGTTCTCGTCAGGCACCTCTAAATACAAATCGAAAAGGCTCCCTCTTCATTGCTCCTGGTAAGAACACAAACAATCCAACTCACTTTCACACCCTACCAGCAACAATCTCTAGAGAAAATGAACATTTTTGTCTGGGAACAGTGGCAACAAAAGATAATTTTCTAAAAAAGGCAAGTGAGAGCAACTGTATTACAGTCTATACTCATGGAATTCCGGCTACAGAGGATAATTTATCTATCGGACTCCTATTCTCGTCCTCCAACCTATATCCTGAAGATATTCGTAATCAATTCGTAAATGTTGAAAGAGTAGAACTTTGGGCTTGCGAATCTGGTGTAAATATTCCCAGTAGCCCTTTCGAGCCATATTTGGATGAAGCATTCGGACTCGATATTGATTTCCATAAGCTTGGTGTTCGAAGTACAATTGGAACCTTGTGGCCTGTTCTCGACACTGTAACGGGTAATATCTCTATGAAATATCGTGAGCTTCTGAAAGAACATTCAGCTCCACGAGCTCTTCTTCTTGCCCAGCGGTGGTGGAAAAATGAGATAATTCCCAAAATTC
>JACLAC010005312.1_pt1 | contig 16072 bp, 7 predicted proteins | sample 8027881 | NCBI WGS metagenome assembly JACLAC01 (sample SAMN15725517, study PRJNA655200) | protist metagenome | isolation source: fluorescence activated cell sorting (FACS) single amplified genomes of... | place: Spain: Blaines Bay Microbial Observatory, Mediterranean Sea | collected 2016-01-19
CTCGCCACGCGCGAGGCCTTGAATCCGGCATTAAGCCCCGCGAAGCCGTCTCAGGAACCGAGGAAGCTGCCCGAGCAGGTCGCGCTCTGGACGACTGATGGGAATCCTGACATGCTGGCCGCGTCATTGCGAGATGATTTTATTGTGGTCCATGAGAAACCACCGGTCGCCGAGTTCCTGGGCGTGCCCGTCTGCACCGTGGCACCTAGAAGTTCTTGCACGGCCTTCCCGGATACGATGTTCCACCACACGGAGGGCAATTTCGAGTTGGAGGCCGTCGTCCAGGAGTGCCGGCCCGACTACGGTGATTCGGATAGTGAGGAGGAGGAGATCGTCTTACCTAGAGTTCGAGGGTCGCCCTACAAGAGGCCCAAGCGAAGGAAGAAGAAGAAGGTCGACAGTGATTCCGAGGTGTCGCCGCACCCGCTCGACCCTTCTAGGGAGCGAGACTTGTCGATTGTACCGAGACCGTGGTTCGACGAGTTTCGATTACGAAGCTTACTTGCCGGAGAAAAAAGAACTCTCGAACAGCATCGAAGGAGGGCGCAGCGCGACGTGCTCGCTCGAAGAGAACGTTTAAGGGTTGCGGGCGAGTCCGCCTATACTTTAGATGAAGCCTTAAGTGCGGTCGCGACGAACCTTAAAGCGCTCGGTAGAACAGATATCAACTCGATGTTCGGTGACTACTATCCGACCGTCTTAGCGAAGAAGAAGGGGGCTTTCCGGCGAGCGTCGGCGGCCCTAGATGAGTTGCTGAATCCTCCCATGGAAGAAGAGCCGCCGTCGCCGCCCAAAGAGGAGCCTTCGAAGAAGGGTCGGCGTGCTGCGAAGCCTCCTCCGGTCGTCGAACCACCCAAAAAGAAGAAGAAGAAGCGCATCAATTTTAGGGACGACGCCTCGGCGGACACGGTCGCGACGCACGAACCGTGCACGCCTCAGGAAGTGCACGAAAGAGAAGTCCGTCGCGCGACGCGACGCCGCGATTCTTGTAAAGTCAAGCTGGACGAATTAGTGGCGAGGCACGAGGCCCTTCGCCAGCAGCTACGTAACGCAACACAGGACCAACTCCAAGTCTTGAAATCATTAGAAGAGAGGCGCAAGGGCGTCGACGCGGAACGGCTCAAAGTGGAAGACGAGTACCGGAGAGATGCGAGACGACTCAATGTCATCACGAAGGAGCTAAGGGACGTCAAGTCCAAAATGCGGAGCCACGACCGCCCGTCTGTGGATGAACGAGCCATCAAGATGGGCATGCTCATCGACGGCGACGACCAAGCGATCCTGCCGTCGTTCGCGAGCGATTCTTTAGCTTCGCCCGACGCGCTGTCGCGGAGTTCGGAGTGGCACAAGCACGGCGCTCGTACTGGGGAAGTCACAGATGCACCAGGGCTAAAGCGCGGCTCCTTCTCGAGCCTTGAAGACGCCCACGAGTCTGGCGAGGACGAAGAGTCTGTATCAGAATCTTCCGACGAGGAGGGCGTGCTCGCCCAACTCGAAAGATTAAGAGCGGACCGCGAGGACGCCCGGGCCGCCGTCGAGCACGCGCTCGAAGCGGAACGGGCTCGACTCCGAGCTGCCGCCGAGGCCAACTCGGGACCGGTCGAGCTAGAACAGAAGTACGAGGAGGCGCTGCAGCTATTATTCGTGGAAGAGCGCATAGCACGAGCCCAAAGGGAACGGGAGGAGGCCGAAGCTCGAGCTTCCTTTGGCGTCGAGGCCGGGGCTACCACTTTGTCTGACGCCGTGGGACCGGCACCGGCGCCGTCCGACGAAGATCAATCGGGTCCCATTGATGGACCTTTAAGAATGTACTGGCGCAAGATCAATAAATCACTGAGGAAGCGCAATTTGGCGGGTACCATTGGACATAACCAGTACAGGGAGGAGTCCGACGAGGAAAAGCCACTGGAAGATGATCGCGTGGCCGTCGCGGCCATGGAGCGCACGGCCTTTCGGTTCGCCTATGGGAACTTGGGAGCCATTGATGGGGAACTACTGGACAAGGTGCACGAGGCGGCCGTCGCGGACGCGAAGGAGGCCGGGAAACCCGCGCCGCCGCACCCCAAGTTAATAGAGCACTTGCAGCGGGAGCGTTCACAAGTGAACGACGCGACCATGGCCATGTGGCAGACTTCTGAAGTGACGCCATTCTTATCCAAAGCCGCGGAAGATCCGGACCATGCCGAAGCGCATCTCGCAGCAGCTGCCGAAGTTGCTCGAGTTGCCGCGAGGGAGAAGATGGTCGTATTAGATCGACAGATCGGCAACTCCGTGTCCATCAACGACGAGCAGGCCTCGATGAAGAAATTTGACGAAGCGGACCCGATCCGAGCCATGCGGCGACGCGCTTCTGCGGATGCCGAGACGCTACGACTGAAGGCTTATGATCCGTTTTTATGGTTGGAAGACCAGAAGGCCAAGTTAAGGGAGGAGAGGTTGCGGAAGGCCGGCCACCGGTCGAACGCGAATTTGGACGAAGAATTGGAAAGACAGAAGAAGATCGCCCAGGAGGAGGAACGGAAGCGCGAACTCCAGACGAAGGTCGTCCACGCCTTCCAGTGGCGGCCGCCTCCCCCAGCACCGGCGGAGGCGCCGGCGCCGGCCGAGGCGCCCGCGCCGGCCCCACGCATCAAGATGTCCCACCTCATGATGTTGCGGGCGTTGCACCGGGTCGCTTTAGGTGGCCACAAGGAACACGAGATGGTCGCGCGGGACTTCAGCCAGTGGGGCTTCTTCGTGCGCAGTTTCGTCGTGGCCCGGCGGAAGCTCAATATTGCCCGGTTTCTGTCGAAGGCCGTCGACAACTGCAATTTACCGCCCGACGAGCATGCGCTCATCAAGAACTCGTTGAGGGATCTTACACAACAGCGGGCGCCTTTGCCAAAATCGGCCAACGACCCGGCAAGACCGAAGCAGTGGGAGGTGACCTACGCCTGGACGAAGACGCGACTGGGCGCCTGGGGGTCGCACCTCTCGAACTCGGGCACCTCTCCCGAAATCCACGACTACTACCGGCAGGGCGTGCCTCGGGTGGTCGAGGCGCCGCCGCCGGCCGAGGCGCCCGCCGTCGTTGAAGCGGAGCCGGAGCCCGAACCGGAGCCCGTTGTAGAATCAGTTGAAGTGATTCCGGGCATCACGCCCGGTGTTGTATATCACGGCTCGCGGCTGAAGATCGAGCCCTTTGCGCCGAAGATGCATGTCAAACCACGACGGGACTCGCGGACGAACGCGCGGCGCGCGTTCCTGGCCGTCGAGGGCGCGCGGGCGGCCGACGCCGTCGTTGCGACGCACGCGTATTTGGCTGCGGTTCGCGAGGAAGCTGAAAGAGCAGCAATGGCGGAAGAGGAGGCCGAGTCGCGGCCGGTCACGGCACAGGTAGAAGAAGCCCAGGCGCCGTCGCCCTACGACCCCGCCAAGCATCCCATCTCCGAGGTCTATGGCAACCGCCCGCCGACGACCGAACAATTGGAAAGGGAACGTTTATCTTTCCTCGAGGAGGTCGCGCGGTTGCGAGGCGAACGGTGGCCCCCGGAAGATCTAGCCACGGAGCCGACGGACGAGGACGACAAGGGCCCGAACGTGCACTGCGACGACTGCGACAAGGACGCCGGGTATTATGAACTGTTGATCGCGGCGGCGGAGCGGCGCAAGAAGATGTTGGCAGAGTCGTTTCGACGGCCGGCGACCGAGGCCGGGCATAGGCTATGGTGGCGCAACGGGAGTCCATCCCTGGCCACGGAACACCATGCTTATACGCGGGAGCGTGCGCGGACGGCGGGCACGCCCTACAGAGCCGCGGCCGACCAGTTATTGTTAGAGAAGAAATTTGGCCTCGAACATGATGGGGACGATGTATTGGAGGACGGCGTCGCCGGTTCGAGGGCACCGTCTCGGTCGTCGCGGACGGTGCGGCCTACTTCCAGTATGGATTCGCTGCCGGACATCCTGCCGGGCGTGAATTTGCGCCGGTCTGAAGATGGGCTAGGGTACGAGTACGACGTCGAAGCAGCGCCGGTCCCAGCAGAGATCGAAGACGAGGCACCCGTGGTGGAAGAGCCAATCATGGAGACGCCTCGTACTAGAGCTGCTCGAGAAGCGCACGAGGAAAGATTGAGAAGAGGCGACGACGGGTCAATCATGGAGATGAACGGTCTGGCGAAGCGACCCATAAAACACGCCGCACCCGCACTAGTAGCGCGCGAGGCCGTGCTCCAGGGCACGCGGCCGCCCTCGCGAGACGCGTTACGACGGCGGGCGGCATTTTTGGCGAGGCAAGAGGTGCTCGGCGTGCATCGCCACGACCTGGGCCCGCTGGAGGCCGCTCTCTCAAACGATGCGGTGGACGCTCTCAATGAATTACCGGAGGACCAGCGCGACCGCGCCTGGGCGGCGGCGCTCGGTGCGACGGACCCGGAAGATGCCGAAGCCTACGCCGAGCTCGAGTTGTGCGAGCGCCAGGCGGCGGAGAAGCGGCCGTTGCCGCCGGTCATCGAACCGGAGCCCTGGCGGCCGGACCCGAAGTGGGGCATGAATACGGGGCCGCCGGCCACGGACGCGTCCCATGCGTTCCGTTCATCTAAAAACCGGCCCGCTTCCTTGAAAGTGGGCAAGCCGCCGCCGCGCGGCGCGCCGCCGCCGTCTCCTGTCAGACGTTTGAAGGTTGTAGATCCGGTGGAGGAGCGCGCCGCGTCGCCTTTGTCCAGACCGCTGACGGCGCGCGACGACTTTCCGACGGAGACGGAAGATGAAAGGAACCAGCGCATCGAGAGCGAACTGGCCGCCCAGCTCGGTCAATTGGTGGGCGCGTTGCAGCGCGAAGACGCCGAGGCCGAGGCGCGGGAGCATTATGAGAGGGAGCAGAGCTTCTTGCCGCCGATCTTACCAGAAAAGAAAATAGAAGTGGTACCATACAAGGAGCTGCTGCCCCCGGTCAATGAAGCCGCGGCGCGGGCCGCTCTGGATGGAAGTGACACGTTTGAATATAGGCCCTACCCCGTGAACTGGAGCAATCTGCGCGCGAAGACGCGGACTCGTTCTAGAATTAGCGAGGATAGTAGAGCCCTGACGGCGCAAAGTTCGAGATCCGAGGCGAACGCTTCGTTAGTATCCAACCGCATCGAGCGGGAGAAGCGAGAAAAGCTCCGCATGCAGCGGCAGCGTCAAGAAAGATTACGCAAGTCGCGTGCTAGAGCCGCAGCTGCCAAGGAGCGCCGGCGGAAGCGCGAGGGCACCTGGGACCCGTTGTTCGCGGACGCGCCCGCTCCATTACCTGCAAGGGCGCCGCTCTTCGACGATATTGAAGGCGCGCCGGCGCCCGCGAAACCCGGGACGGCCTCGACGATCGTGTCGTCGTGGGACGACACGACGGCCGAGTATTCGGACATCGAGAGCCTCGCGACGGTGTCGCAGTCCGCGCGCGCGTCGCGCAGCTCGTTTGGGTCCTTCGCCGACTGGGCGGTGGTTCAGGAGGAGCAGGAGCTCGACGACGCGCCGGCGCCGGCGCCGCCCTCTTCGTCCCAGGAGGCGTTCAGCCCGGCGACGCTCACGAGTCCTATGACTTTGCTGGGGTCGCAGGGTGACTCTCATGCTGTCGCGAGCCTCGCGACGCCCTCGACCGAGGCGGTTCCGGCGCCCGCGGCCCTGGCCTCGCCGGCGACCATCGACTCCGCGTCGTACGTGGCGCCTTCAGCAGTTCTGCCCGGCTCCCGGCCGGCGCCCGCGCCCGCGCCTGAGGCGCCGGCCCCGGCGGAGGGAGGCGTCGAGGAGAGCAAGGCCGAGGAGCCGCCGCCGCCGCGCGTCGACACGCTCGCCCCTCTGCGGGACGAGGCTTCTTCTAGATCGAATTCGACGGCCGCGACGCCGTCCTCGCGGCTCAAGCGCGTCGCGTCGACGGCCAAGGTGTTGTCCAGAGCCGAGCGCAAGGCCGCCGAGAAGGAGGCCAAGGCCCGGGAGAAAGAAGAAAGAGAGAAGCTCAAGGAGCGCACGCGCCAGCCCGTCGTGGCCGTGCGGCCCAAGGAATTAAGGGGTGCCCTCGACTCGGTGACGACGGCCCCTAAAATGCCCAAAGCACTCTCACGCGAGGAAAAAGCGGCCATGCGGCGGACGCGGCGGGCCCTCGGCGAGGAGGAGGACGAGGAGGAGAAGGAATGGGGTGTGATGGACCTGGGGGCCATCAACAAGAGGTTGAAAGTGGAATCGTCGAAGATCCAGCACCTGCGGCGGTTCACGGCGGAGTGGGAGGGCGACGTCGAGGCTGATTTTGATTCCGACTCGGACTAGTCTTCTAAGGAGGTTGTTGTTTGTCTCTCTTTTCTTCGTGAGGGGTCCATTCCCGGTTTTCTGCAATCCACGGCAGTTCCTGTTACGGTGCTAGGAGTCCGTTGCCCGCCACAAAAACCCGTGCTAGTGTCTTACGCCGCTAGGCCAGTTCAATAACTCGTGAAGCTCGCGCGCGACGCGGCGTGAAGCCACGGCTTGGCTGATCGTGCTTTGAGTGGTTCGAGCTCCGCAGAGTTTACAGGCTCCAGTATTGTCAGCGGAGAGCCACTGCCACGCCTCCGTGACACTAAGCTTCAGCCTGCACAGCAGCGACGCGGCGCTTCGTTTGCCGCGTGGACAGCTGAAGGTGTGATAAAAAGGGGCCGGAGGCTATGGCGAAGGGAAACCTCAAGAAGAGCGCGCGCAAGGAGCGGCGCCAGAGCGTCCAGACGGCGCCACCGCCGCCGCCGCGGCCCTGGCTCGGGGGCGAGTTGTTTTGGAGCGCGTTGTTCGTCATCGGATTGGCGTGCGTCCCGACGACGTTTTATGGAGGGTCGAGGACGCGGGAGGCCTACGTCTTGCGGGCGGAGGAGCTCTTCTCGGACGGCGCCTTCAGCGAAGCCGCCGCGGCTTATAGGAGAGCCGTCGCCGTCGAGGAGACGCCGGACGGCCACGTGTTCCTCGCGGAGACCTTGGTGCGGGTGAAAAGATTGCGGGAGGCCGTGGCGCACTACGAACGGGCCGCGGCGTTGTATGACGACCCGCGGGAACGCGCCGCGGCGTTGGCGTCGGCGGCGCGACTCCACGTCGAGCGCGGTTCGGTGGAGCGGGCCGTGTCGGCCTACGCGCGCGTGCTGAAGCTGGGCGCGAACGCGACGAAGCCGGATGCGACGCGCGCGGCCGACGCGGCGGATGCTCATGTTTTGTTAGCTGCGCGGCTCTTAGCGGGAGGGACCCGGAGGCACGTCAAGGCGGCGGCGGCCCATCTAAGGAGGGCCGTGGCTCGGGCGCCGGGTCTCGCCGCCGCGCACGCGTTACTGGCGGACGCTTATAGGGACCTAGCTAGGCCGGGGCCCGCGGCGAAGGCGCTGGAGAAAGTCGTGGCGCGGCGGCCTCGCGACGCCGCAGCACTAGCTGCATTAGGAGGCGCGCGGCTGGAGCTCGCGAGGTTCGGGGAAGCATTAGGAAGCTACCGGGCGGCGGCGGCCATGGCGCCGGCCGCGAAGGACATTGGGTACGCGCTCGCGGCGCTGGGAGGCGCGGGCCTCGCGGCGACGAAGGAATTCGGCTATCGGGCGCCCGTGGCCTACGTCGAGAGATTGTTCGACTTGCGAGCCAGACGGCGACTCCTGAGAGAGGAGGACGACTCCTGGGATGCAACGTCGGAGACCATCGCCCAGCTCGCCCCAAACAGTACGGACGAGGACGACGACCGCCCTTTGGCCAAAACGGATTTATTTGATCACGCGCACGGCTTATTGTTCGACGACCGCCTCCCGAAGGCCCACGTCAAGGCCATCGCGTCCGCTCTCCAAGTCAACCTGACGGAATCGAGCCCGTGGTTGGACGTGTTGGAGTTGGGGTGTGGCTCGGGCGCGCTGGGGCCGTTGCTGCGAGGCGTGGCCAACAGATTGCACTGCGTCGACGCCTCGGCGGTGTCGTTGGAATTCGCGACGGCAACGAATGCGTACGACGACCTGGAGCGCGGCGACTTCGCCACGAACATTAGGAACGAGCCGCCGGGGAGCGTGGACCTGGTCGTGGCCGTGGATGCGGTACCTTACGTCGGCGACCTCGGGGATTTGCTGCATGCCATGGCGCGAGCTTTACGGCCGGGCGGCCTGGCCGTCTTCAACGCCGACGTGCTGGACGACGACGTCTCGATGTTCGCTTCCGATAATGTCCGAGAGACGTTCAAGCTGAAGTTCACGGGCCGCTGGCAGCACCGGGTCAAGTACGTTAAGGCCCAGGCGAAGGGCAAGGGCCTGTTGTTGGACGCGCACGCGGGCGTCGAGAAGCTGCGCGCGGAGTCGCTCCTCGGCTGGCACGCCAAGTCCAAGGAGGTCGTGCGCCTCGACGCGGTGTCCTTCGTGGACACGGCGGTGTTCGCTTTTCGGAAGAGCGCCTAGTGGCTTTGAGTGGCACGCGTAAGGTGCCTATTCCTTCCAAACTAAGCCCCTAGGGCCCTCCGAGTCCTACAAAACCCGTGTGAAATGATAACGAAACTTTTTTTGCAGGCAGCGCCGTCGCGTGCGAACCTACGGTCGGTGTCCCTGTTCCATCAAAGCATAGCCTTCTCACACACACGAAATTACTTGCGAGCTTACCTGGGCCCCCAATGTCTACAGCTCGCCTCCTCTCTCTTATTGCTCTCGTGGGCGGCGCGGCCGCGACCCTAACAGACAAGCCTCGGAACGTGCAAGCCCGCGGCGTCGCGCTGACCGGCGCACGCGCCCTCCTACAGAAGTCCGAATCGAACGACCTCGCCGCCGCCGACGCCGACAACGGCTTGGTCCTGGCGCGCCGCAGACTCGAGTATGGAGCTCCAGGGACCATTGGAGGACTTGCCACGGGTGCCATGATCATCCTCGTGTATGTCATCCTGCCGCTCATCATTCTCTTTTCGCCGCTCATCCTCGTCGGCTTGATCATCGTCGTCTATTGCCACTGCCGCCACCGCAAGAAGCGGATAAATTATAATGCGCTATCGATGATCACGGCGGAGGAGAGGAAAGAGCGGGCGAAGCAATACATGGCGCAATTTAATCCGTCGCAAGCGCGGCCCGTCGTCGAGGCCGCCCCGGTCGCGAAGATGGTGTGAAGGCCCGCTCGCTCGCTCGCATCGACAAAGATATATCCTTCCCGCCGCCCGCCCACCATGGTAAATCCGTCGTATTGGTTTTGGGTGGTCGCTAGTATCTTACAGGCCGCTAGCTTTACCTAGCCCGAGCAGCCAGCTCACACGCTATCATAGTGCCCGAACGTGCCCGAACGTGCTTTTACGAGTCGCTGCGATACGTGACAACCCGGGCGCACAACTCTCTTTCGCACGAATCGCTGTGACAGCTCAGGCAGAGCGCTCTCTCAAAATGCGCATCCTCTGCTGCCTCCTGTGCGCTGCCAATGCGTTCCAGACGACACCGCCGCGCGCAAAACGAGTCGTACTGCGTGCCGAGCAAAAGTCCTCGGGCGGCCTCCGATTACTCGAATGGCTGCCCTCGCAGAAGGCGTTGGTCAGCGTCGCGAAGTTCGGCTGGCGCACGGCGTGGGGCATCATGATGGCCGAGCTCGCGCCCCAATCTCCCGAGGGCGCCTACGTGCGGCCGGCACCTCAGAAGGGATCGGTGAACGCCCCGCGACTCGAAGAAGATCGAGACTACGTCCTCTTCGTCGGTAATGCGTGCCCGTGGTGCCACCGGACGACGATCGTGCGGGCGCTGCGCGAGTGCCAGGCCATGGTCAAGGTCGTCGTCATGGACGACGACCCGACGAAAGCGAGGCGGGGCGGCTGGAGTTTTACGGACGCGGCGCCGGACCCGATCTGGGCCGCCGAGGACCTGAAGGGCGTCTACGACGAGCTCGGGCTCGAAGGACGGTGTACGGCACCGTTATTGGTGGGGAGCGACGGGACCTTCGTGAGCAACGAGAGCGGCGACATCGTGCGGGCCCTCATCGAGTACAGGGGCTCCCGCGCGAACGACGCGGATCTACGGCCGGCGGCGCTCGCGGCCGACATCGACGCGCTGAACGATCTCATCTACGAGCGCGTCAACAACGGCGTCTACCGCGCCGGCTTCGCGACGAAACAAGGACCCTACGAGGCAGCGGTGCGCGACGTCTTCGACGAGTTAAAGCGCCTCGACGGCGTCCTGGCGACGTCGGACTACGTCGCGGGCGGCCGCGTCACCGAGGCCGACGTGCGGTTGCTGCCGACGGTCGAGCGCTTCGACGCGTGCTACGCGCCGCTCTTCCTGCGCACGGCGACGTCCGTGCGGCACGACTATCCGCACGTTTTCGAATGGTCGAGGCGTATGCGTGCAATGCCTGGAGTGGCAAACACCGTCGACGCGCGCGCGGCGGCGCGGTCCTACTACACGTCGCTGTTTCCGCTGAACCCGAGCGGGATTGTACCGGTGCCGCCGGATGGTTCCTCCACCACCGGAGGGGTAGCAGAGGAGAAAACAACTGCACCTGCGCCCGCCGAGCGCCTCGCCGCCCGCCTCGCGCGCGTCCCGCCGCCTGGCTAACAATAGAGAATTTAGCGACTACCACTGCGGGAGACTTCCTCGGGTCGGCGCGGCGTATCACAGCCTGCGCGAACCGTCATTGCGACTCCCGCGTGCCCGCCTAGAACCACTTCTCGACCCACTCGTTGAACGGTCCGTCGTCGTGGATGACCTGACCCATGACCTTTATCCGCGTGCCGACGAGGTGCTTTTTCGTCTCGAGCTTCGAGTAGAGCACCTCGTCGTCGTCGAGGCGCGTGATCTCGAACGCGCCGACGCGCCACTCGCCGGTCGGCGACAGTCGTGCGAGCGTGTCCGGGTCATTGCGGCCTTCGACGACGACGGCGCCGTCGAAGCGATCCTTGAGCATGTCTTCGAGGCGGTCGACCTTAAGATTATACTTTCATTGCTGGCAGAACTCGACGTGCAACCGAACTGGTGATGTGCTCAGCGCATCGATGCCACTTAGCGTTGCAAGCAGGACGAGAGCACGCATCGCTCCGGCAGATTGCACTTGCTCTCAGAGAGCACTTCTTGTTGTGCTGCCTAAACCAATTGAGCACAACTACCACTGATCAGGCACACTTCTACCGACCCAATGAGTGTGCTAGACACAAATTACGTGCAATTATATGGCCTTAACACTGGCAAAAAGAGCCTGGGTGGATGGCTTTCTAGTGTGTTACGCCGCTAGTCTAGCGACGCAGCAAGTGCAGCGGCAAAATACAGCCGCATCGCTGCTCGCGGCTTGGTGTGGACGCTGGCATTGCTGCAAACTAGTGCGGCCGCGCTGTCGTGAAGAGCAGCGGTCAAAAAATAACTGCGCCTGACGCTGTGCACGATGCCGACGCTGCAGCAGCGCCTCGCCGACTCCGCCGACCCGCGGACGCGGCGGCAGGCCATGCAGGCTTTGTCCGATTTTCTACGAGACGATCTGGACGACCTCGCGATGAAGAAGCTCTGGCGGAGCATCTTTTTCGCCATGTGGCTGGCCGACCTGCCGAAGGTCCACGACGAACTGGCCCGCTCCGTCGCGAAGACCGTCCACCGCTTCGGGGAGGACGATGCAGTACGACGGTGGACGCTGTGCTTTTGTAGTACGCTCGCGGCCGAGTGGGCGCGCCTCGACAAGTACCGCCTCGACAAGTACTACCTCTTGGCCAGGCACTTTGTAAGAGAGAGCCTCGCGTGGTGCCGCGCCAAGGACTGGGCGCCGGCGAGCGTCGACGCGTTCGCGGCCGCGATCGACGCGGGCTGGTTCGCGGCCCCCAAATGCCCGGACGGGCCGCGCCTGCACTACGGCGACGTGCTCCTCGAGGCCCTCGTCGAGTTTGAGGTTCCCCCATCTGCAGCACACCGCTTCTGCCGGCCGCTGTTAAATGCACTGGTGCACGGCTCGGCGCCCGTGGCGACGCGCGTGCTCGACCGCCTCGCGGAGCCGCTCGCCGACGTCGAGGCGATGCGGCCCCTCGCGCGCCTCGTGCAGGCCGACGTCCACGGCGCGGCGGCCGCCGAGGCGACGCCATCATCAAGGCGCGCGGCCCTCTACGCGGCCGTGAAGACGCTGTCCGCCGCGACGGGCGACCGGTCCGCGCCTGTTGTTGCGCCGGCGGCCCCGTCGGCACAACCGAAGAAGCCGGGCAAGCGCCGCGAGCTCTTGAAAAAGAAAGCTCGCAAAGCCGCACTGCGGAAGAAGCGCTACGCCGGTTATCAGAAGAAGAAGTGGCATCCCACCTAAGAAACACAATGTTACCTACATCTATGCAATAGCGCGTCCATGTGTTCGACGAGGGACGGCTCGCAGTAGTGGAAGACCGTCGACTCGGGCGAGAAGTAGTCCAGGCCCTCGAGCAGGTCGAAACTATACGTCGTGACCCAGTCCTTGGGCGCCCGGCGGTAGGCGAGGTGCTGGCCCGGGTTGAGCATGTGGAAGCGCTCCGCTCCACTGGAATCGCGCGTGTCGATTGGCACCAAATGACTAGGACCGTTCTTGAAGCAGTCCGCGACGAGGACGTCCTCGTAGAAGCCGTGGCGGTGCGGCGCGCAGAAGGGCTCGTCCAAGGAATCGTAGAACAGTTCTAAAGCGGCCCTATTGAACACGTAGCCGGCTCCTCCCGTGTTGAACAAATGGTTCGCGTTGCCGCCGACTTTCATGCGTCGCCCCAAATACAAAGGATGACCGGCGTCGTTCTGTTCCCGAATCTCGGGCCGTGCCAAGAACGACTTCATATTATCGGCAATCACGAAGGTATCATCACCCCCAATATGGAAATAATCGAAGTCGTCCCTATAATATTCATAGATATACCGCCAGTTGCTCCGCTGCTTCTGCCAGATGTTGTTGTACTCCTCCTTGCCCTCGTGGGGCACGCCCACAATGCCCTCGTGCTCATCAGATTGATCGCTCAAGATCACAGCGCCGTCGCAGCGCGGCAGCCACGTCTCGGCGGCCGTCCGCGCGTTCTTCGTGTGATGCGCTTTATAGGTGTAAATGATACATAACAAGGATGGCGCATCCGCCGCCTTCTTGATGTCAATTTTTTGTAAAGCGCGCTGGTGGAAGGGCACGGCTTTTTCATGAGCCTGGCATTGGGTAATAGATAGGGGGCCTTTCATCTTAGATTTGTGCAGGAACGGGTCGAGGCGCGGCGCGGCGAAGGGCGGCATGTTCTCTTCCTTCCGCGTCTTCTTCCTCCGTCTGAAGACCTTTTGTGGAGGCGGTTTGGGCGGCTCTACGGGTTGCGGTACAATATGAGCCGCCTTGCCGCTCCCGCGGCGCCAGGCGTCGTGGTCCAAGCCGCCCGAGGGGCCGTAGGCCCGCTTCCGGAGGTGCTCGACGGCGGCCGCCGCCTCGGCCGGGTCCACGGTTTTTGGTGGTGGCGGCCGCGCGGCCGCGTCCAGGCCCGCGGCGACGACGCAGAGCACCCAGCAACTTAGAATGATGCAGCAGAGCCCCACCGCCTTGCGGCCGGCGCCGCCCTTCCGCTTGCGGTCGTAGTCGTCGCTGCCGGGGTCCTCCTCGTCGCCGCCGGCGCGCGAGCTGCGCGTGCGTTGCATCGGCTACGTGCTCCTACTTGCAAGCGGTGGTTAATATTCGACGCAGCGCGCAGATGCGTGGCTGCCTGCTGTTGCAAAAAGCTGCAATATTTGATTGGTGGGGTGCACAAGCTGTACGGATGCAAGCAATCGTGCAGCGGCAGCAGCATATGCAGCAGGTCTTGTACGAGACCACGAGTGCGCTACGTGACGCCACGCAACCGATGAAACACCGACGATGAGGGCTATCAAAAGTTTTTGCTAGCGGCCTGTAAGACACTAGCGCGAAGAGCCTGACCTGAAAAACGCGGCGCGCACGCCGCCGACGAATCGGCGACGCGCGGAGCTGGCGGCCGGAACCCCTAAAAAAATAATTCCGCCGTTACCCTACCATTTCACCTTGCACGACCGGCTTCGCTGATCGCGTTTTTGCTGGCGACGGCGCGGGCTTGGGCGTGCCCAGCTTGTCGCAGATGCCCTCGACCATCTGGACGAGGGCCGCCTCGCGCTCCTGCGACTTCTTCATCCAGTCGTACATCGCGTTGTTCTGCGTCTCGTACTGCGTCGGCAGGCCGCGCGCGACGGCGCGCTTGTGCAGGTCGAGCTTGACCTTGAACGTGTCGAGGAGGTAGTCGGAGACGCCCGACAGCTCATCCCTATCAATTTTCGAGTCGCCCCCGATGCGCATCGTCGACATGCTCTTCTCGGTCTGGGGCGTCGCCCGCCGTCGACTTCCCGCAGGCGACCCCTGGGCCGGCGCGACCTTGCTCCGGCGCGCTAATCTATGTTTAACATCCATGTCGTGGACCCACTGCGGCTTCAGCCAGGGCTTCTTTTTTAAGTCTGGAGTTGCTTTTGCCCTCAAAAATTGCGTAAGGACCTCCGCCGCGATCTGCCGCACCCGTTGGTGGTTCGCGTGCGCGTCGGCGTACTCGTAGACCTTCTCCTGCGCGCTTCCCAATTGCATCTCGTCGGCAACGACGCCGATGAACAGCGAAATAAACAACGTGAACAGCAACACGCAGACGGCCGCGGTGACCCGCCCAAGATGCGTGTTGGGATAGTAGTCACCATATCCTACAGACGTCATGGTGACAAAGACCAACCAAAAGGCGTTCGACCAGTCCGCCTCCGACCCCGCAATCGTAAAGTCATCATCCAAATGATGGGAATACCGCCGCTCCCACAACCGCATGTTGTACGAGCCCCAGATCTGCGTGCATAACAAAGAAATGCCCAGTGATCTTACAGGAGACCGTCTTATAATGCACTTGATGACGAAGGGCAGGTCGATGCGGACGTGATTGAGCGCCCCGACGGCCATGACGTTCTCGTCGTCGTAATACGACTGCTCGCAGATGACTCGCAACAAAATATACATGCGGATCACGAGCAGCGCGTTCAGATTATCTAACGGGTACCGCCCGTGCCGCGGGTCGTACTGGTAGCCGACGCGGAACATCCAGTCGTTCGGCGCCGGGTTCCCGAAGAGGCTTCTAGGAGGCACGTGCAGGAAGTGGACGACGAACTCGAGGACGAGCTGCGGGAGAGAAGGTGGCTCCTCGATCATGCACAGGAGCTGGTACTTGTACCGTATCAGTATCAACACCGCCGAGGCAATGGAAACGATCGTGATGCCCCACTTACTCAACTCCGTCAGAACGTTGGGGTCCCAGGAGTTGCCCGTCCAGCCGTTCTCGATCGACAGCACGCATAACACCAGCGCGATGCAGTCGAGGGCCAACAATATTAGGTTGAGGTCCTGGACATAATCCCTGGGCTCCTTCTCCTTCGACCCGCGCTGCGCGTCGGCCCGTTCCACCTTCCGCGCGCCGATGGCCACGTCGGTCATGTTCATGTCTCCCGATTTGTCGCCGCCGCCGATGCCGCGCCGCCGGCCGCCGCGCCGCGAGGGCATCTTGCCTTACGGGAGCGGGCGCGCGCGCGTTTGCTCGCCGCGGGGCAGCTTCCGCTGCAGGCAGCCTCCTCGCTAGGGGCAGCCTCGGCGCCGCTGCGTGAGCAATTTTTCGTGCCGTAGTGGCACGGGCGGTCCTTGCTTTGTGCCTGGGCTCGCCTCAAGGGCCTATCCCCGGCGTCGCACGGCACCCAGTCGCGCAGCGTTAAGGGCAAAGCGGGTGGGCCACTAGCCTGGGGGTTTCGTGCCCTCATGGGGTAACGGGCCCTGGGCCCCGCGGGCTCGCGGCGCAGCCTTCGATCGCTCCCGGGCACGCATGGGCTGCCCTTGTCTATCTGTGGACCTAAAACTTGCCTCTTGCCTGCTTTCGCCTCCCAAGCCCCCCATCCGTCTCCCGAGAGACGTGCGGCGAGCCATACCTCCGCCCGCGTCGCGCAGCCGTCGCTCCTCGGTTTTGCTCTCTGTCCATCGAGAGGCTGCCAAAAACGCCTCGCGCTCGTCGTCGTCGCGCGCTGCAGCGTGCGTGGCATCTCTCACAGCATTGCTGCGATCGCTGCAAACGCTGCAGAGCCAGCGCTTGTGTCACCAGCAAACGCTGCGGCTCCGAAACCTACAGTATGCCGCCCAAGAGAGGCAG
>JACLAC010000902.1_pt1 | contig 16068 bp, 16 predicted proteins | sample 8027881 | NCBI WGS metagenome assembly JACLAC01 (sample SAMN15725517, study PRJNA655200) | protist metagenome | isolation source: fluorescence activated cell sorting (FACS) single amplified genomes of... | place: Spain: Blaines Bay Microbial Observatory, Mediterranean Sea | collected 2016-01-19
GTCAAGGACGGTTATATGCCGGTGCCTTTTGAAGTCGCTGAGGCCGAATTGGCCAAACTAGCGAATTAAACGGGAGCACGCGTGAGCCAAAGTAGGCAAATACGTGGGGTGACAAACCGGGCCAAGGCGCTCGATTGGTTTGGTCGTCGCCTCATTGCAGTCGGCGGTATCGGCATTATTGCCGCGGTGATGGGTATATTTGTCTTTATACTGTCGGAGGCTTGGCCGCTATTTCGCGGTGCAAAAGTCGATCTGGACAGCGAGTATGCCATCGAGGGCGAATATGCCATCGGAGTGGATCCCTATTACCAGATCGCCTTTGCCGCCGGCGGCAAGGGTATAGACTTATTGCAATTGACCGATGGGAAAGTGCTCAGTAGACAGCGGCCTGAACCATTGCGCGACCGGCTAGTGACTGCGGCGGTTTCGCTGGCGGACGGGATTATAGCCCTCGGCACGGATGACGGCCAGCTACTATTGTCCCGGATTCGCTTTTTGCTCGACTATAGTACAGGCGATAGAATCGTCGTGCCGGAATTTACAGTCGATGAGCTTTTGCCGCTGGATTCAAGCGCGGAGGCGTTGACCGAAATAGCTTATCGCGAAGATGGAGATGGTCGTTCGGTCGCCGGTGCACTCACTGAGACCGGTAGGTTGCTGGTAGTGGTGCGCGAGCAAGAGCAGGGATTATTGGGCGTCGGAGAATGGGTTGCAGAACGCTACGAACTCACCCAAGATCTAGGCGGTGCCAATGCTACGCAGATCTTAATCGACTCGCGGACGAGACAACTGCTCGTTGGCACCGATCGCGGCCAGTTATTCGAATGGCGTCTGCGCGATGTCGACGAGCGTCCAGACTATCTCGGCCAATGCCTAGTTTCAACGTCTGGCCTACATATTAGGTGAGGTTTCGATTGTGGTCGGCGACCAGACTGGAATGATCTCTGCCTGGTTTAAGACGGAAATATCTGGCGCCAGGACGTATAAAAAGGTCCATTCCTTCGCTTCACATAGCTCGCCGGTCACCCATTTCGCCACCTCCCAGCGCGATAAGCAGTTTATAAGTGTCGGAGCGACAGGTGATCTCGCCCTGCATCATATGACTTCGCAGCAAACTACAGTGCAGCTACCGGGGGATAAAGCGGTTGCTGCTCTTGCCTTTGCGCCTAAGGCCGACGGTTTTATGGTCCTCGATTACGACGGACAGGTCAAGCGTTATGGGTTGGATAATCCGCATCCGGAGATCAGTAGTGCCGTACTCTTCGACAAGATATGGTATGAAGGGTACGCCAAGGAGGAATATGTCTGGCAGTCGACGGGGGGAACCGACGAATTTGAAGCCAAAATTAGTCTGATCCCATTGATTTTTGGCACCGTTAAAGGCACGGTCTACGCGATGTTGTTCGCTTTGCCATTGGCGGTGCTGGCGGCTATTTATACCTCGGAATTTGCAACGCCGCAAGTGCGCAATCTAGTCAAGCCGACGGTTGAGGTCATGGCTTCGCTGCCCAGCGTCATTCTCGGTTTCCTCGCAGGACTGTGGTTGGCACCGCTGATTGAAACACATCTCAGCGGTACCTTATTACTCGCACCGGTCATTGCGTTGGTCATCATTGCCGCGGCTTGGGGCTGGCAATATGTGGCCAGGCCGGTAGTGAATAAGGTCGCCAGTATCGGTAATATCTATTTGCTCTGTCTTGTGACCTTTATCGCTGTCGTATTGGCCTATGTGCTCGGACCGGCCATCGAAGGGATGATTTTCGAACGGGGTTTTCTCGTGTGGCTTAGGCAGGACATCGAGATAAGTTACGACCAGCGCAATTGCCTGGTCGTAGGTTTTGCCATGGGATTTGCAGTTGTGCCGCTTGTATTTACGATTTGCGAAGACGCGCTTTCCTCCGTGCCTAACCATCTGCGCGCCGCGTCGCTAGCTCTCGGCGCCACGCAATGGCAGACGGCGATCAAAGTGGTATTGCCCATGGCATTGCCCGGTGTTTTTTCGGCGGCGATGATTGGTTTCGGTCGTGCAATCGGCGAGACGATGATCGTATTAATGGCGACGGGCAATACGCCGATTATGGACTGGAACATCTTCAATGGGATGCGAACAATTTCGGCCAATATCGCTGTCGAATTGCCGGAAGCTCCACACCAGGGCACGCTCTACAGAGTTTTGTTCTTAAGCGGCTTACTACTTTTTATCGCAACATTCTGCATCAATTCGCTGGCCGAGGTCGTCCGGCAGCGCTTAAGGGACAAATACAACAAGCTATGAACAAGTTTTGGCGCGGGGGCGATCCCTTTATATGGCTGACGGGTGGCGCTTTGGCGCTCTGCCTGTCGATGATCATTGGTTTGGTCGGGGTCATACTCTACAATGGCGGCGGTGTTTTCTGGCCGCAAGATCTGACGTTTATAAGGCTTAAGAGTGGCGAGGGGGTTGTGGGAAAAGAGACGGACCGCCAAATGATACCTGGAACAGAACAGCAATATCGTCTGCAGTTAAAAGTGGGCAATCGCGATGCCTATGGCCTCGATTTTCGTTGGGTTGACGAGTCGGCTATCGTCGGGTGGGAACAGGCCTTGGATGTGGTGGTCTTTGAACGCCTTGAATGGGGAGATGCCTATGGTTTTATTGCCGGGGTATTTGAGGGCGATGCGCCTCTTGCGATGGGTACTGAATCGGGGTGGTTAGCGCTGCAACCATTGCTTGATGAAGCGGAACTATTATCCGAGCGGATCGATACATTGGAACGCGACGAAATCGGCATTTTAAATCGGGAAATGGAAACACTCCGTATCGAAAAAAGACGCTTGCAGCGCAAGGGCGCCGCGCAGGCCCTGATCGACACTAATGAAGCGCGCAGCAAGAGCCTGTGGTCGGAATACGAAATGCTGTCCGGTCAATTGGATCGATTGCGGGGACAAAGCGAGCGCTGGACGGTCCAATTTGTCCTGGCCGGCGGTGAGCAGCGGGAGTTAAAGGTTTCCGATATTGTGCGCGCCTATCGGCCCAATGCCATGGGCACCGCGGACAAAATGGCGATATATCTTTCTAAGGGGTGGGAATTCCTCACCGGTGAGCCGCGCGAATCAAATACCGAGGGCGGTATTTTCCCCGCGCTCTTTGGCACAGTCATGATGGTCATGTTGATGAGTTTGGCGGCGGTGCCGTTCGGTATTTTGGCGGCGCTTTATTTGCGCGAATACGCCCGTCAGGGTTTCATCGTGCGGCTGGTCCGCATTGCGGTAAACAATCTGGCCGGTGTGCCATCGATCGTTTTTGGTATGTTCGGATTGGGATTTTTCGTTTACGGTGTCGGCGGAACGATCGATCAACTGTTTTATGCCGATACCTTGCCGACGCCGACGTATGGCACTGGGGGAATCTTGTGGGCATCGCTGACATTGGCGTTGTTGACGGTGCCGGTGGTGATTGTCGCGACTGAAGAGGCATTAGCTGCCGTGCCGCGGGAGATACGCGAAGGGGCATTGGGGTTGGGCGCGACCAAATTCCAGATGATCTGGACGGTTGTATTGCCGAGCGCCTTGCCTGGCATACTCACCGGAGTTATTCTGGCTACGGCGCGCGGCGCCGGCGAAGTTGCGCCATTGATGATTACCGGGGTGGTGAAGTTGGCACCGGATTTGCCTTTGGATGCGTTCGCGCCCTTTTTTCACCTAGAGCGAAAATTTATGCATTTGGGTTTTCATATTTACGATGTGGGATTTCAATCGCCCAATGTCGAGGCGGCCCGACCAATGGTCTACACTACAGCGCTGCTGCTGTTGGCGATCGTCCTCGCCTTAAATCTGACCGCCATTGTGGTGCGCAATCAATTGCGCAAGAGATACGCTACATCGGCTTTTTAGGAAACAACAAATGAACGAAGCGATATCCACAGAAGAAGGCGGGGCAACGGTTATAGCTATTGACAATCCGATTGTCGAGGTTGAACAACTCGACATGTTTTACGGGGAAAGCCAGGCACTTTTTTCTGTAGACTTGAAAATACCAGAGCGCCAGGTCACAGCTTTCATCGGTCCGTCCGGCTGCGGCAAGTCTACCTTGTTGCGCTGCCTAAACCGCTTAAACGACCTGATCGAGTCGGCTAAAATCGAGGGCGAGGTGCGGGTCGGTGGTGAGAATATTTATACATCCGATCATGATGTCATCGATTTGCGCCGTCGAGTGGGTATGGTATTCCAAAAATCGAATCCCTTTCCCAAGACGATTTACGAAAATGTGGCTTACGGGCTACGTATCGCTGGTGAAAACAGTCGCGCTGTGCTCGACGAAGCGGTGGAAAAGAGTTTGCGGGCCGCGGCACTTTGGGATGAGGTGAAGGATCGTTTGCAAGGCAGCGCGATGGGATTGTCGGGCGGGCAACAACAGCGCTTGTGTATCGCTAGGACATTGGCTGTCGAGCCGCAAGTGGTGCTGATGGACGAGCCTTGCTCGGCGCTTGATCCGATCGCCACTACGCGAATTGAGGAGACGATCGCCGAACTGAAGAAGGATTATACGATCATTATCGTCACCCATAATTTACAGCAGGCCGCCCGTGTCTCAACCTACACCGCCTTTTTTTATTTGGGTAAATTGGTTGAATATAACGAGACCGAAAGCATGTTCACAAACCCGATCTTTACACAGACCGAAGACTATGTGACTGGCCGCTTTGGTTGATGTCGGAGGTAATATGGAACGCAGATTCGACCAACAATTAGATGATCTTAAAGACGACCTGCTGAAGATGGGCGCTGCTGTTGAGGAATCTATTGAGCAAGCGGTAGAAGCGCTGGTGTCGCGCGACGACGAACTGATCAAAGTCGTACTCGAAGGCGGAAAGCGGATCGATGACTGGGAGATTCGCATTCAGGAGACTTGCTTGCGGCTATTGGCCACCCAGGGGCCGGTAGCTAGCGACCTGAGATTGTTGGCTTGCATGATGAAAGTGAACGACGACCTGGAAAGAATTAACGACCAATCCGTCAATATCGTGCAACGGGCCGAAGTGCTGAATACGATGCCGTTGCTGAAGCCGCTGATTGATATTCCGCGCATGGCCGAGTTGGCAAGGAGCATGGTTAAGGACGCCCTCGACGCCTTTGTACATCGCGATGTGGTACTGGCAAGGGATGTCGGTCAAAGGGATGAAGAGCTGGACCAATTGCGCGACGATATTTTTCGAGAATTGCGGATATATATGCACGGGCCCAATGCTGGGCCGGACTCCATCGATCGAGGAATATACCTTATTCTAGTATCGCGACACCTTGAAAGGATGGGCGATCACGCTTCGAATATTGTCGAGAACGTGGCCTATCTCGTCGAAGGGCGGATCGTGCGGCACCAAAAACAAGAGTGGTGGAAAACCGGTAATGATTGATAAAAATATTCTGAGATTGGAGGAGATAGGGCATGGGCGAAAGAATTCTGATCGTTGAAGACGAACCAGACATTCTCGACCTAATTTCTTACAATCTACAGCAGGCGGGTTATACCGTATTGCAGGCCGAGGATGGGGAGCGGGGATTACAGCTGGCGGCCAAAGAGGTCGTCAGTCTCGTAGTATTGGATCTGATGATGCCGGGCATCGACGGATTGGAAGTATGTCGTCTGCTCAAACAGGATGCTGGCACTAAAGATATTCCCGTGCTGATGTTGACTGCACGCACAGAAGAAGTCGACCGTATCGTCGGTTTCGAACTCGGTGCTGACGATTATCTGACGAAACCTTTTTCCCCCCGTGAATTGATCCTGCGCATTCGCGCCATCTTGCGTCGGGGTCGCAGTGACGAAGCATCGGAGCAACAGATTATTGCGGGTTCATTGTTTATCGACCCCAATGCTTATATGGTCGAAGTCGAAGGGCAGACGGTCGATTTGACGGCTACGGAATTCAAATTGCTGATAACCTTGGCTCAGCGCCGAGGGCGAGTACAGTCGAGGGACGAGTTACTGAATGTGGTTTGGGGCTATGAGCACAGCGGTTATAGCCGCACTGTCGACACTCATGTGCGCCGGTTGCGCGAAAAATTGGGGTCTGCCTCTGAACTAGTAGAAACCGTGCGGGGAATGGGATATCGCTTCTGCCGCGATGGACGGTAAAAAAATGGGTTTGCGTTGGAAACTGCTGCTCGCCAACGAGCTGTTACTGTTTGCGGGTTGGTGGTTGGCCGGTGGAGCGGATTTGGGCGTTGAAATAGTCGGGGGCGGTTTGCTTGTAGCGATACTTTTCGCTCATATCCAGACGCAGTTAATAAACCGATCCTATACCTCGCTCAAACGACGCTTGCGGGACATAGCCGCAGCAGATCTCGCCGATCCAATGTGGAAAAGTCCATTGCCGGCTGTTGCCGATGCCGATTTAAATCGCACACTTGAGGCTTTTCTTTTCTCCACTCGTCAACGGCAAAATCAACTCAACGATGAAAAGAAGCGTCTGCATGTAATCATTGACAGCATGACTGTAGCGGTGCTAATCACTGGCGTGGATGGGCGCGTGGTGTTGGCTAACGAAGCATTGGCCTCGTTGTTTGATGTCCAATTGCCGCTTGAAGGCCGTCTCGCCGTCGAAATCATTCGCCAGGCTGCGGTGCAGGATTTGATAGGTCAGTGTTTGGACGATGGGCGCCGTGGCGAAGCGCAGATCGCTTTGACGGGGGTCCGCGAGCGTTTTCTAGACGTTCAGGTGGCACCGATTCGCGACGGCGATAATCATGTTGGAGCGTTGACGGTACTTTACGATGTGACCCGATTGCGTCAACTCGAAAGAATGCGCCGCGATTTTGTCGCCAATGCTTCGCACGAGTTGCGCACCCCGCTGACCGCGATTAAGGGCTATGCTGAAACGCTGAAAGACGGGGCACTGGACGATCCGCAATTGGCTGCTCGCTTTATTGAGGTGATATCTACGAATGCGGACCGCCTCAGTAGGTTGTTAAACGATTTACTAGACTTGTCAAGTTTGGAATCCGACCAACTGCTAGTGGAATTGGCGCCTTGTCAACTCAAGCAGATCGTTGATACCAGTATTGACTCGGTTAAGGCTGACGCGACCGCAAAAGGCATCGTTGTGCACTGTGATGTTGCTGCCCAGATCGTAGTGTTATGTGATGGCAAATTGCTCGAGCAGGCCCTAATAAATTTGCTTGATAATGCAGTAAAATACGCTTCAGAAAACGGTTTCGTTCGCATCGGGATACGGCCAGCGTTCAAAGAGCGGCACATTTGCATCTTTGTAGAAGATAACGGCATCGGAATTCCCTCGGCGGATTTGGAGCGGATTTTTGAGCGATTTTATCGAGTCGACAAAGGCCGATCTCGGGCCATGGGAGGCACGGGACTGGGCTTGGCGATCGTCCGTCATATAGTCGAAGCGCACGGCGAGCAAATAAGGGTGGAAAGCAAGCTTGGTGAGGGGACTACCTTTACCGTAGATTTGCAGCTCGCTGATTGAACTTCAGCTATTGTAATCGTCTCCGTTTCCTTATATTTATCCTTCTATACTCATATAATCTTTTCAAAAAGAAGGTTTATGGTGACCTTGCTATTGCCGATTATGGTAATGCTGTTTACCAGCTGTGGAATCGACGAGGAAAAGGCGGATACTAATACAAAGAGCGAAAGTGATACCGGTAAGGCGCTCTTCATCCGTAATGGATGTGCCGTATGTCATGGTAACGCGGGGCGTGGAGACGGCCCGGTCGCATCTTCTCTCAAGCCGCCCCCGCGCGATTTTCGCGATCGGTCTTCGTATAAAAAAGGCCGTGGGGTAGAGGCGATTAGCGAGACGATAAAGCTCGGCGTGCCAAAAAGCGCGATGCCAGCTTATCCGCACATAGTACCGGCGGATCGTCGTTTGGTGGCTCTCTTTATAGAGTCCCTACAAAGTAAAAACAGCTTAGATGATAGCGAGGAGTGATACGAGATTATGAGGCGAATGAGTTTCTTATGGGCATGTGTACTTGTCGTGAGCAGTCTGGCCGCACCCGCTGCGGTTTGTGCCCATAAGATTAACACGAGTTATACCAACCTAGTGGTCGGCGCTGATACGCTCAAAATGCGGGTGCGCTATGACGATTTCGATCTGATTAAAATTGGTCTCGATCAAGATGGCGACGACTTGTTATTCTATGAGGAGATGGAGGCTGGTCTCGATCTGGCCTTTGACTTTGTCGAAGAAAATATAACGCTTACGATCAATGGCCAAGCGGTAGTCCTGATTCGCGGTAAGGGAGACATCACACCGGATAACAAGGGCAATATGTTCGCCAATCTCTATTTTGGCGTACCGCTGGAGAGTCCCTTCGAAGAGTTGAATGTACAGGTCGATTGGCCGGAGCATTTTGGTGACGACCACAAGAATCTAGGCCAGATCTTGTTGCCCGGCCAGCCATTGGTTCAGGCGATTTTTACGGCCGAAGCGCCAATGCAGACCTTTGCGATATTAAAGAGCAAGTCTTTATGGGAGCAGGCCTACGAATTTATTGTCTTGGGTGTCGAGCATATCTTCCTTGGCTACGACCATATCATGTTTTTATTAGCGCTGATCGTCGTCGGCGGGCGGTTGCGAAACCTAGTCAAGATTGTTTCGGCTTTCACTGTCGCTCATAGCATTACGCTCTGTCTTGCAGTGCTCGAAATAGTCAGCCTGCCAGCACAATGGGTCGAGGCTGGGATCGCGTTGAGTATCGCCTATGTCGCGGTGGAAAACTTTTGGCTCAAACGCACCGACTATCGTTGGTTGCTTACTTTTTTCTTCGGTTTAGTACACGGATTCGGTTTTGCCAATGTCCTGCGCGATCTTGGGCTGCCGACTCGGGGGTTAGTTACCTCACTTTTTTCGTTCAATATCGGCGTTGAAATCGGTCAGGTCGCCATTGTCGCGCTCGTTTTTCCATTGATCGCCTGGCTCAATAGACAGAGTTACCAACGGGCTGTCGTATTGGCGGTCTCAGTGTTTATCGGGCTCTTCGGTTTGGGGTGGTTTATAGAGCGGGTGTTTGAATTAGAGTATATGCCGATCTGATCTTGGTCTGGTCCATCGTTTCGTTGTTACTATGGGGGTTGCTCGGTTGTGGCCGCGCCGATGTCGGTCCCCGCAGTCGTGCTCAGATATTTTCAATGCCTTGGGACGGTGGGTGAGGAGATGGCAACGCGGAATGTTATCGGCCGGACACAGCTGGTATTGGTTTGGGATGGCGGGGCCGATGGTGGGGCGGTCTTGGCTTCCGGCTTGCATTTTGCAATAGACCTATTCGCGGTCTTGTGACGCGTCGCCGGGGTTGGGACCATTGCTTTGGTACTAATAAATAAGCTGCACGAGCGAGCGCTCGCGTTCAGAGGATAGAGCCTCGAAGCGCAGTTGCAATGGCGCCGAGCCGCTTGTACCTCATCCTTGCATTACTTCGCATTGTATGCCGCCGAGGGGAAAGAGCTGGGTGCAGGCGCAGTCTATATGCAGTTTATGGGCAGATGGCACGGGTTGCTCGGTAAGGGCGCTAAGGCCACCGGCGCTCAAATTTAGGACGCGGCCAGTGATGTATTGACCGGTGGGGTCCACCTGATTTTCTTCCGCGTCTTCGCCTTCTTCTAAGATGCCGTCCTCGACTACGACGGTTATGTCAAATTGTATGTCGAGGCGGTAGAAATCCCGCTGTTGCAGGCGCTCGATCGTTTCGGCGTGGCGCAGTTGGCTCACCAAGGAATTGGCCTCTATGGAGAGGACCTCGGTGTTGAAGCGGACTCGGTGTCTTGCTCGCGCCAGATGCGTGCCGTGAGCGGATCGCCGCAGGCCAATGTCGAGAAATGCGCGTGGTCGGCTGTAAACAAAGGCGCTATCGTCAGGGCCCTTTCATCACGGTCGACGAGGATCTACGGGTAAAAGGTTTCGGTCTCGTCTCGCCAGACCATGATCGTCCATCCTGTTGCCGATTGCCTCGTTGTATGCAGGGGCTGCTCGGGGGATAGACGGTCAAAGCCGAGGACGATGCGAATCGCACCTATTGCCATGAGCTCGTACTGGTGCGCGGCATGGAGCAATTTACTCGCCCGCCCTCCGGCAATTTTATCGAGCACATAAACCGAATTGAGCAATAGGAGTGGGCAATAGGAGTGGGCAATCATCGGCGTTGTCCAGGCGAGTTGAAGCAGGTAGAGGATTTGCCGGGGTGCTAAACCTTTTTGTGTGCCGACTTTTGAAAAACGGGTCTCCAGTTCTATTCTTTGTCTGCGTTGTCGCCAGAGATACAAGCCGATAAGGCTGGCAATGCCGAGACACAGCACGACGAAGACGAATAGCACGATAGTCGTCGGTTCTTCGATTTGAGGGCGGAGAAAGGGTAAGGCTTCGTGTAGGCGGTCTTCAGGCATGGCCAAAAAAATAGCAACACGAAGCGAATATAACCAGCATAAATTGCGGCCGACGGCCTACTTGTTTGGCACCAGTCGATTCTTGGGTGGGGCGCAAGGCATGCCTTAGATTAAGACTATGGCACAAAGCCTCATTGTTGAAGATGATATGATGTTTCAACGAGTCCTGAGTCGGGGGCTCGAAACTGGCAGGGCACGAGCCGGTGATCGCCGGAGATGGGCTCTACGGTTTGGACCCATTGGATCTGATGCTCGAGGAAGATGGTTTGCATGGTCTGGAGGTCTTGGCTCGGATACGCGATCTGCATCCGGAATTGCCGGTGATCATTACGGGGTATGGCACGGTCGAGACGGTGGTGGTGGCGATGAAGAGAGGGGCCAGCGAATCAGTTTATACACCGTGAAAGTCCCCATAACCAACGCCCCTTCGTGGCGATCAGCAGGGTAAGCAAATAAAACCGGCTCAAAAATCCGAATACGATCCATCCTCGGGGTGGCGTCGCATTGTGCGCAACGGCCATGGGCCCTGGTGAGTGAACGCCTTTAGGCCCTCGGGATCGATTTCGACGCCCCAACCTGGTCCTTGCGGCAATTCCACAAATCCATCTTTCATCTGCAGAGCTTCAGTGAAGAAACCCTCACCCCCGCCCCCGCCGTATTCCATAATGAGGAAGTTGGGGGTGCCGGCCATTGCGTGGACCGAAGCGACGACGCCCAAAGGATCGGCGGCGCTATGGGGGGCAATGGTGATTTCGTGTATCTCGGCGAGAGCAGCGATCTTCTTCATCTCTAACAACCCCCCACAATGGCGGATATCCGGCTGAATAATGGCCGCTGCCTTTTGCTCGCATAACTCGCGGAAACCCCATCGAGTGGCACAGCGTTCGCCCGTGGCAATGGGTATTGTGGTCGACCGGGCCAGTTCGAGTAAGGGGCCTACGTTGTCGGGCATGGCGCGGGTAGGCTCTTCGACAAAGAGCGGCCTTAGTGGTTCGAGTTCCCGCAACAGTAATTTCGCAAAAGCGGGGCTAGTAGCCCGATGGAAATCAATGGCGATATCTATCTGTGGCCCAACAGCTTCCCGCATCGATGCGATGATGGAAATTACCTTGTCAATGCCGGCGGGTGTTTCGATGGTCCGCACGGGGTTGGGAAAGGGGGTGGTCTTGATGGCGGTAAAACCTTCTGCAACCTTTTGCCGAGCATTGTCGGCTGCCAATTCGGGCGTGGCACTGCTAGCACCGCCATAAACCCGCACTCGATCCCGGACCGATCCCCCCAAGAGTTTCCACACCGGCAGGCCAACGGTTTTGCCCAATATATCCAAGCACGCCATTTCAATACCGCTGAGGGCAGACAACAAAATAGGCATCTGCCTGGAATAGCTAGAGCGGAATAAGGTCTGCCAATGGTCCTCAATTTGCAGGGGATCGCGGCCGATAAGATAGTCGCTCATATCTATGATGGCTCGTTCTACCGTGCGACCATGCTCGTAGTTCATTGGCGCGCCAAGCCCAATGAGCCCCTCGTCGGTATGGACTTGCAGTAAAAGTCCGCGATTGGTGAGCGGAGTGACTTCGAAGCGGCTTATTTTCATATGCTTATTCCGTTAGCCAGGACTTGACCTTCGGATGGTCTAAGACTTCTGGGTTGAGGATGAATTCGGGTTTGCGGCCCTGAATCGCGGCCGTGACTTGTTCGATGCCTTTGCCGTCGAGGCGCATGGTCGATTCGACCGTGATACCGGCGTTGTGGTTGGTGCAGATAATGCGCGGATGATCTTTGTGGATCGCGCGCGTATCATTGACCGGGTCGTCAACCACATAATAATAGAGTTTTTCTTCTTCAATGGCTCGATGCACGTCGGCGTCGTTGACCAGGTTGCCACGGGAGGGATTGATCAGCGAGGCGTGTGGCTGCATTTGGCTCAGTAGTTCATAGTCGACGATGGTTTCGTCGCCGGAGACATGCAGTGATACCGTATCCGACTCGGCAAAGAGCACAGCGGGTGAAGCGGCGACTTCGGCGCCGTATTGCGCGGCGAGTTCGGCGATATCTGGGCGCGTATCGTAGATCAGCAAGCGCCCCTTATCGCCCTGGAGAGGCCCAACGCGCTTGGCGACCTCTTGTCCTATGCGACCGAATCCATAGAGCCCCAGGGTGGTATGCTGGGCTTCATAGGTGCGTATAATCGAGAAGTCACCCTGATGTGAGAGTCGGTTGAGGGTATAGACCCTTTTGAGGGTTGCCATCCACTGTGCTACGGCATATTCGGCTACCGCATCCATATGGACCGGGGTGATGGTAATAATCACTCCGTTGCGGGTCGCGCCCTCCACATTGACTTTGTCAAAGCCGACCCCCCACCGAGCGACGATGCGCAAATCGCTCGCCGCCTCGTAAAATTCATCGGTATATACAGAAGAAGCGGCGATTGAGGCAATCAAATCAGGTGCATGCTCTGGGGTGAGAATGGCCGGTTCGTCGACTAATTCTCCAAGGGACCGGAGATGGTCAAGGCCCTTTTCGCGGTCGCTGGAGGCGAATTCGGGGTTTGCAAAGGCTGCGGTTAACATGATCTTTGGCATGGTTAATCCTTTCTGCTACAATTAATTAAATAAGTTCAATTGTCGTTGGTATTGAATCCATTGCGCCCGGCTTGGCGACGCATAGGGCCGCGGCCGTGATCGCGCGTTGCATGGCGACTTGCGGTGCCATATCGGCGATAAGTCCCTGGAGAAAATAACCGATAAAAGTATCTCCAGCCCCGGTGGTATCTACGGCATCGATCGGGGTCGCGGGTAAATAAAAGCGCTCTTGGGCGGAGCTATAATGTGCGCCTTGTTCTCCGAGAGTTAATACTATTTGCGCCTGTGGCCAGGCCGCCGCCAAACGATCGATCAGTTGATCGGATACAGCAGGGCCTAGCAAGCCCCTTGCCTCTGTCTCGTTAATAATGAGCAGATCGACGAAGTGAAGGGGGTATTCTAGGACCTCTGGGCCATAGGGGGCAGGGTTGAAACAGACTTTAAATCCGCGTTCTTTGCCCTGTGCTATGAGATAATCAATACCGTTTATCTCATTTTGTAAAAGCAAAATGTCACCCTGTGCAAAATGACTCAGTGTCGAGTCAATTGCCGAATGGCTGATTTTTTTGTTGGCGCCGGGAAATAAGACAATGCTATTCTGGCCCTGGTTATCAACTTGAATAATGGCGTGGCCTGTTGGTGTTTCACCGGTGAGTGTATACATCATATTTACCCCGAAGCCGACTAATTTATCGACAAGCCATTGGCCTTCCGGGCCAATTTGGCCCGCGTGAAAGACCTCGGCTCCGGCTAGAGCCAGCGCTGCCGATTGATTGGCCCCCTTGCCACCGGCAAAGACCTCATGCGCGGAACTGGCAATCGTTTCTCCGGGACGAGCGATGTGGTCGACCTGATAGGCTAGGTCGATATTTAGTGAGCCAAAGTTGAGTATTTTCATTCAGTATGATATATAACTAATTCTGCTGTAGTATTTTGTGGCTATATTGTTATTTCCTTATACACTTGCCTGGCCGTTGCTTCTAAAAAGCGCAAATCGTTATTTACATCGATAAACTGGAACCCTTCGCCGATGCGTTTTTTCGCTGAAGCGCTATCCTTGACCGGGATGCCGGAGGGTTTACCTGCCTTTATGCACCCTGCGCGAAAAGTTTGCAATGCGGCTTCATGGTCCGGATGACCAGCCTCTACGCCCATCGACATCGCCAAGTCGCCTGGGCCGAGGAAGCCAATATCGATTCCTTCGACGCTGGCGATGGCTTCGGCGTTGTTTATGCCTTCCATATCCTCGATCTGGGGAATGCAGAGTACGGTATCATCGAAGGTTTGGCGATAATCTTCGGCGAGGGTTACGCAGCGTCCGGTGCCCACCGAACGCAGACCCCTAGGTGGATATCGCATGGCTTTGGCAATCTTTTCAGCTTGCTCGGGTGTGCTGACATGCGGAAAGACCAAGCCCCACGCTCCGGCATCGAGCAGTCGGGCGGCGGTGACCGGATCGTGGTCCCAGGCCCTGCACATCGGGATCGCGCCACGGGCCTCTATCGCGCGGAAAGTATGGGCGATATGCCCGAGGTCAAAAGCCGAGTGCTCGGCGTCGACGACCAGCCATTCGAAACCAGCTGCCGCCATAACTTCGGCCGCCATCGGCGAGGCCAAATTGAGCCAGGAACCGATGGATGCTTGGCCTTGGGCAAGTTTGTCTTTGATAGGGTTGTGCATTGTTTTCCTTTCTGCAAGGTCTAGGTCGAATCAGTCGGGTAATATAGGACTTCATCGGCGCGGGATAAAGCGTCGGCAGTTATAAAGTGCGATTTGACAAAGACCAGAGGGTGTCCCCTATATTCGGGCCGCCTGAGATTTGATTGTGAGATGCTCGACGCGTTATTTTTATTATTTTGCTTTTTATGCCTCGGAAAGGGGTTAGTGCCCGTTGATCTGCCTGTATTGATGATTAATGAAGCCCCTGAGAAAACTCAGGGGCTTTTTTTATGTCTAATGCAGTTAAGAGAGGAGTTCGCAATGGAGAAAACACAAGCTCTAAATATTCGCGAAACGGCACTCTTGGTGGCTCTAGAAGAGCGAAAATTCGCATAGTCGGACCGTAGTCGGTGGGCGGGAGGAGATGCGTCGTATTTTTGCCCGTGAGGATCACCACAGGTATTGCGCGGGGGCGAAAAGGGACCAAATTACTATCCCGAAAGCATTGAAGGGGCCGCTGGCGATTGTAGGACTTATGCTCGAGAGCCCTCTCGAAGAGGGCAAGCAAAAGATTCCTGCCGAGACTGCGAAATGCGCTATGGGGTATCGGTAACGGTAACGGACGAGTGTTTAGGCTGACATACTGCCGAATAGTTATTGCGCGACGCCTATACGAGATTGTGCAAACCCTTGGCGACCATCGCCTAATTAGTCCGTGGCGATTAACAGATCGACTTCGCCTTTGAGGACATTGAGTACTTCGTCGTAGGCAAATTGGCCGAGCAGTTCGGTGCCGCGTTTGAGATTGACGAAATTTGGCGCGCACCATAGGCCGAGATCGGCATCGTCGGTCTCGCCCGGGCCATTGACCCGGCACCCCATGATGGCAATGGTGATCTCATGGTTGCGGGCATAGGCGGTGATATCGCGAACATTGTGGGCTAGATCGATAAAGGCTTCGTTTTCGACGCGTGAGCAGGAGGGGCAGGAGATGATATTGAGTCCTCCGGAGAGCAACTTGGGCACCGAGCGAAAGCGACCCGATTCGATATCGTTAAGGATCTGGCGGCCGACTGTTATTTCTTCGCCCTTGTCGTCAAAGGGCAGAGTCAGGGAAACGCGAATCGTGTCGCCGATACCGGCGCTGATTAGCTGTTCAAAGGCGATGCGGGTTTTGATGATGCCATCCGGTGGCATACCGGCTTCCGTGACGCCGAGATGCAATGGGACATCGGGCCGCTCTTGGGCAAAACGGGTATTGGCCTCGATTACTTTTTGCGGATCTGAATCCTTGAGCGAGACGCAGTAGCGGGTAAAACCCATCTCGTCGAGCATCTGGCAGTGTTCGAAGGCGGAGGCGAGCATCGGCGAGATAGAATCGTCTTCGGGGAAGAGTCCGATCTTGTCGGGATCCACCGAGCCGCAGTTGACTCCGACCCG
>JACLAC010006134.1_pt1 | contig 16066 bp, 19 predicted proteins | sample 8027881 | NCBI WGS metagenome assembly JACLAC01 (sample SAMN15725517, study PRJNA655200) | protist metagenome | isolation source: fluorescence activated cell sorting (FACS) single amplified genomes of... | place: Spain: Blaines Bay Microbial Observatory, Mediterranean Sea | collected 2016-01-19
AATTTTAGAATTACATTTTAATCATATTACTACATTTCTCACCTCCCCATCATCAAATATAGAATAATCCTTTAATTAAAATTGAAAACAGAATAATTAAAATAGCAACATACCTCTCTTTTAAAATGAGTCTTGGTTGCTAGAAGCATTCGACCGACTAAATCTGTAGTGGATACACCAGCAGTTCGGCGGACTTCTTTATACCTTCCATTCGATTTGACCAAATGATATGTATCAACACCATCTGCAGTCATTGTTATATCGTCACCATGAACACAAAAGTCACAATTATATTTATCCAAGGTTTCCAATGTCGTAACATAAGGGGCATCTTCCACAACTTCGTCGACCCATTTTATTCCACGAGTTATTTTATATCTTTCTTCATTACTAAATACAGGAGGCCCTTTGTGTTTTGCAATCTCTTCATCAGAGTGCACTCCAACAATTAGCTTTGTGCCGAGCTGAGATGCTTGTCGGAGGAAATTCGCATGACCGAAATGAACCATATCGAAACATCCATCAACCCAAACACGAATTTCTTTTTTAGTTTCCGACATTCTTAAACAATAATTGATTTTAATATTTCATATGCTATTAGAATAATATGTGTACGAATTAAATAGTCAGGTGAATCAGTATGTAGAATAATTACATGTCATTCTGTATCATTTCGTCAGCCAATCAGAATTGACTTTTAATCACAATGTGAATTTTATATGTTCTAGTTGTCGGGCATCAAGTCGAGAGCGAATTGTGTAATTTTAGGAAGTTATTCGGAGGTATCCAGATATTTGAACTCTGTCGGTAAAATTGTACTGGAAATCCTTTCATCAGCTCAGTTTTGAAGAAATCAGCATCTAATGATAAATCTATCTCTATTGCTACAATATAGTTTGTGTACGGGTGTGGTAAGAGTACAGTACTTTAGTCCATTATCCAAGAACAACATCAAGTGTCATCATAACACAAAATCCAATTATCACTGACCATGAAGCAAGTTTTGAATTACCATGTGTCTAGAAAATAAAATGAATCTTTTTCAAAATAGAATTGGGTTTTACCTGTACTTCTGGTATGATATCATCGACAACAACAAAGACCATTGCACCTGCGGAAAAGGCCAAAGCGTAAGGGAGAATAAAATGCGCTTCTGTGGCCAACCAACAACCTGCGATTCCTGCTAAGGGTTCAAACATACCACTGAGTTGACCCCAGAAAAACGCCCAGTGATAAGACATTCCTTGCGCTCTCAAAGGCAGTGATACAGCGAGTCCTTCCGGGAAATTCTGTATTCCAATTCCAATAGCAGTATTTCTAGCGATTGCGAAATTACCCGTGGCGAAACTGACACCAACAGCTAGACCTTCTGGGATGTTATGAATCGTAATCGCGAGAATAAGCATCGCAATTCTCCGCGCTTGAATTTTTGAATCTTCATCATTGTCATTTCGAAAACTGTCATTCTCGCTGTTGGTTGCGTTCAAGCCTAAATAAATGATAAAAATAAATCTTGTACTATTTTATCTGAGTTCGAATCTGGTTAAAACTTGAATCTGTATAAACTTGTTCAAAGCTTCTAATCTGATTAGTATTCTGAATTATCGAAGATCGAAAATCAATTCATCTAAAGGATTTTTACCTTGAACATCAACCACGAAATCTGTAAAAAATAATCATTCAAACATTCCATGAATTTCAAAATAATGAAAAGCGATTCCAAAATCTTATTTTATAGTTTACCTTTTGGTTTTCTGTTTCGTACGCTTTTATTTGTAGCGTTCGATATCACTTCAGTTTCGATTTTCTCTTTTTTTGTAGTTTTTGGTTTTAATATTTCCACGGTATCGTGCGGTAGGAATAAATCTGAGACATATACAAAAGCAGCACCAATAAGAAACCCAATAAGCGATGGAACAACAGCGTATGCACCATATTCTTCACTGGCATCAATCGCGGGAGCTAATAAAGACTTGTTTCAGTTTATTTAACCGTCTGTCTAACATAATTGGAATGTCGATTAGGAAATAATTACTAATGAAACAATATAAATAGTGTTACATAATATCGTGAATGGTTACATAAGGTCATCAAAGGTCACAAACGTTCCCAGTATGAGGCTGCTAACATTACACCAGCCGAAAACCCCAGAGCCGAATCAAATAAACTGCGTGAAGCATTTGGAATTAAATATACAAGGGCCGATCCGGCAGCTGTAACGAACCACGTGAACAAAGTACCCAATGTTGCCTGCCATATTGGAGATGCCGATTCAATCATCTGAATCTATTTCGAGTTTATATTGAAATGTTTTTTGAATATTATTAACATAACTTTACACAGTTGAAGATTGAATAGAACAAGCAGATACAGAAGATAAGAACACAGTGACTTATTGGGACTAAGACTCATTTATCTCTTTTTATGGTCTTTGGATCACAATTCATTCCGTTTTTGGTCCGTTGCTTCCGTTTTTGAACTTACTGAACTGGAACTATCAAATGAATCCGATTTTGGTGCTTCAGTGACTATCTGCTCATCATTCGGATTTTTCTCAATAGATGATGATATTTCACTAGCTATATCATCTGTTATATCGTTTCCACTGTCTGCTTTAATAAGCTGTTCAACGTCAGGAGCAGAATTTGGTTTTTCATCTTCTTGAATATCTTGTTGGCGAATTTGCTCAATCAGTTTGGTAAACTGGAAAGAATAACCATTAATCTATAAGTGGTTTAAATGTCAAACAATGTTAATTGAAAAACTTATTCAACCATAACTTTGAACATAAATGGAAACAAGGAAAACTTACCTCGTCAAATGTTATAACATCATTTGCATTTTGGTCAATTTTGAGTAGAATTTTATCCATAACGTCTTCGAGTTCTTCAAGAGAAATGACACCATCTTGATTTTTGTCGACGTATTGCATAAACTAAATTCAATTGTGAATAGGAGTTGTCGACGAAACGCATCATCATAGACGTCCCGGACGAAAGGAACGTCCCTGATAACCGGATAAATTTTTCAATAAATTTTCAATAAAATGATTTTAAAATGCATCTAATCTAGTGATAAACAAAACAATTTATGTCGTCATTGGCCTTTATACCTTTGGTTTGTTTAAACTTTGATCCATCATGTCGATCATCTGGCCATAAAAATTAAATATTTTATTATTTTTGTTTATTTATTACCTTTTCAACTTTTAGCGAACTCATTCCCCGTTTTTCAAGTTCATGTTTTATTTGGTTGCGAGCAATTGGACAATCTTCTGATTCAATATTTGCTTTTTCAGCAAGATCTTGAGCCTTGTCAACCAATTTTTCTATAAAAAGGTATGAAGTGTTGTTCTACTGTTGTGCTACAGTATGAAATTTACGCTATGATATAGTTGATATCAAATATAACTGACCAATACTATCCAAAACGGGACCGGAGATTCCTTCTTCTCTGTCTTCTTCAATTTCATGATCCAACTTCTTTGATTTATAAATGATATAATCCTGAATATTGAATTAATAAGTTAGTCAGTGAAGTTATTTATTAAAACCTTAGTCGATGAGGCCGGTTTGAGTTCGCGTTTTGCGGCACGGATAGACGCAGCGAATACTTCAAAATCCGATTTTGTGATTGGCTCTAGATGCATTCGGTCAGAGTATTGCAAGTTATCTTCAGACTTTTTCTTTGGCTCAACCCGAGCTGGATTTGCAGCCACTTTCTTTTCAATTGCAGTTTCCATAGCAGCCCCCATTTTGTCAATTGCTCTTGGCATGTATAACATACGAGTGTAGGCCAACATTGAGTCCTAAAATGGAGATTCGATCATGAACTGGTTGGATGAACAAACTTACAGATATATTTGGATCAGTTGATAATTCAATCCAATCTTGATATTGTTTTTCAAGTCTTTCTCTGGTCAGACCAATAGCTCTCATGCCCCTGTCTCTTGATAACTCTTGCAAATCTTCATCGGGAACATTTTTGATTCCATTTCTTTTGATGAGCTCGATCCAAGCCTGATCTTCTCCTTTGAGTTCATGGATTCTTCTTTTTAAAACTTGACGAATCAATTGAGTAGACTGTGTGAATTCACCATGCAAAGTATAGGTTACTTGTCTTACTAAAAATGAAAGATAATCATTAGTCGAATGATAAAGCTGTTACGCTAACCGTTCAAAGTATACTCACCAGGATTAGTTTTAAAAATTTTACAGAGAGCCAATAATGTCGGTCTATCCATTTTATCAATTGTGAGTTCATCTTGAAATAAAGGTGCATATTTTTTAAAATCTTCATTTGTAATCCACCTTCCATTCTGCCTAACTTCTTTAACGAATTTTATAAAGTCGAGCATTTTCGCTGATGTTGTTGCTTTTTGCTTTCGGACCATTTCGTCTAGAGTCTCATGCATGAATGTAGCCAATTCAATACGAGCACGAGCAGCCTTGATTTGTCGATCATTTTTCTGGTCGGCTGTTTCAAATGTAGAGGGCATTGCACTTGGAAATCGCTTGATATAAAATGGAATGAATATTTCTGCTCCAGGAATGATAACGAACACTGAAAAAGGCACCATCAGAAAAATATCAGCAACATCAGTTCCAGCCGATACTCCATTTGTTATCTTCTTTGTAACTTGTGCGTGTAAAAGGTTCAACTGTGATAATGATTTACCCCTAAATAAAATGATACTTGCAACGGTTCCCAGTAAAAATAAAACAAACACTCACTTGAACATTTTCATTAAATCTCCTTTTACAGATGTGTTGATTCCATCTCTCTTGTCTCTGCTATACGAATTACTGCTCCTCGATTTCAAATTCTCATCCGATACAATTTTCACATTTTTCCAAAATTCTAATGAGATTTCTTCGTTGTCAATTTTTTGATAGACCTGAAACCATAATTAGTTCTATGAAACCAGTTTATAAATATTTAGTTATAGCCGAAAGGTTTCGTACTTCGGCTTACTCGTAATCCGTCTTTGAGAGCAGTGATAAGCTGGACTTTATGAGCCAAAACAAAATGATACCGGGAGGTTAGACTCTAGGCACGGCTATATTCGCTCAGACCGGATGTAATCGATTCTAGATGCTCACACTTTTTTCTTACGTTTATATCAGCTTGTAGGTCTTCTAACTCTGTCTTATCAAGACCATTCATGTAAATATAGGGTTCGTGGAGATCCGTATCTGGAGCATCTTTTCCTTGAAGGACATCGAGGTAACGGGCAAGAAAATCAATTGGTTTAGCGCGGCCATCCTAAACATTAAAATGAAGATAGTTTTCGCAAACGATAATAACCATCCAAAGCTTTACCTTGATTCTAATTTTGGATCTCAAACGGGCTTGTTCTAAATGGAATGTCTCTTCTTGTTTTGACCATTGTTGAAATCTAGCGGAGTCCATTTCGCGTATTTCGTTATCTCTTTCACGCTCACGCATTGATCGCTCATGTTCTCTAGCAACTCGAGCTTGTTTTACTTTTTCCAATTCCTTATAATAAATCAGGTCAGATGTTTCGTATATATTTTGGACTAACCTTTGTGTTTAGTGATTGTTTCGATTGAATCATTCTTCTTTGTTCCGTTTCTGTCAAATGTGTTTTCCCATCGCGATCCATTTTCTTTCGCCATACGAATGTATCTAACAGTTTTTCATCTCCAAATGGATTATCTTCATTTGTATATCCCAACATGTCTTTATCATGTCCAATTCTTTCTTGTCTTTTTCTTTCCTTTTCAGCTTTTTTTCGAAGTCGTCGATTCCTTTTTTCCATCATAGTTTCGCATTCCTTTATTTTTCTCTTTGCATTTATTTTTTCTTGAAGTAACTTCATTTTTTCAATTTCTAGTTTTGTCAATTCATCATCTTTATGCAGGTTACGTTTTTTTATAACAACTAAACTATAAATGGTTTTATTAAAACAAAAATTATCAGTGTGTTACATTTGTGACCATTTCCTGAGCTACTTGAACTGCTCGATCTTCTTGACCGATGCTTCTTCGATTTCTTTTTACCCATTTTGATCTTAAAATCCAGAAAAATATCAATCTTGAAAAAAAACCGTCGAGTCCTGATTGCGACTCATAGTATGACTCGTACAGTATGAGCTTTTTAGTATCACATCCGTAAAAAATGAATAAACCGTTTTTTCTCTCACAGAAGTCGGAATTTCTCTCCACCAGAAATATCGAGATGAAAACGATGTTTGATTGGATGAGGAATGAGTCATAGAATTAGTAACGCTCTGAATTGATGAAAAATTGAATCATCGATGAGTAATTGAGAGTATTTTGAAATAAAGAGAAAAAATGAATTTACAGGGACTGAAGGGAAAGATGTTATCCATATTATGAAGAAAAATAAATTGATTTTAATAATAACAATAATCGCAATAACAATGTTGGGCAAGGCTTATTCTTAATTCTCATTGGCTGATATTTCGGATTGATGGAATTCCGAATATATTTTTTTGTTTCAAATGAGTCATGAAAACATTGAATTTTGTACATTTAAATGATAAGAGAAAAAATAAGCAAAATAAAGTCCATGGTATATTCTTCCTCTCCTATATTATGGTCCAAACAGCTGCTATCCAATTCCCGCCCCAAACTGTGAATCCGCTTTTCAACTCAAGTCTGATTATTGAAAGTACTGCTGGCGATGCTTCAATTCTAGGTAAAAAGTGAAGATTGTGCTGAAACATAATTTAAATTCAGCTAAACTTTTGAGTGAATCCGAATCTGTTGCTGTATTTCTGTACAATCATAAATCTTGGAAATCTCAAAAAGTTTCTCAAAATTTCCAATCGACTGCCGAATATTATTCTGATGAAAGTATAAAATGGTTTGCCATTAATTGTGCTTGGAATAAATGTGGCAAATCGTTTCCACAAGAAAATTTGCCAATTGTTCAATTTTATGTAAAACCACGTACGCGTAATGCTCGAAACACACCTACGGTTATGAAGACGGAACTTTTTTCACTTGCTGATATGATCAATTTTATTCATCTGAATCTGAATCCTGTTCAGTTTATCTATACAAAAGAAGATTACCAAACTAAGCGTCAAATCGAGTCATTATCATTACTGACAAGCGCGAATATGTTTATTTCACCGCCAATCAAATGGTTCAGTATCTTAACAGATATTGAAAACGGTTTATTCGAATTTATGCATGACCTTCGTCTATTTAAAAAGTGAGTTATCCTCAAAATATAAGCGATTATATTAATTAACAATTTATATCAGTATGAATTGGGGAATAAATGCATTTATATTGTTATTCAATCAAACCACCGAATCTGAGCCTTTTATGGAGATTGATATATTTTCTGGATCCAAACAAAGCGTCAATATTACGAATCATGCTTCATTTGGAACGGTTCGGATTTTAAATAGATCCAATGAACGCATTGGAAATTTTCCCGTGATTACAAATGGTGATATTTTCGGAAGCAAAAATAATTTTATTTGGAGATCGATCAAGTCAGTGTTCAACAGTGGGTATCTTATTTTGATGCTTGGATTGGATGCTTCAAAACTTACAATTATAAACAACCAAATAACAAATCTAACAACCTGTCATGACCAAGAAATTTGTATGAGACAAAAAAGGTGCCTACGCAAGAGCTCAACTAACGCTGCAAGTGTGGGCGTTAACGGGTTGTGTGAATCTAGAATGAATCTATTTTGGGAAAGTCCATTGAGAAAGTCATCTTCTCTATGTTGCGAAGATAGCGAATTAGAATCATGGTTAATTCAAGATACTAACCCAATGTGCAATTTCAATCATTCAATTGTAGCTCTGTCACTCCCATCTCATTTTGAGATACTTGCAGAACGATTTGGTCAATACAGGGCACCATCAGTTGGTCAACCTGTCGGAGCAGCGAATGATGAAAAGTCAGGAATATCAATAATAACACTGAAAGATGAGGCTGTAACTTGGCTAAAATGGGAAACTCCACAACAATTCCGAGAAGATGTTTCAAAGACACTGTTAGAGCACAAGTTTGACAGAAAAACGTACTTTACCGTGGAATTTTGTAGACAGAATTCCACATTTGCTTGTATCTCAGAAGTCAAAACAAATGTAAGATAAATTACTATGAATCTTTGTCTACGATTCATAGACTGAAGCGAACTATTCGCAATAAAACATGGTAACTTTAGCCACATCATGGTCTGGATTTTGAAGATTTGATAAATGATGACAAAAATACAATTATAATACTTGCATCTTATCCATGTGGAAGTTGCCAGATTCTTGTTCGAATAATTCAACAGATCCAAATGTATTTATCGTTCAATTTATCTACTCCAAATCAAAATAGGCTTCGATTCCTTCATCTGGATGTACGCAAAAATCAAGGTTATTATCATTTGATATATTATTTATATTTTAACAAAATAAAATTAGTCCCGGTGATACTTCAATTTGATAGACTACCTCAATTGTTAGTTTATCCCAAAACATCAGACGGTTTCAAGGTGAAAAAATCTATTGTTTTCGATATGAACTACGAAATGAACTTTAAAAACGTGCTCAAATGGTTGATTGCTTCATTAGGAAAGATTGATTTTATTCGAATTTCTTTCTTTGCCGCCTATTTGCCTTAAGTGAGTCAATGCTGATCCTAAATCAGTGGTGAATGTATCGCTTTCAATCAATAAAAAGACAAAGAAACTCGATACTTCGTAGCATTGGAATTACGAACAAAAACAAGAATTTCATCGTCACCTGAAGCTGTTGTTGGAATATTCAATGACCAAAAGAAGCAAATTGATAAATATAAATCTGAGCTAGATAATTTGAAAGCCTCAGAAAATAGGCTCAGGAAGCAAGTAAAAGGTTGATTGCTCATTTTGAAGACTTTTATTTAAATAATGACATTCAGATAAAACAGATCGTGTTCTTCAACTAGAATTTGAAAATTCATCAAAAAATGAAAAGATTTCAAAACTTCAACAACTGGCACTTGAAATGTTGAATGTTACTGACGGCGAATAGCTTCCATTCTAATCACTGTGGCAATTTCTTCAATTTCTGTACCGCCTTAAAATTATCACAACTAACGCTAGTGATTATATTGTGCAATTATAAATGTGACGGATATTTACTGAAAATTTGAACTATGAATGGATTTAGATAATGATTCGATATCAGAATGGTATCCCACTGGGAGGTCATAGTCTCGGTGGGACACATTTCAATACCAATACACCTCCAGTAGAAGAGGAGGAAGATCCTCGAATTATGGAAGTTTGGCAGTCAAATGTATTTGAGGCCTTTCGCCAAATCAGAGAAGTAGTCAAGCATTATCCATACGTGTCAATGGATACAGAATTCCCAGGAGTGGTTGCTCGTCCAATCGGAGATTTTAATACTACCTCAGATTATCAATATCAGGTACAATAAAAATGCAAAGGAAACCAAAAACACTAATTCAATTTTAAGCTTATCAGATGTAATGTCGATTTATTGAAACTTATTCAAATTGGATTGACTTTCATGAATGGAAAAGGAGAGTGTGCTCCCGAAAGATGCACTTGGCAATTTAACTTCAGATATGATATCAATGTAAGTTTTAAATGACAATCCAGGTCTAAAAGCGATTCCAGACATTTATTGTATTTTTGTTTAGAAAGACATGTATGCCGAGGATTCAATTCAACTTCTACGAAATTGTGGAATAAACTTTGAGCGACACCAAATTGAGGGAATTGATCCATCATGGTTTGCCGAAATGCTTATCACAAGCGGTATTGTCCTTATGAGTCATGTCAACTGGATCACATTCCATTCAGGATATGATTTTTGCTATCTTCTCAAGGTAAATATTATGAACAAGACGATATCGGGTAACTGACGACGATTTGTCGGACTAAATGATTATTTATAGGCTATAAATTGTAGTTCAAACTTTGCTTTTCTGACTTCGTTTTAGATTTTAACAAATACAAAACTACCAGAAGATGAGAACGAATTCTTTGAACTATTGAAACTTTATTTTCCAACAGTTTTCGATATAAAATATTTGATGAAAAGTTGCAAAGCACTTCAAGGAGGTCTTCAAGACATTGCTGATCAGATGCAAATCAAACGTATTGGACGACAGCATCAAGCTGGTTCAGATTCTTTATTAACTGGACAGGTAAATTTTCTAAAGTGATCATTTTTATAACATAATATCTCTAGGCATTCTTCAAAATGCGAGCTTTGTTCTTTGAAGATATTATTGACACTGATAAATTTTCTGGTCGGATTTGGGGACTGGGGGAAAACTGTGGCATCTCGATACGAAAAGCAGAAGAATCTCCTTATGGGCAAGAAATTTTCAAACACACCTTTGCAGATGCATAATTTTGTTTATTTAGGGGGGGATTATTTCAAGGAAATACACCATGAGACACAGAGAGCGACACCAGATCAACCACCACCAGCCACCAAATACTTGTCAAACACCGCCATCATCTTTCCCGAATTTTCCTTCTGCGTTTTACTGCTTTTTCTTTTCTTTTTTCGGGTTAAATGAGTCACTGGAATCGCTCTCTACAAACTCCAGTGGCTCAAACACGCTCTAATCCCCCGGAACAGAATTGATGATGAAAATTTAGAAAGAGTATTTTTTAATTGATTTTGATTATTTAGATGATTCGAACTAGCCGATGTTTTTTCCGGCGTGACATATTATCGGCGGCCAGACATACGGCCAAATTTGTTCAATCTGATAACTTTCAACGATCACACAGCTGCCCAAGAATACAATCAAGAAAACATTCGAATCTTATTAGGAATGTTATTTCAAGAAACCATGTTTTTTCAATTTATTTTAGTCTAAAATTTTTAAGCTCTTTGGTGACACCATTTGAAATATATTGAAAGGGAGAAACCATTTATACCAATTGAAAATAAAATCGTTTTATCATTTGGTACAGACGAGCAATTCACAAATTTGCCTTTCCAAGGATATGGATCTTCTCTTTGGATTGGATCATCCGGTTCAGCAGGTCAACATGAAAGAAGACGAATGTTATCTGTTTTTCAGCCACATCAGATTCAACATCGATACGCATCCACAACTAATAAAGTTACATTAGCATCGAAATTAAAGCCAGCTTTATCAAACGCAAAACAAAAATCAAAAGAGGGTTGGGGGAATTTCGTATCACAAGTGGATGTGAGCAAATATCAAGATAGAAAATGGTATATTCGACCAATCAGTGACATTTACTTCTCGTGGTGCTTTACAAAGGTTGGTTTCTGAAACATCCACTTGAAAAAGATATTAAAATATTTCGTTCAGCTTGTCTGTCACAAGGTGTCACATGCCTTGAAACATATGGCCCAGTCGTTCAAATTATTCGCCTTGAATTGTGCGATGGCGTATCGTATAACGCGAAGAATCTTCAAAGGAGAAGAAGTATCTGTTATTGATCGAAACCGTCTCAAACGTGCTATTGCTGATATTTTTCTGATGGTGCCTTTTTCAGTGTTCGTTATCATTCCTGGAGCAGAAATATTCATTCCATTTTATATCAAGCGATTTCCAAGTGCAATGCCCTCTACATTTGAAACAGCCGACCAGAAAAATGATCGACAAATCAAGGCTGCTCGTGCTCGTATTGAATTGGCTACATTCATGCATGAGACTCTAGACGAAATGGTCCGAAAGCAAAAAGCAACAACATCAGCGAAAATGCTCGACTTTATAAAATTCGTTAAAGAAGTTAGGCAGAATGGAAGGTGGATTACAAATGAAGATTTTAAAAAATATGCACCTTTATTTCAAGATGAACTCACAATTGATAAAATGGATAGACCGACATTATTGGCTCTCTGTAAAATTTTTAAAACTAATCCTGGTGAGTATACTTTGAACGGTTAGCGTAACAGCTTTATCATTCGACTAATGATTATCTTTCATTTTTAGTAAGACAAGTAACCTATACTTTGCATGGTGAATTCACACAGTCTACTCAATTGATTCGTCAAGTTTTAAAAAGAAGAATCCATGAACTCAAAGGAGAAGATCAGGCTTGGATCGAGCTCATCAAAAGAAATGGAATCAAAAATGTTCCCGATGAAGATTTGCAAGAGTTATCAAGAGACAGGGGCATGAGAGCTATTGGTCTGACCAGAGAAAGACTTGAAAAACAATATCAAGATTGGATTGAATTATCAACTGATCCAAATATATCTGTAAGTTTGTTCATCCAACCAGTTCATGATCGAATCTCCATTTTAGGACTCAATGTTGGCCTACACTCGTATGTTATACATGCCAAGAGCAATTGACAAAATGGGGGCTGCTATGGAAACTGCAATTGAAAAGAAAGTGGCTGCAAATCCAGCTCGGGTTGAGCCAAAGAAAAAGTCTGAAGATAACTTGCAATACTCTGACCGAATGCATCTAGAGCCAATCACAAAATCGGATTTTGAAGTATTCGCTGCGTCTATCCGTGCCGCAAAACGCGAACTCAAACCGGCCTCATCGACTAAGGTTTTAATAAATAACTTCACTGACTAACTTATTAATTCAATATTCAGGATTATATCATTTATAAATCAAAGAAGTTGGATCATGAAATTGAAGAAGACAGAGAAGAAGGAATCTCCGGTCCCGTTTTGGATAGTATTGGTCAGTTATATTTGATATCAACTATATCATAGCGTAAATTTCATACTGTAGCACAACAGTAGAACAACACTTCATACCTTTTTATAGAAAAATTGGTTGACAAGGCTCAAGATCTTGCTGAAAAAGCAAATATTGAATCAGAAGATTGTCCAATTGCTCGCAACCAAATAAAACATGAACTTGAAAAACGGGGAATGAGTTCGCTAAAAGTTGAAAAGGTAATAAATAAACAAAAATAATAAAATATTTAATTTTTATGGCCAGATGATCGACATGATGGATCAAAGTTTAAACAAACCAAAGGTATAAAGGCCAATGACGACATAAATTGTTTTGTTTATCACTAGATTAGATGCATTTTAAAATCATTTTATTGAAAATTTATTGAAAAATTTATCCGGTTATCAGGGACGTTCCTTTCGTCCGGGACGTCTATGATGATGCGTTTCGTCGACAACTCCTATTCACAATTGAATTTAGTTTATGCAATACGTCGACAAAAATCAAGATGGTGTCATTTCTCTTGAAGAACTCGAAGACGTTATGGATAAAATTCTACTCAAAATTGACCAAAATGCAAATGATGTTATAACATTTGACGAGGTAAGTTTTCCTTGTTTCCATTTATGTTCAAAGTTATGGTTGAATAAGTTTTTCAATTAACATTGTTTGACATTTAAACCACTTATAGATTAATGGTTATTCTTTCCAGTTTACCAAACTGATTGAGCAAATTCGCCAACAAGATATTCAAGAAGATGAAAAACCAAATTCTGCTCCTGACGTTGAACAGCTTATTAAAGCAGACAGTGGAAACGATATAACAGATGATATAGCTAGTGAAATATCATCATCTATTGAGAAAAATCCGAATGATGAGCAGATAGTCACTGAAGCACCAAAATCGGATTCATTTGATAGTTCCAGTTCAGTAAGTTCAAAAACGGAAGCAACGGACCAAAAACGGAATGAATTGTGATCCAAAGACCATAAAAAGAGATAAATGAGTCTTAGTCCCAATAAGTCACTGTGTTCTTATCTTCTGTATCTGCTTGTTCTATTCAATCTTCAACTGTGTAAAGTTATGTTAATAATATTCAAAAAACATTTCAATATAAACTCGAAATAGATTCAGATGATTGAATCGGCATCTCCAATATGGCAGGCAACATTGGGTACTTTGTTCACGTGGTTCGTTACAGCTGCCGGATCGGCCCTTGTATATTTAATTCCAAATGCTTCACGCAGTTTATTTGATTCGGCTCTGGGGTTTTCGGCTGGTGTAATGTTAGCAGCCTCATACTGGGAACGTTTGTGACCTTTGATGACCTTATGTAACCATTCACGATATTATGTAACACTATTTATATTGTTTCATTAGTAATTATTTCCTAATCGACATTCCAATTATGTTAGACAGACGGTTAAATAAACTGAAACAAGTCTTTATTAGCTCCCGCGATTGATGCCAGTGAAGAATATGGTGCATACGCTGTTGTTCCATCGCTTATTGGGTTTCTTATTGGTGCTGCTTTTGTATATGTCTCAGATTTATTCCTACCGCACGATACCGTGGAAATATTAAAACCAAAAACTACAAAAAAAGAGAAAATCGAAACTGAAGTGATATCGAACGCTACAAATAAAAGCGTACGAAACAGAAAACCAAAAGGTAAACTATAAAATAAGATTTTGGAATCGCTTTTCATTATTTTGAAATTCATGGAATGTTTGAATGATTATTTTTTACAGATTTCGTGGTTGATGTTCAAGGTAAAAATCCTTTAGATGAATTGATTTTCGATCTTCGATAATTCAGAATACTAATCAGATTAGAAGCTTTGAACAAGTTTATACAGATTCAAGTTTTAACCAGATTCGAACTCAGATAAAATAGTACAAGATTTATTTTTATCATTTATTTAGGCTTGAACGCAACCAACAGCGAGAATGACAGTTTTCGAAATGACAATGATGAAGATTCAAAAATTCAAGCGCGGAGAATTGCGATGCTTATTCTCGCGATTACGATTCATAACATCCCAGAAGGTCTAGCTGTTGGTGTCAGTTTCGCCACGGGTAATTTCGCAATCGCTAGAAATACTGCTATTGGAATTGGAATACAGAATTTCCCGGAAGGACTCGCTGTATCACTGCCTTTGAGAGCGCAAGGAATGTCTTATCACTGGGCGTTTTTCTGGGGTCAACTCAGTGGTATGTTTGAACCCTTAGCAGGAATCGCAGGTTGTTGGTTGGCCACAGAAGCGCATTTTATTCTCCCTTACGCTTTGGCCTTTTCCGCAGGTGCAATGGTCTTTGTTGTTGTCGATGATATCATACCAGAAGTACAGGTAAAACCCAATTCTATTTTGAAAAAGATTCATTTTATTTTCTAGACACATGGTAATTCAAAACTTGCTTCATGGTCAGTGATAATTGGATTTTGTGTTATGATGACACTTGATGTTGTTCTTGGATAATGGACTAAAGTACTGTACTCTTACCACACCCGTACACAAACTATATTGTAGCAATAGAGATAGATTTATCATTAGATGCTGATTTCTTCAAAACTGAGCTGATGAAAGGATTTCCAGTACAATTTTACCGACAGAGTTCAAATATCTGGATACCTCCGAATAACTTCCTAAAATTACACAATTCGCTCTCGACTTGATGCCCGACAACTAGAACATATAAAATTCACATTGTGATTAAAAGTCAATTCTGATTGGCTGACGAAATGATACAGAATGACATGTAATTATTCTACATACTGATTCACCTGACTATTTAATTCGTACACATATTATTCTAATAGCATATGAAATATTAAAATCAATTATTGTTTAAGAATGTCGGAAACTAAAAAAGAAATTCGTGTTTGGGTTGATGGATGTTTCGATATGGTTCATTTCGGTCATGCGAATTTCCTCCGACAAGCATCTCAGCTCGGCACAAAGCTAATTGTTGGAGTGCACTCTGATGAAGAGATTGCAAAACACAAAGGGCCTCCTGTATTTAGTAATGAAGAAAGATATAAAATAACTCGTGGAATAAAATGGGTCGACGAAGTTGTGGAAGATGCCCCTTATGTTACGACATTGGAAACCTTGGATAAATATAATTGTGACTTTTGTGTTCATGGTGACGATATAACAATGACTGCAGATGGTGTTGATACATATCATTTGGTCAAATCGAATGGAAGGTATAAAGAAGTCCGCCGAACTGCTGGTGTATCCACTACAGATTTAGTCGGTCGAATGCTTCTAGCAACCAAGACTCATTTTAAAAGAGAGGTATGTTGCTATTTTAATTATTCTGTTTTCAATTTTAATTAAAGGATTATTCTATATTTGATGATGGGGAGGTGAGAAATGTAGTAATATGATTAAAATGTAATTCTAAAATT
>JACLAC010005894.1_pt1 | contig 16062 bp, 12 predicted proteins | sample 8027881 | NCBI WGS metagenome assembly JACLAC01 (sample SAMN15725517, study PRJNA655200) | protist metagenome | isolation source: fluorescence activated cell sorting (FACS) single amplified genomes of... | place: Spain: Blaines Bay Microbial Observatory, Mediterranean Sea | collected 2016-01-19
CACTCCAGCCGAGCTTAAGGCACAAATTGCTCAGGAAGAACCAAGTACAGCCGAGCTCTGGACAGCTGATCGAGAGCATGAGCGCCCCAGACAAGATGTTACTCACGATACTCTTTCTATTCATTGGTCAGAGCGGATCTTAGACAAACATGAGCTGGAGGTGGTTTATGCTTATCAGCACAATCATCGACAAGAATTTGAGCCAACAAGGTCAGAGACTCCGGAGGCTCAGTATGATTTTGTTCTTCGTACTCACAGTCTTGATGCGCATGCCAACCTAGATAGCTTCTTTCTTGGATCGATCGAGGTTGATACTCAGCTGGGGCTGTCGGGAAATATGCAAGAAAATTTGTACAGCGGCCTCTCGCTTATTCCCAATGTGCGCGCTTTTGCTGGGGGAGCTTATTTAATTGAGCGGCTGATTTTTGAACAAGGAGCCGTTGAAGCTGGAATTCGACACGATAGGCGTCAGCAGACTGCTTTTTTAAAAGACAATGATTTTGAAGAGCATGTGCGGGAGGATAACCTTACAGAGGAGTCATGTCTTGTGGTTGATGATGTTGCTCATTGTGAGCAGGATTATCAGGCATTTTCGTACTCTTTGGGTGGGATATGGGAAATTATTCCTCAGTATTTAGAGGCTCGAATTGATCTCTCCTCTGCTACTCGCTTCCCTAATCTTGATGAGCTTTTTTTACTTGGCTCAGCACCAACATTTCCTGTTTTTGCCTACGGAGATCCAAGCTTAACTAAGGAGCAGAGCAAGAGTATCTCTCCCACGGTTGCCCTTCAGACCAATTGGCTGCACACAGAGGTCTCGAGCTATGCAAGCCTCATGGAGGACTATATTTATTTCTCTCCTGAGCTGAATGACAATGGTGAGCTTGGTTACAAGGTGACCATTAGAGGCGCTTTTCCAGAGTACTCTTTTCGTCCCATTGATGCTTTTTTCTATGGGGTAGAGGGAGAGGTTGTTCTGGCCCCAGATGCTTTCATGAGTGCAGAGATTAAGGGTGCAGCTGTTCGAGGGGTTGAGAGTGAGACAGCAGAGTTTTTGGTGGGAGTACCTCCAGATCAAATCTCTGTGGGGATACAGATTCATCCTTTATTTGGAGCTTTGGAAAAGACGCAGCTATTGATTCAAAGGCGATATGTTGCTGAACAAAGCAGGGTTGACCTTGGCTTAGACTTTGCTCCTCCACCAGAAGGGTATAGAGCGCTAGATATGGATTTTTCGACCTCTTTTTCACTTAAGAATAAAGAGGTCAGGGCCTATGTTATCACGCGAAATCTAACCAATGTGAGCTATCGAGAATACACCTCTTTGTTGCGCTACTATGCGGCTGAGCAGGGGCGTGATATTCGTCTGGGGCTTTCTGTTCGGCTTGACTGAGGCTCTCTATGGCGGGAGAAAGAGTAGAATTTCTTGCTTTTCATCTTGGACTCAATTAGTATAGCAGTAAATGCAAATTGCTTGCATATGGAGACAAGAAAATGATGTTTTTATTATTCGCCGCTTGTTCAGATGTAGAAGATCCACATGATCACCACCATCATCATGAGCATGAAGTTATTACGACCGTTCGCTTAGACCTCACAGACTCAGAAGGTACTGTTTCTGCTCAATTTGTAGATATGCAGGATGGCGTTGAGCCCACTGTTGAGTCTCTTGAGCTCTCTAAAGATGTTGAGTATACGGCCGTCGTTGAAATCTTCAATGAGCTAGAAGATCCAGCAGATGATGTTGGAGTAGAGATCTCAGATGATGCTGATGAGCATCAGGTTTTCTTTTCGGGAGCTGTAGAAGATTGCTCGGGCTCCAACGATGCCTTGGTTTCACAAGAGTATACAGATGAAGATGGTAATGGTCTTCCTCTTGGGCTGGAAAATATTATTACAGCCATAAGCGTTGGAGAAGGAGAGCTCATTGTATCGCTTCGGCATATGCCAGAAGAAGATGGTCAGCTGGTAAAAAATGGAGATCTACTGGATCAGTTTTGCACTGATGGAGAAGGTGGTCTTCCTGGGGCATGGGATTTTCAGATTACTTTTCCTCTGAGTGTGACTGAGTAGTCGCTGCAGTGATCTTGCTCTGAGTAAGGCTGTTCCCCTTTTGCTCATCCTGCTGAGATAAATTTTAGAAGGATGGCGTAGTAATCACTGTTACCCATCAGGTCTGTTTTAGGACTTATGCATCAGAAACAGATGCGTCTCTCACAAGGGAGATGCATCTGTTTTTAGCTACCAATGGGCATTTTGTTGCTTCTCTTGAAGGAGATTAAACAGCAGTCCTTGAGGCAAAGAAGTCTAATATCCGTTCTTTTCGTTCTTTGAGATGCGGAGGAGGGCTCAATTTTCAATGAGCTTCTTCAGCAATGTTTTGCGCTTTTATGATGAAGCTGTAGGTCGGTTCTGACATTTAAATATGCAACTGATACTCGTTGTTTGGGCTGACTTAGCCTCGTCATACGATGGATGATTCACTTGGTTGGAACTATTATTTTCAGGCAGGTCATATCGAACCTGCTACATTAGCTCTTCAGCAAACAAGGGGAGCTGTGATGTTGTTAAGTATTTCGATAGGGTCATTTTTATTGGCGTGCTCGGATGATGGCTTAAAAGAGGACACTGCGGTGGATTCTGGAAATGTACAAGAGACAGCACCAGAGCCAACGGTAGAGCCGGCTTCTCCAAGCTCAGAGCCGGCTTCTCCAAGCTCAGAGCCAGCTTCACCGAGTACAGAGCCGAGTGATGAGACCTTGACCGATGATGATGAAGATGGATTTAGTGAAGCTGATGGAGATTGTAATGATGGTGATGCAACTGTTTTTCCCGAAGCGACAGAGGTTATTGGGGATGGTGTCGATCAGGACTGCTCAGGAAAAGATTGGCTAGCTGACATCGTTTCAGAGGGAATGGTCTTTAAGTACATTCCGCCAACTACATTTTACATGGGCTCAGAAGAGAGCGAGGTTGGTCGTGGTTTTGATGAAACTTATCGAGAGGTAACCCTTTCTCAAGGAGTGTTTTTAATGGAGCACGAGCTAAGCCAGGACGCATATTTGACTTTAACAGGCAGCAGCCCATCAAGCTTTGCTGCCTGTGGCTCAGCTTGTCCTGTTGACAGCATTAGCTGGCATGATGCAGCCTTTGCTGCCAATGCTCTTTCTCAATTGGAGGGATTACCATCTTGCTACGATTGTTCCGAGCAAGCTGGAGAGCAGCTTTGTACTGAGGGGGTGTCTCCTTATCTCTGCTCTGGCTATCGCCTACCAACGGAAGCAGAGTGGGAGGCAGCAGCTCGGTGGAGCTCAGCTTCTCCCTTTGGTACCACTTCTGGAGGAGGAGAGCTGCTAGCTGAGGATGTTGAAAATTGTGATTCCGAAGTCACCCTCTCTGATGGAACCCTACTTAGTGAGCTCGCTTGGTACTGTGGGAACAGTGGCTCAACAACTCATCCTGTAGGAGAGAAGCACCCCAGCATACTTGGGCTCTATGATCTTCATGGCAATCTATATGAATGGGTACACGACTCATATTCTATCCCTACAGAGGAAGCGCAAACGGATCCGATGAGTCCTTCTTCAGATATGAAGGTTTTGAAAGGTGGAGACTGGAATAATTTTCCCAGTAATTTACGCCCAGCTTTTCGAACATCATCATCAGCCTCCACGCACTATACTCGCTTTGGTGTGCGTCTTGCTAAGAGTGATCTCTAAGCCTGTACATCAGATAGAGGATCCCAACCCCAAAAGATGCCGATAATCGTAACATTGCTGGGTGTGTCTGCGGTTCTATCACCATGACGATCATAACAGCTGAGCTCGACGGTAAGGATCAAGTCAGAAGGAGCAGCAGTATCCTCTACAGTACGTTCAGCCGCAGGCCAAGCCGCAGGCTCTTTTGGAACACGATCAAAGAGGGGCTCCTCTAAAGGTTTCGTAGAGACATAGCCTCCCAAGGACAATAATGAAAAGGTGTGCTTCAAGACCTTCTAAGCCAATATTATTCGACAGTAGAATACATCACAAAAGAGACTAAAATATTCAGGTAAGTTCACTTGGTTGCGTTTGATCTGGAATCTATGTTTTTTTGAAAGACTATTCGAGCTACCAATTGAGAGCTTTCTTGATGTGATGATTAAAAATTGAAAGCCGCTCTTATCTTTCTCTTAATTTGGGCTAGAGCTGGAGAAAGGGAGCAATAATGTTCTGGTTTTTATTGTTGGGAGTGGCCATGGCTGAGGATCTGATGGATCAAAGGTGGGTTGTGGTTAATGATACCGTCATGGGTGGTCGTTCTTCTGGCTCCATTTCAATTGATGAGGACAGCTTTCAGTTTTCAGGCTCCGTTTCTCTTGAAAACAACGGTGGTTTTGCCTCTGTTCGTCTTCAAGCAACTCCTCTTCTTGAGGGTAAAGAGGGACTTAGAATACGAGCTTCTGGTGAGGAAAAGAGCTATCAGCTTGTGGTCTGGATGGGGCAAGGCCCTCGGCTTTACTACAAGACAGAGTTCTCACCTTCAGCAGAGCTGCAGCACTTTTCTTTTGCTGACTTCTCTCCTGTTTCTTACGGCCGTTCAGCTCGGGCGCCATCCCTAGAGAGTGTATTGTCGCGAGTCTCCTCGGTTGGAATCTTAATTGGTGATGGACAAGAGGGGGACTTCCAGCTTCAGATCTTGACCCTTGAAAGCTATGGCGAGGCTCAAGAAACACCAGAAGAGCAGCTCTCTTCCGAGGTTTTAATGTCATTACAGCGTGCTGTTCAAAGAGGGGTGCCGGTCTATAATCAAGGCGCACATGCGGAGTGTGCAGCTATCTATCAAACCGTTTTAGAAGACCTCTTGTTTCTCAAGGCCTCTGAGCTGAGCGCTTTTCAGAGAGCACGTATAGAGAAGGTCCTCTCTGAGGCAAAATTGATGAGCTCTCCAAATCAACGTGCCTGGGCGTTTAGAGATGTAATCGATCTTTTAATGATGGGCTAAGGCGCCTAGCTAAAGAGAGCTCCGATGAGAATGGTAAAAAAGACAATGCACATACAGAACAGATACTGTGACCACAAGCTATTTCTCCCTGATGTTTGTGCACTGCGTGTGGTAATTGAGATGCCTTCTTTGTTGTCTTTTAGGTTATAGACGGTCTCTGCATCAAGTGGTAGATCCTTGTGGGGCACACCTGTAATGTCTTCAAGCCGGAGAAGAAGCTCTTCGAGCACGCTTGGATCGTTTGCATATTCTGAGACAGGAACAACAACACCATTGTTAAAAACGAGAGCTAAGCGATGTCTCCATACAGGGGTGTCGTTGTTGGAAACAAATTGAGTTTCGATGGCACAAAACAAAGCATCGGAGAGCTTTCCAATTCGCTGTTTAGAGATCGCGGAGAAGATGTTCTGTGCATAAAGAAACTCATCGGTGTCGTGAGAGACGATGTAGTATTGATTAATCTTTGAGGAGAAGAGCGTAACGCTTACCGTAATAAGAACAGCAACACCAAGTATCCAGAGCGGCATATCATCAAAAAGCCAGGTCAAGGAGAGTGGAAGCAGCATGATGAAGCACAGAGCAGCAATTCCCGATAAAATTGCCTCAAGCTTGAGATCGAAATCAATAATCCAGCTTCCATCAGGCTGCTCTTCAAAAGTTACGGGAGGAAGGTCTTTTGAGGCCCTCTCTTCCTCATTTGTACTCTTCTCTTCGAGCTCTTCGTTTTCGTTGTTTTCGCTCTTCTCTTCATCGGTTTCTGGCATCGCGGGATCATCGAAGGGTAACACAGAGGTCCTCTAGTGGAGCTGAGTAATAAAGGGAGCCTATATACAGATAGAGAAGCCTGTGCCATGATAAAAGAAGAAGAGCTGGAGCAGACATTTTTTTTGGAGCTTCAGCTCGAATGCCAACCCTATCATCGATATATAATCTTTAGCTGTATACAATTCTATTTCAGGCTCAAGCTTAGCCGAGCTTCTATTGTTCAGAGGTGTTCATCATGAATAAGATCCAAGCTCTTTTTATAGTGCTGGTGATGGGGTGTGGTTCAGACCATGCAACGACAAAATTTAACTCACAGCCAGAGATCTCCATTATTTCGCACACGAATGGCTCTATATTCGAGGCTGAGGCAGCTCATGTTTTTAGAGCTCAGGTCAGTGATGCCAATCATGCTCATGAGCTGCTTGAGGTACAGTGGATGGTTGATGAGCGCATTGTGTGTGACTGGGGGACTCCAGGTGCTCAAGGTGAGGCCGTTTGTGAGCTCACCTTTGAGGAGGCAGACAGCACCGTTATTGCCAATACTCGAGATCCTGAAGGTGCAGCAGGTCAAGATCAGCTCACGATTCAGGTGGAGCCTGTCGTTGTTCCTCCTGAGGGGCATCCTCCGGTTTGCTCGTTGCTCTCTCCCGCATCAGGGACAGCTGGCCTTGAGGGAGAGGTGGTCTACTTTATGGGGTATGCGGTAGATGAAGAAGATGGAACAGCATCCCTAATAGCTAGCTGGTTGAGCGATAAAGATGGGGCTCTCGGCGAGAGTGTTGTAAATAGTGATGGTAGTATCGCCTTTTCAACACAATCTCTCTCGGTTGATAGCCACACTATTTCATTACAAGTGATCGATCTTGATGGGGAGAGCTGCACCAGCAGCATCTTTTATGCTGTTAATGCAGAGCCTCTTAATTACCCCCCTGAGCTCGGAGAGCTCATGATCACACCTGCAACGATTTACACCAATGACATCATCACAGCACAGGTGACCGCTACTGATCCAGACGGAGATGCGGTAACGGTAAGCTATGAGTGGCTGGTTGATGGTGTACAGGTTCCAGAACTAGGTTCTCAGCTCGATGGGTCGCTTTATTTTGATAAGGGTCAGGTTGTGTCGCTTACGGTAACGGCTTCTGACCTCTATGGGGTGGGAGCAGAAGAGTACAGAGAGCTCACGGTTCTTAATTCACCACCTCTTGAGCCCGTTGTTGTTGTGACACCTACAGGAGCTATGGAGCAGGTTGATGAGCTTCTCTGTGAGGTGAGCTCACCGAGCTTAGATGTAGACAATGATCCATTGGGCTACACGATAAGCTGGTCGGTAGATGGTGTATTATGGACCGGACAGGTTCTGACAACAGTATGGGCAGGGGATACTATTTCTGCTCTCGATACGCACGCAGGTGAAGTATGGGTCTGTAGTGTGACCCCTTATGATGATGAAGAGGAAGGAGCAGCGGCCACAGCTTCAACAACGATCTCTGCTCCGCCTGTTAGCGTTTGTCCTGACGGTAATTGTGCTCTTCGCTTTGATGGAATTGATGATTATGTTGAGATTCCCCACAGCAGCACCTTAAATGCATCAAGCACAGGTTTAACGGTAGAGGCATGGATTTATTATGATGCCCTCTCTGGGCCGTTACAGCCCTGTATGACAGCTGTTCGGAAAGGGATCTCTTCTTCGTCTACCTATGAGTATTGGCTCCATAAGAATCTTTCTCCGTCCGATTCTTTATTTTGGACTTCAAGCGGTGGGTGGAGTGTAACGAGCTTCTCTGCCGTCTACTCTGGAGGATGGTTGCACTACGCAGGGGTGTCTGATTTTTCAACCTCGACATCCTATACGTTTATCAATGGTGTTCTGCTTGATACAGGCTCCGCTTTTCTTCCTCCAGCCAACACTGAGGTTGTGCGAATAGGGATTGACTGGGATTTTGGCTGCGCCATGTATGGCGTCATCGATGAGGTGCGGATCTCAAGTGTTCCGAGGTATACCATCGGCTTTACACCCGCAACCGTCTTTACTGCAGATGCAGCTACGATGGCTCTCTATCACTTTGATTCTTTTACGGGAACCACGGCATATGACAGTAGTGCCAATGGAAATAATGGAACGATTTGGGGGGCAACATGGACCTCTGAGAGTCCATAAAGATTCTGTTTCTTTTACCTGATTACCAATGAATTTGCATCCGTAGATTATGGGCATCGTAGGGAGGCTGCAGCGGGACGAAAGCTGCAGTACCTGCGTGAATTCGTAGAGCACTCCAGAGACAAGCGAATGCATCAATAAAATCTTTGCTTGTAGGCCGAGCGACAGGAAAACCTTCTCTGAGAAGGAGCTGAGTACGCAGCTTCTTACCCTCTTTACTGTGCTTACTGGGGAGAGGAGCCTGGTTGTTTAGCTCCCAAAAAGAGAGCTCTGGGTGAACTTCGTAGATAGAGCGGCGTTTATGAGGGGACTTCAGCAACAACAGGTCGAGCTCTTTAATCTTAGGAGCAAGATTAAAGGTCTGCTTCGCAAGGCCGATTCTATCGGGGCTTGATGCTCGGGATCGAGTAAGGGCTTCTTGGTAGCTAGAGGCGTAAACAGCTTCTCGACAAGGGGCAGAGAAAACAACAGAGCCTCGTGGCGAGAGCTTCTTACGAGCTTCTTGATCTGCGAGCCGACCTCCTTTTTTTGCCTGTTCTGGAAGGCCAATAATCATATCGATACCGAGAAGCTGAAGCTCAGGAAATTCACGATACAGCTCCTCAATTGAGCTGAGCTCACGGACCTGAAACAGTGTTTCTGGATGATACAGGGCAACAGCCCAGCCTTCACGAGAGCCATCAGCTCCAGCAATCCACATGAGAGAACCTCCAATTGCTCACTATCGCAGAGAAGCTTGAGCGTCAGTTTTTATTTGAGCTCAGTGAAAAGAGAGTGGAAGGAGTCGTGTCAGCTGAGAAACAGTTCAGTTACGCTTGTGAGCATTACCTACCTCGAAGTAGTTATTGTGGATAATCTGCGTTCATCACACATTTTCAGAGGTTTTGAGCTATGCGATTTTTACTACCGGTTCCCTTTTTAATTGGCTGTATTTCCACCGAAGCTCTAGAGGGGCAAGAGCCGAATATCGATTCAGATGCCTTCAACACAAGTGCTCGGGCAGGAGTACAATTTGACGGACACAATCCAATTCCTGGCGCTATTGATGGCTATAATCACCCAAGCCTACTCTCTGAAGATTTCCTCTATACCTTTGATGAGCTTCCTCTTCGCGGAGAGCTTGACCGAGAGCCATGGTCTGGCTCTTATTGGCCAAAGCGAGAGGGTGGGATCTCTCATCGATGGCGGATCGATGAGGCTCTTGATTATGAGCTGTTCAGCAAAGAAGAGCTTCTGAATGCCGATACAGAGCTCATATCTAACCTCTCTCCTTCAGAAAAGTATGACCTCTATGTTGGGAATTACAAGTGGCCACTGACACACAAGGCACGAGCAGCAGGCTCAGAATCTGAGGCTAGCTGGACTGGCTATTGCCATGGCTGGACACCAGCAAGTGCAGACTACCCAGAGCCACACTCTGTTGTGGTTGTTAATGAGGATGGAATTCGAATTCCTTTTGCCTCTTCTGACATCAAAGCGCTTCTCACTTTTTATAGAGGAGAGGTAGTTACCTCTACTTATGTACAGCATGAATGGCGCGCAGAAACACATGTTCTTGGTGGCTCATGTGGCTCAGAAAATCCAACTGACCCCTCCTGTTACGACACCAACCCAGGAGCTTTTCATATTGCTCTGACCAACCGTGTGGGGCTTGAGAAAAAGAACCTCTTTCTTGATGCAGATAACTCAAGAGAAAAGTGGAACCAGCCTATCTTTAGGTATGATTCCAAGGTTCTTTGGAGCCAAGAGCCTTCATCTGGTGCGAGTGAGGAGGCCGTTGCAGAGTATGTGGTAGAAACAGAGGCTGAGTGGACACTTGAAATAGAGCCACAGTGGACTCCTGTTCTCAATACGAATACCCAGCACACCAAGGTTGAAACCTTCAGGTATACCCTTGAGGTTGATCGAGATGGAGAGATTGTAGGTGGTCAGTGGCTAGCTCTAACTCAGTCCGGAGGGTACATCAGTATGGGAGATGCTTGGACATATTTAACTCAGCTTGATGAGAATGAAGATGGTGTTCCTGATCTAAATGAGCAACAAGCATCTGAAACGATTTGGGCTCATTTTCGCTTTCCAGACTACCTATGGATACAGGATGATGTCTCTTTTCATAATGATTTTGAGCAGCCCTACAATGAATATGCAATTATCAGCAATTCGGGTACAGGCCGTGAGGTGCTCTATAAGTATTTTGGCAAGCTAGAAGGCCTTTACAGAGCTTCTCTTGATTAAATCAAGTGGGTTTTGTGCTGTGGCTAAGCCACATTCTTCTTTGATGGTTCAGAGGTGCTCGATTATGAGGAGAGCTGAACATCGATAAGGAAAAGGAGGTCGAGGATGAGTGGTGAGCAAGATCTAAGCACTCTTTTAAAAGCTCTGTCTCCTCTTTTGTTGCCTGAGCTGTATGTGTTTTGCTCTGTTAAGGATGGAGCATATGGTCTTCTCAGTGAGACAAATCCATTTGCTGCGGTCGCAGAGAAGGAAGGGCTCACGCTGGTGATTACTCAGCAGCAGGCGAATCAACATGGGCTTTTTTATCAGGGGACCTTTCGCTGTCTTACCCTTTCTGTTCACTCGAGTTTAGAGGCTGTGGGCCTTACAGCAGCCGTTGCAACCAAGCTCGCTGTACAGCAGATTAGTGCCAATGTCATTGCAGGATTCTATCATGATCATATCTTCGTCCCATCGGGCCGTGCGGATGAGGCTCTTGAGCTGCTCTCTTCTTTGAGGTAATGTTGTTTTGGAACTTTGTGCTTGATGAGAGCTGAGGTGATATCTCGCACGCTTACTCAAGTATTTTAAAAAAAGACCGGAGCTCCTCCTCGTTCATGGATGAAGCGCAAAGCTCTTTCTCATCGATATCTGATTCTCGATAGCAGCAGAAAAAATACCCATCATCGTAGCACCATTCAAATGAGATCCAGCTACGACCATCATCACCATCAATAAAACGTTCTGTTACACCCTCAATCCAATCTTTGTTTACAAGCTCAAATTGCCTGTGAGCTTCATACCAATCCCAGTCAATATGGAAGGTGTACTTGACTCGCTCTCCTTTTTTTAATCTGTTTAGGAAGTCTTGAAATTGAGCCTGTTTATTCATCATATAGAAACGAGCTTTAGATGAGGAGAAGAAAAAGCGAGCTCTCGATCGGATGTGACACCCTAAGCTAGAGCTTGATGAGATCGAGCTTACCCTTGACTAGACGATTCTATTTTCCGGTGTCCTTGATGATCTGAGGCTTGAAATCTGGCTTAGCAGCTTTGGCCAAAGAGCGAGCATACTCTTCAAGACGCATGGTCATTTGAAAGCCCCAGACATCCTTGACCTGTCGACAATGGTTGAGATCGATTTCAGCAACAAGCACACCATCTCTTGTTCGAGAAAGACCAGGTGTTCGTGCTCCATTGGGTGCGCCAACATAGCTAGAACCATAGAAATGACCAAAGTCGTTGTGGGCCTCTCCACCGTTGCCAGAGGTAAAGGCATTGGGGAATGTTTCAGTTCCCACACGGTTGATGTTGGCTGTAAAATAACTGTTGGCTATCGCTGCGCAGCGAGCTTCTACTGGCCACAGCGGCTCTGAAAGAGCACCCACGGTTGCGGAGGGATTAAAGACAATCTCAGCCCCATTAAGCCCAAACATAAGCCAGTTGAGAGGATGATGTCGTCCGTAGCAAATGTTGATAGCTACGTTACCAAACTCTGTCGCAAATACGGGGTGTCCATCTTCTCCCTCCATGTAGTAGGTTGATTCGTTGAAATCTCCGACCCGTGGAATGTGGTTTTTTCGATGACTACCAATGATGTTTCCACGGTTTCCTATGACCACAGCAGTGTTGTGAATGGTGCCACCATGGGTCTCATCTCGTTCCAAAATGGGAGAGACAATGACCATGTTGTGACGCTTGGCAAGCTTGGCAAGAAGCACGGTGGATGGACCATCAACAGGCTCTGCAAACTCCAGCCAAGGCTGCTTTTCACGGGTGCAGAAAGCAAAGGGCATTGTCCAAGCTTCTTGAAGGCATAGGACATTCACTCCCATCAGAGCTGCGGCTTCAATCATCTCTGTAATGCGTGCAGCAATCGCTTGAAATTGATCCTCAACGGGATCAGATGTGGAAGCAACGATTTGATTTTGAATGACACCAACACGTACAATACGAGGTTTTCTTCGTTGCTCTGTGGCAGCATGAAACTTGTGTGCAGAGACTTCAAAGTCTTGAGCATCGGCAAGCTGCTGAACTTCTTTCGGAATGGAAAGAGGCTCTGGAAGGTCTCCATAGAGAATTCTCCAAGCTTCTTTTTGATCCTCTTCTGGAAGCTTTCGAAGAAGGCTTTCGAGGCTTTCAAGCTCGGCGGGGGGCTGAGAGAGAAGAGCATCAAGAGCTTCAATCTCTGCTGCTTTGGTCTTGCTCTGGGTTTTCGTGTTTGTCTCGGACATATCGCACCTGCATTTGCTATCGACTGTGAATCGGATGTTTCGAAAAGAGTAAATATCGATAAATTAATCTACAAGGTCACAGAGTATCTATCCACCTTTTTTTGTATTTCACCTCGCGTCATCTTGAGCGCAAGAAGCATATAAAAGAAGCATTTGGCAGCTTGATCTGCTCTCTGAGGGGCAGTTGTTTTTTTTGTTGCAGGTTCTGTTGAGAGAGGATGAGGGACTCTTTTACAGAGCAATTGTCCTTCTCCTTCTTCTCTATTTTGCTATAGTAGCTTTCGGGCTCAAGAGTTGATGTAATCACAGAGCTAGAGGAGGTTTTAGATGATATCTACGGTACTGTTGCTGATCCTTGGCTGTAGCGAGAAAGAAGAAATAGCTGAGAAGAAAGAAGAAGCTCGACGAATTGAAATGGCCAATGGAGCACATCTTCTGGAGGTGAATGAGCAAGAGCGTAGCTTCCTTCTTTATCAACCAGAGGCTCTAGAAGAGGATGCTCCTTTGGTTGTTGTGATGCATGGGTACACAGGAACAGCTGAGGGTATAGAGGCATACTCGGGAATGAATGAGCTCGCAGATCAGCATGGTTTTGCGGTGGCCTACCCTCAAGGAACCATTGATCAGGAAGGCTTTCCATTTTTTAATGTGGGGTATGCCTTTCACCCCGATGTAACGGTTGATGATGTCGCCTTTATAAGGCTAATGGTATCGACCCTTCAGGAGAACTTGGGTCTAAGCTCGGAGCATGTTTTCTCTACGGGAATGTCCAACGGTGGTGAGATGAGCTACCTTCTCGCCTGTCAGGCTGCAGATGTTTTTTCTGCTGTAGCAAGTGTTTCGGGGGTTATGTTTGAGAGCTTTGCTGAAGAGTGTACGCCTCAAGGAGAGGTTTCTGTTTTTGAGATACATGGAACCGATGATGAGATCAATTGGTACGATGGTGATGCTGACAACAGTGGTGGCTGGGGAGCATATTGGAGTATTGATGAGGGAATTGCTTTCTGGGTCAGTAATTACGATTTAGAGCAGGTTGAGCAGAGCTCGTTACCCGACTTAAATGAGCAAGATGAAAGCAGGGTTAATTTTGATCGATATTGGTCCGAGGAGAGCAGCACAGAGGTGTGGCTTTACCGTGTAGAGGGGGGAGGTCATGATTGGCCAGGTGTCTGGGGGAATATGGATATCCACTCTAGTGAGGCCGTTTGGTCTTTCTTTAGCCGTACGATGGAGTAGAGAGCTTGTGCCTCAGCTGCTTAGAGAGATAGCTTCGGCTGTCTCGAGAGGTTGAGCATTGATTCGCTCGAGCTCTTGATGAATGGTGAAGAGTAGCTTTTCTCGTTGGAAGGGTTTAAAGAGAACGGGACGATTAATCTCCTGAATAAAGTCTTGGGTAGAGCTATCGACAGCACCCCCAGTAATGAAGATTAAACGTTGCTTGTACATGATCATATGTTGCGCAATATAGTCGTACAGCTTGGTTCCATCATCACCGGGAAGCACAAGGTCACAAAGGATCAAGTCGGGGTGAGAGCTCTGCAAGATGAGAATTCCTTCTTCTACACTGCTACAAGGAGTGACAACATGTGGCTCAAGCATCTCTGACAGCAGCTCAAGAATTGCGGGGTTGTCATCAATGAGTAGAATATTTCCACGAACAGTGGTCTCACTCCAAATGAGCTTCTCCTTGATCTGCTCTTGTTTTGTTGAGGGTGGTATTGAAACCTGGAAGTGACTTCCTTTCTCGCTTGATGAGATGAGCGCAATGTGTCCATGGTGAGCAGAAAGAATGCGCTGACAAATAGAGAGCCCCAAACCGGTACCCTCTTTTTTCTTGGTTGTAAAGAAGGGCTCAAAGATAATGTTTTGATTGTCGAGAGGAATGCCAATTCCGTCATCAATAATGTCGATAATGACCCTCTCGGCTGTCGATTGAGTGGTTTTGATTAGTAGCTGACAGAATTCAGAGCTTGGCTTACGAGATTGAGCGGCGTTGAGCAAGAGATTAAGAACCACTTGAGACAGCTTTCCCTCTGAAATAGCGGCCTGAGGAGAGACCCCGAGCTCGAGCTTAATGTTACAGCGAGGCCCAATACTGTGCTGTGCCAAGCGAAGTGTTGATTCAACTAGGTTATTGACATCCAAGGTTGTTTTGCACTCATTGGGGCGTGTAAATCGCTTGAGATCATCCATAATTCCTGCAATTCGATCAACACTTGATTCAATGTGGTCAAGTCGTTTTTGGAGCGAGGGAAGAATTTCATTGGAGTGACGGTTTAAAAAATTCATCTCCGCCATAATGACCATTAAAGGTGTGTTGACTTCATGAGCTACGCCTGCGGCGACAACACCTGCTGAGATCATACGATCCGTTAGCTGTAGCTCGGCTCGCTGCAGCTGTTGCTTGGTGATGTCACGGACGGCGTAGATCCACTCTTTGTTGGCTGGGCGCTCTTCTCTTACGAATTGGATGAAGCGAAGCGCACCATCAGAGGCGAGAAAAGTTGTGGTCTGCAGTTTTTCATGTTCGGTGAGCGGGCCGAGCATCTTATGCGGTAAGATATCTTGTACCTTTTTATTAATTATGTCGAAATGATCTTTTTCAAAAAGAGAGGCGAAGCCTTGTGTCACTTTGATGAATGAATCATTCTGGGTGATGGCAATCCCGTCAAAGGCGAGAGAAAGAAGTGAAACCTGTCGATCAAGGTGCTCTTGAATTTCTTTTTTTCGAAGCTCCTCGACCCAGGTTCTGTGAATTCTGAGCATAAAGACCAGCCCAGAAATAATACAGCATAGCGCTAATGCCCCAATGGGAAAAGGTTGTTGAGAAGAGGATGAAAGCATCATCGTTGAAAGAAAAACGATGCAATACATGATGGCTACAGCGAGCATCTCTCTCAGGCTTAATAAGACACCAGCAAGTAAAAAACCAACCAGAAGAATAAAGGCATGGTGCTCTGTTGGCGGAAAGGTGTTGACGAAATAGATGAAAATGACTGCAATCATCACAATCGGTGTCCAAATTCCTATAAAGAACCATTTTGATCTCACCAGTCCATAGTCAAAAAGTCCGATAAGAAAGATTAATAAGACCATCGATGGCTGTAGAAATTCATCGAATGTGAGGTGTAGCGTTGGGGCAATGGGGGCCGTTAGCAAGTGAAAGGCGGCCACCATGCTTACTACTCTTCTTCGAATAGGATCTTTAAGGGAGGGATGTGGTTCTATTAATCTTCGAAAGTAATTGAGCACGGTATCATTTTTTGAGTGTGAAGCATCAGAAGAGGTAAAGGGCATTGGTTTTCGTCTCTTCATTGACTGAGAGCTTCGGAGGATATTTTATACTTGACCTCTCTTGGAGATACAAGTGAGTATGTTGCCCACAGCTATGTGGCCTATGGATCTGTCATCGGTGGGTTTATCTTAGCTTCAGATGTGACTTTATGAGATAAAAATATTTATTCGTAAGCGATTTTTTACGGTGGATTGCTTAACAAAATCGATTTAATGTCGTTTCATTAATTACGATGAGAAATCATCACCTCTCGAAATGGCAAACCTGCTGTGAAGTAGGGACGCAAAGCCAAAGGGTCTCTGTAGAGACAGCCGTGTTACCGAAGGAGGACAGTTTGTCTACACGTTCACGCATACCCATTTTATGTCTGTTGAGTTTTGGCTGGAGTGCTTGTACGCTCTCGAAAGAAG
>JACLAC010013389.1_pt1 | contig 16057 bp, 13 predicted proteins | sample 8027881 | NCBI WGS metagenome assembly JACLAC01 (sample SAMN15725517, study PRJNA655200) | protist metagenome | isolation source: fluorescence activated cell sorting (FACS) single amplified genomes of... | place: Spain: Blaines Bay Microbial Observatory, Mediterranean Sea | collected 2016-01-19
CGGCGTTGTGGTTTTGTCTCGATGGATCGGGGCCTCACTTCGGAATCAAAACAGCATGGAAGGAAAGGGCGTGTGAAAGACTTTCAGCGAGTCGTTTTCTTCCTCGCCTTAGCCGGTTTGGGTCTCCTCTCGGGGCTTTTTGTTTTGGGTGACCCGCCGCCCTCTACGGCTCCGGTTCCAGTTCCAGCTGTAGAGACCCCCTCCAGAGTCGTTGACATGGAGATGCTGGAGCGATCAGCAGAGGCTTCGGAGGGGCTGGAGAATCCAAGCCTTAAAGCCTCGGAGAGTCCTCTTCCTGCTGGGCGACTTCGCCCTCGTCGACCGAGGAAGGATGGCGTGGTCGTGGCGCCTCGAAAGAGAAAACAGACGCAGTCTATGAGACGTCCGGTGTGGGAGCAGTCTTTTGATGATCGTGTCCTCACTCAGGCGGGCTATTCGGCGCAAGAGGTCCAACGTCTTAGATCCGAGTATGAAGGCGCACGCGATCGAGTGATGAGGAGGCTGGGTGTGGGACCCTACGGTGATGGGGTGGGCCTTTCGCCTGGTGAAGCGCGCGAAGTTCAGAGCTTGGCCGAGCAGGCGCTGAAGAGTGAAGTAGGCGATCTGAGTGATTTTGATGCCATGCTCTATGCCACAGGCCAAGCCAACCGGGTTGAGGTGCAGCAGCCGACATCTTTGGGGCATTCCTTGGGTCTAAAAAAGGGAGACCTACTGGTTTCCTATGGGGGAACCCCCGAACAGGGAGGGACTCAGATATTCACCTCTTCGGACTATCTCGCTCTGATGCAGGTGGACCGGGACCGAGGGGCATCGCCGACTTTGGTCTTTTTTCGCCCCGGCGTCGGCTCATTCTCGGTGGCGGTTCCGCGGGGCATCTTCGGCGCACCCATTCGGGGGGTCCAAACCGCTGTCTATCCCGAAGCGCCTCAAGGGTCCGAGCCCTGATGAAGGCCTTAGAGGGGGCCTGTTTCTTGGCTCCCTTGTTTCACGTCCGCTGTCAAACGATCCTGTCGGGTGTATCATGACTCCTCGAAAGTCATATTGTCTGAGCGCCCACCGGTTCATTGAGGCGTTTAGAGAGAGCCCAAAATTAATGAAGAAGTCAGAAGAGGGTTGAAATGGATTCATGGCGATTGCAAGGTCGCGTGGTTTTAAGTTGTAACTGTGATGTTTTTTGTCCGTGTATGCCTTCGCTTGGAAAAAGCCGGCCAACGCACGGGGTCTGTCACACCTGGTGGGCCCTCGACATCGAAGAGGGGCACGCGGGGGATGTGAAGTTAGACGGCCTGAAGGTCGTCGTGTTGATGGATATTCCAGGTCCTCTCTCTGAAGGGGGCTGGGCGGTGGGGCTTTATTTAGAAGAATCCATGAGTGACCCTGCCGCAGAAGCCATTACTGAAATTCTCTCGGGTGCCGCTGGAGGGAGCATCGGTTGGTTCTCGCTGATGATTTCAAACTTCCTGGGTTCGAAGCGCGTTCCGATTTCCTTTGAGGATCAAGGGAGGGGCTGGCAGGTGAGCATCCCGAAAGTTCTGGATGCGGATGTACAACCAGTCGCCGGGCCAGATGGGGAACCGACGCGAGTTGTGAACTCAGGGTATTGGATGGCACCCGATGTCACGATTTGCGCAAGCACTCGAAGTCGATTCCGAGATTGGGGTCGCAACTGGAATCTCTCGGGGGGGAGTGCAGAGTACGCAGACGTTGACTGGGAAGGTCCCTAAGTCGAGGACTTGGTGCTAGGGTCCTCCAGTCATGGTGTTCGGAAGCTTCTTGTCTTAACCAAAAAGGTCAAGGAATAAACTTCCAAAACGGGTTTCAAAGTGAGTCGTTAATTGCGGGAACGGCCGCTTTGGCTAGCCGCTCACATCTATTGATATTTAAAGCAAAACAAGGAGGATAGGATGGCTCATAAAACTGAGACGCAGGCGTTGCATGCGGGCTACCGAGCAGATCCAACCACTGGAAGTGTCGCTGTGCCGATTTACCAGACGACCAGTTATCAATTTGATGACGCCGAGCATGCAGCAAGCCTTTTTTCTCTGGCTGAGCTCGGGAATATCTACACGCGGATTATGAATCCAACCACAGATGTGCTTGAGCAGCGTTTGACGGCGATGGAGGGGGGCGCGGCCGGGCTCGCTCTCGCCTCGGGCCAGTCGGCTTCGCTTTTCTCAATCTTAAACATTGCTTCAGCGGGCGATAACTTCGTATGTTCGCAGCATATCTACGGAGGGACTTGGAACCTCTTCAATGTGACTTTGCGAGATATGGGGATCGATGTCCGCTTTGTTGATCCGACAGATCCGGAAAATTTCAGAAAGGCCACGGACGATAAGACTCGCGCCTATTACGGCGAGACATTGCCCAATCCGAAGCTTGAAATGTTTCCTATCTCTGAAGTGGCCGCGATCGGAAAAGAGCTGGGTGTTCCTTTGATCGTGGACAATACGGCCGCTCCTGTGATTTGTCGCCCTTTTGAACACGGGGCTGCGATTACCATGTACTCCACGACTAAGTACCTAGGTGGTCACGGGAATTCCGTGGGCGGCATGTTGATTGACGGCGGCACTTTTGATTGGGAAGGAAACCAAGAGCGTTTTCCTTTGTTGACTCGACCCGACCCAGGGTATCACGGCGCGGTCTGGCTTGAAGCCGCCAAGCCCCTTGGGCCTATCGCCTATGCGCTGAAAGCGCGTGTGACTCTCTTGCGCGATGCGGGGGCGGCCATGTCGCCCTTCAATGCTTTTCTTTTCCTTCAGGGCATTGAGACCGTGTCTTTACGCATGGAAAAACACTGCCAGAATGCAGAAAAGGTGGCTTCATATCTCGCGCAGCATCCAAAGGTGGTGGGCGTGATTCATCCAAGTCAACAGTCAGGGGAGGCGCGACGTCGCGCGGATGCTTATCTGAATGGCGGTTATGGCGGGTTGGTGGGGATGGAGCTTGAAGGCGGCAAATCCGCTGGCCAAGCGTTTATCGACAATCTCGAACTTCTCTACCACGTGGCCAATATTGGAGACGCCCGGAGTTTGGCCATTCATCCAGCCAGTACGACGCACAGTCAACTCTCGGGGGATGATTTGCTGGCTACCGGCGTCACGCCTGGCTATGTCCGTCTCTCTATCGGGATCGAACATGTAGATGATATCATCGCCGATCTCGATCAGGCTCTCGCCAAAGTCTAGGTTCTGCGATGAGCCCTAGAGCTTTCGCTGAGCCAGTTCGCTGAGGTCGAAGGGGTTGTGTCGGTAAAGGTCCTTGATCCAGTTGGCCACCAGCAGAAACGCATAGGGGCGCCAGCGGTTAACGGGCGGGAGGTCTGGATTGTCCTCTGGGAAATAGTTGGCCGGGAGGGCTGTGGATAGTCCGGCTTCGTGGTCTCGAGCGTATTCTTCGGCCAGAGTTTCAGCGTCGTACTCCAAGTGGTTGAGGACAAAGAGATCTTGCGTTGCAGAGTCTCGGACCATGGCGATGCCAGCTTCAAGGGAACGCGAGAGAACTTCAAGCCGTGGGACCGCGTCGATGGCCTCAGGTAAATTGCCGGTGTAGCGAGACACGGGCATGGGGAAGCGGTTGGTAAAACCGGCGAGCACACCGGCTCTCCTTCCGTCCGTCTCCATAGCATGATCAAATACGCCGAAGAGTTTTTGAGGGAGTTCGTATTTGGGCACTTCATGGAGGTGATACATGAGGGCCTGTGCGCCCCAGCAGACTCCGAGTCGCCTGGCGACGTTACTGGAGGACCAGTCGATGATTTCGGTCAACTCAGGCCAGTAGTCAACATCCTCAAACGGGAGTCGCTCGATGGGGGCGCCGGTAAAGATCATGCCATCAAAAAAATCGTCTGAGATGTCATCAAGCCGCCGATAGAATTGATCCATATGACCCGGCGGTACGTTTCGAGGCTCATAGCTGGCGGTGGTCATCAGCGTTAATTCAATTTGGAGCGGTGTATTTCCAAGAAGGCGTGCGTATTGAATCTCTGTCTCATGCTTTTTGGGCATGAGGTTGAGAAGGACAATTTTGAGAGGCCTTATGTCTTGTTCAAGGGCACTTTCTTGGCCAATGATTTCGACGCCTTCGCTCTCTAGTTCTTTTCGGGCGGGCAGTTCGCTGGGGATTTTGATCGGCATGGCACCAAATTGAATTTGCAGGTTGTTTTTAGTCGAAGGACAACGCTGGCACAGTCGCCTTCTGAAGTCCACTGAGATTATGGCCCGAGTGGCTCTATAGAAAACTCCTTCGGTCCATTGGAAATGAGGCTCAATCGTCTGGATGCATGGATTGGCGCATTGGATAGACTACGTCGAGGACTTTTGAAGGAGATAGGTGAATGAACAAGGTTATCCTTTGGGTCGGTTGGGGGGCTTCTCTAGGCCTCGCTTTTTTTGTGGGCCGCAGCGTCTCGGAATCATCGACTGCGCCCGCGTTGGAGTCGCCTGAGAATATTGCGGTATCCATACGAGAGGCCCTAGGGCAGGGCAGCCCCCTGAAGCGCTTCGGCCAATCTTCTCGTGCCCTCGAGGCCTTAAATGCTGAGAATTTGCCCGAGGTCCTTGAGGTCTATGACATGATGCTTTCAGGGCTGGGTGACTGCGATATTCGGTTGCTGGCCGATGCTTGGTCGGGCTTCGATGCCCGGGGTGCCTTTGATGAAACGATGGCTTGGGACTATCCGGCCAAGCGAGTGATCGGTACGGATGCAGTGATTCGCGGATGGGCCATACGGGACCCCATTGAGGCGCGTGCTGCGATCCCCGAAATCTTAAAGGAAAACCCACGTATTCAGGGTCGAATTATCGACAACTTCATCGTGGGGTGGGCCCATTCAGGTCAGCCAGGCCTTGACGATTATATTGCGGGGATCGAGAGTCGGACTCCTGAAAAATTTTTCTCCCAGGTTCTTCATGCAAAAATACGTCGAGGCGGGTCAGACGAAGTTCTCAGTTGGACCGGTGAAGTTCTCGACGATCCGGATTATTCGTATGGAATCAAGAGAGCCGCCTTTCGCACGGCCACCAGGACCAGTGCTCGCTGGGAGCCCGAGCTCACCGCCGAATGGGCGAAGCCATACTTAGGGGAAGAGTGGGCCGATGACGGGCCACGTATCATTGGGGACCAATGGGGCAAACGGGACGGAAAAGCGGCCTTGACCTGGATCCAATCGCTGCCTGTTGAAGGAGAACGACGTGAACCGGCTGTCCGAGATGCTTTTGTCTCTTGGATGGATGAGGATCCAGTGGCGGCGGCCGATTGGATCATGTCCGAGAACCGATCGGCCTTTCATGATCCGGCACTCTCCTACTATGCCCGCAAGATCGCTGAAGATGACCCTGTTGCGGCCATCGAATTGTGTGAACAGGTGTTGGATCAAGAGCTCCAGAATCGCTGTTTTAATAAGACTGCCAAGTTTTGGTATGCCCAAGACGCAGTGCAAGCTGAGATTTGGCTTCAGAGCAGCCCCCTCGATGAAAAAGCGAGAACCCTGATCCGAAGGCCCAATCAGAATGTCCGTTCTAAGACAGACTCCGATAAGTCACGAGCAAAACGAGGTCGGGTTCCTCCGTCTCGTCGGCGCTAATCGGCTTTAGCGACCTCACTTTCAAAAGAAGGCTCAGAAGAGCGAGAGCTGGCTAGGGGGAAGCTTCGAGTTGAGCCCATTGTTTCTTTGCCGCCTCTTGTTCTGGAAAAGAAGGGCTTTCCAAGGCTTGGCTGAGCTCTTTTCGTGCAGCCGCCGAGTCTCCCATTCCGCTATGGGCCATTGCCATCCAGTAGGAAGTCGAGGGCGAGTTGGGGCGTGTATTGAGCGAGCGCCGGAGCGCTTTGAGGGCCTTTTGGTATTCTCCTCTTTGAACTTGTACTTGCCCAAGTGTCGTTAAGGCATCTGGACCTCCGCGGAATCGAACAGCGCGGGTGGCGAGTTCGAGACTTCGATCCGGTTCTTCGTTCAGAATCATCAGGGCGAGTTGTTGATTTGCTTTTGCGAACTCGCCATGACGTTTCGTGAGCGTCTCCAGTCGGCTTTGGGCGTTCTCGGTCTGGCCTTCATCGAGAGCTAATAAAATGGCTCGCCATGGATAATCGGGCTCATCCGGTTCGGAGAGAGTGGCCCGATCGTAAAGCGCTATCGCTTCAGCGGCTTGCCCCAGGCGAACCTGTTCTTGAGCCAGTAAGGCTAAAGTCGAGGCTCGCTCGGGAGAGAGAGAAAGGGCTTTTTTAAGGGCTTTGACTCCTTGTTCGTGGGCCCCTGACGCAATGAGTGCTTTGCCTTTAATTTCTTGAAAGGAAGGGAACTGCGGGACGGCGGTGGCTGAGGTGCGGGCCAGGTTCAGAGCCTTGCGCAGACGCTTTAGTTCGATCAGATATGTGACCCATTGATCGAGAGCCAGGGAGTTTGCTGGAAGAGTGAAGTCGAGGCCGGAACGTTCGAACATCGCAGCCCCCATAATGGGCCCGCCTCCTTCGGCTCGAATGCGTGCGAGTTCTGTGGTTATGGCTCCTTGTTGACGAGGGATTTTGCTGAGTCGCTCCATCGCATAATTGAAAGACTGCTCGTTGTTGTACCGATTGCTGATTCGGAGGATGGCTAGCAGAGGAGTGGGGTCTGTGGGCTTTTTTTGGTTGTATCTGTTCAGGGCTTGCAAGGCTTCATCGCCGCGCCCCATCCCTTCAAGCAGGGTCGTGAGGCGCATGGGGGAGGCCGTCGGCAACATCATGGCCACGACCATCACAATCCACATCACAAAGAGCAAAAGAAAAGAAATCGAGGCGGGTCCATGGTGGGCGTGCGCCCCCCCTGCAGCCCCCGCCATGCCGTGCTGCTCATGGGAGAGGGTCGCCATATAGATCCAAGCTAAAACCGTCGCCCAAACGATGCCCGCCAGAACCCAAATGCGGTCACGCCTTAAAAGGGTCTCCAGCAACCCGTCCGAAGAATGATTTGAGACCGACTCGGTCCCAGAAAGGGGGTTACCCGAATCCATTCACCCTACCCGTTTCCGGCCCACGGCTCTCTTCGAGCGCGAGCGAATCTAAATTTCAGGGCAGCCCCTGTTTTGGGGCTGCCCTGAGTACTCAAAACCGGCCGGTTTAGAAGACAAGCTTCGCAAGCGAAACCGGCTCGGGCCAATCCGGCATGGATTTCAAAATCTTCTCGCCAATCTCTGACGGCGTCCAAGCCTCTTCTTTTCCATCGCGATCCGCAATGGTCTCAAAGGCTTGATAGAGAACTGAAACTCGATTCCCACTAATGACAAACTGACGACCCGTGATTGCGGCGGATTCGTCCGAACACAACCATGCAATAGCCGGCGAGACTTTTTCGGCCGCATAGTTCACTTCAGATCCTTCCGGAAATAAATCAGCCGTCATTCTCGAATAAGCATTGGGAGCCAGCACATTCACAGTGATGCCCGCGCGTGCGCCTTCTAGAGCCAAGCACCGCATAAAGCCCGCGATTCCGGCTTTGGCGGCCCCGTAATTTGTCTGACCAAAATTGCCCAGCAGCCCCGAGGTCGAACTCGTCATAATGATCCGTCCACCGGTGCCCTGCTCGAGCATGTGCATGTAAACGGCTTTTGTCGGCTGAAAGGTTCCTTTCAAATGCACCGCGATGACTGGATCCCAGAGATCTTCGGTCATCTTCTTGAAAGACTTGTCCCTCAGGATGCCCGCATTGTTAATGAGGATATCGACCTTGCCAAACTCAGAGACCGCTGTGTCAACCATTCCCTGCGCATCACTGGCCTCGGTGACCGAACCGTAGTTCGCCACCGCTTGCCCGCCGGCGGCACGAATCTCTTCCACCACAGCATCGGCCATGGAGTTGCCCCCGCCTTGACCATCCACCGTCCCGCCCAGATCATTAACCACAACCGCTGCACCCTCTTTGCCAAGCAAAAGTGAATGAGCACGTCCTAAACCACCGCCGGCTCCGGTGACGATGGCCACCTTTCCGTCCAAAATTCCCATTTCCAACTCCTTTAATAATGAATAACGGTTCGGCCTCAAGGCCTTCCCGACGGACGACTATAGTCGTTGCGCCGTCGATCATCTCCCCCCAATCCCAAAAACTCGATCAATCGACAATGAAGCCCCTAGGGAGGCCTGGGCAGCTCTTCTGACCCTCTGTCACGGCTCGAATCTTGACTTCCCGTTTTTCCCTCAGCCGCGCGGTTCGCTTAGGTTTGTACACCCCTTGATAAGCTGTCTCGGCCCCCCCACACTCTCGCGACAGACCGCGATCAAAACGCCGGAGGATCTCATGTCCCATTCTTCTCAGACACGAGTGCAACTGAGAACAGTGTGCCTTTTCATCGCCCTAGGACTCCTGGTGGGCTGCCAGCCCAGCGACGAAGATCCGGGGCTCTGGCTCAAAGGAACAGAGGTCACTCGGCCCGTCACCGACTGGACCTTTACCCAGTCGGTGGATGAAATCCTTATTGAGACTCAACCCTGGTACGGCCTTCCCCACTCAACGACCATATGGTGTGTTCAATTAGATGGAGCTCTTTACATCGGGTCCTATGGGAATGAACGAAAGCATTGGGAAAAAAGCATCGCGAACGACCCAAGGGCTCGTCTCTCCATCCAGGGCGATTTATATCCCGTCCAAATCCGTCCTGTCATCGAGGGCGAACTCAGCCAACAGATACTGGAGAGATACAACCAGAAATACGACATGGAAGAGGTGTTTGGAAAAGATGTGCCCGAGTGGTGGTTTTACCAGGTCGAACAGCCCGAGGCGTCTGCCAAAAAGAAACCCAGCTAAATCCAACAAAGAGAAGCTTCAAAAAACACCGTGAATTCCGCTCAAATTTAAGGACGAATGAGCTCACGGGCTCAAAAAGAGATTCTAAAGGTGTTACGCTACACGGGATTCATTGATTAGATCCACCCCAGCCATGCCGCTTTTCAGGATCATCGAAATGTTCATTCGTAATCTCTCCCTCTTCGTTTCATTGCTCGCTATCAGTGTGTTTCTTGCGGCCGACCTGAGGGCGGAATCCTCTGCGGGGTGCGGGCTCACCCCCCCCCACCTCTCCGGGCGTTTCGGGGAACGTGTCTCTGGCCTATGGCGGACTGAATCGAGGCTACCGGCTACACCTGCCCCCCAGCTACGATCCAAACACCCCCATGCCCATCGTGATGAGCACACACGGCTACTACAGCTCGGGCGCTACCAACGAATCCTTCACGGGCCTCAGCAATCATGCAAATGCCAACGATTACATCGTGGTTTACCCCGAGTCGACCAGCTTCTACGCAGGCTCTTACAACGGTGAATGGTGGGGACAAGTCAAATCATGGAACGATCTCGGATGCAGTCAATCACCAGGACCTGAAGGGCCTCTTTGCGTAGACCCGCAGTGGGAAGATTACTACCCCTGTCCCACTGAGTGCGGAAGCTGCGGCCCCTGTGAATCCTGCAGCTGCAATGACGATGTGGGTTTTATCAGCGCCCTGCTCGACGACCTCGAATCGAAGCTCTGCCTCGACCTCAACCGCATCTATGGAGTGGGCTACAGCAACGGCGCCGGCTTCGCACATCGACTGGCGTGCACGCTCGATGATCGACTCGCCGCAGTCATCCCTCAGCACGGTGCACTCCCGAAAGGATACAACTGCGCAACCGATGATCGAATGCCCTTGCTGATCATTGGCGGTACCAATGACACAATTATTCCCATCGATGGTTCTCCGTCGCCCTCCGATGGATTCGTCTACTCCTCCATGCCCGACGTGGCTGCAGGCTTTGCGGAAGCCCAGGGCTGTGATCTCTTAACTTCGAGCTACCCGACGCCCGCCGATGGGACCGACGCCCTCACTTGTGTTCAACATGACAATTGTGACAACGACGCCGAAGTCGTCTTCTGCCAGTGGAACGGAGGCCACGACTACCCTGATGGATGGGGGAATGACCTCTTCTGGACATTCCTACAAAACAACGCTCGCCCCGTCCCCGAACCCAGTGCGACTCTTCAGATGAGCTTGGGGCTCCTCTCGATCTTTTTGTTAAATCGGCGCAAACGAGCTTGATTAAAAGCCAAAAACCCCTGTGCGACGCGTTGGGTTTGACGGCGGACCATGGGTTGCTCTCGATCGTAGGCGGCGGTGGCAAAAGTAGTCTGATGTTCGCATTAGGAAATCTCTTGCCTGGTCGAGTGCTGCTCACCACAACCACTCGTATTTTTTCTGCCCAGATGGATATTGCCGAACGCGTTTTTACTTTAGACGACCCGAAATGGAGAGAAGAAATCGCCTCCATCGCGGGGCCAAGCTTGTTGGTTGGGCATGTGGAAGGCGAAAAGGCAGTGGGAGTCCCTCCTGAGTTGCCAGGGGAGTTACTCAAAAATGGCCAAACGGACTGGATTGTCCTCGAAGCCGACGGATCTAGGATGCGTCCCACGAAAGCACCCGCCGAGCACGAACCCGTGATCCCTCACGACTCAAGTCAAGTCGTCATCACCGTGGGAATCGATGCGCTTTCGGGCCCGATACGCGAACAAACTCATCGGCCAGAGCGCGTCTCCGCCGTCACAGGTTTATCAGAGGACGCAACTCTCACGCCTGGGAGCCTCGCCAGGTTGATGACCTCAGCCCAAGGCGGCCTAAAGGGTATCCCTGAACAGGCCACAGTGAGCCTTCTGATCAACAAAGTGGAAAGCGATGTGACCAAACAATATGCGGAAGAAATTGCCCTTTTGGCTCTCAAGCACAGTCGAATCAGACGAGTGATCGCCGGAAAAATGAAGCCCACCGCAAATTCCCCATGGACTGTCTGGTCGCGTTAGACTCTAGGCTGCAAAAACCTGGAGAAAAGCGCTTTGCGTAATACCCGCTACGACATTTTATTTGAGCCGGTCAAGATTGGTCCAGTCACCGCTCCCAATCGGTTTTATCAAGTTCCTCACTGCACAGGTATGGGATATCGCCGCCCACAAACCCTAGCCGGCATGCGCGCCATGAAGGCTGAGGGAGGCTGGGGAGTCGTCAATACGGAGTATTGTTCCTTTGATGCAACCTCAGATGATGAGCCGTTCCCACACGCCTCCATGTGGGACGATGCCGATGTCGCCTCTCTTGGACTCGTCGCTGAGGCCGTTCACGCCCACGGCTCGCTTGCTGGATGCGAACTCTGGCACGGGGGAGCCGCGAGCGCGAATCTTTACTCTCGCCAAGTGCCCCTGGGCGTAACAAGTCGACCCGCTGGGGTCCTAGATCCTGTCCAAACAAGAGCCATGGATAAAAAGGACATCCGTGAACTCCGACGTCGTCACACCGATGCGGCCCGACGAGCCCGCTCTGCAGGCTTCGACGTCGTATACATCTATGCCTGTCACGGATATCTTCTCAATCAATTTCTCGACCCCAGCAATCAACGGTCCGATGAATATGGCGGCTCGGTGGAAAACCGAGTGCGGCTGATCCGAGAACTTTTAGAAGAGGCCAAAGAGGCCATCGGAGATCGTTGCGCGGTGGCCATTCGGTTTTCCGCCGGCACCCTTGGAGCCAATGGAAGACCCACGAGCGATGAACCCCGGGCCATGATCGAACTCATCGGCGATCTTCCCGACCTTTGGGATCTCACGGTCGACGATTACGAGCATGAAATGGGAACATCTCGCTTTGTGAAAGAAGCCGGACTTGAGCACAGCATGTCCTGGGTCAAGGAAATTACAGGTAAACCCGTCGTGAGCGTGGGCCGCTTAACCTCGCCAGATACGATGGTTCGACTCGTCAAGCAGGGGGTGGTGGATCTGATCGGAGCGGCTCGGCCTTCCATCGCTGATCCATTTTTACCTCAGAAAATTGACGAGGGACGAGACGACGAAATCCGAGAATGCATCGGTTGCAATATCTGTTACACCGGGGACCAGCAACACGTTCCCATCCGCTGCACACAAAACCCCACCATGGGAGAGGAATGGCGAAAGGGATGGCATCCTGAACGTATTCCCCAAAAGGGATCAGACAGTCGAATCCTCATTGTCGGCGGAGGACCTACCGGACTTGAAGCTGCGGTGGCTCTCGGCCGTCGCGGATACGATGTGACTCTCGCCGAAGCTCGAAAAGAACTGGGGGGCCGCGTCTCACTTGAGTCTACTTTGCCCGGACTCGCCGAGTGGATTCGTGTCCGGGATTGGAGAGTCGGCCAGATCAATCGCCTACCCAATGTAGAAGTCTTTATGGACAGCGAGCTCGACGAGGAACAGATCCGCGAGTTTGGCGCAGACCATGTTCTTCTCGCGACCGGCGCGCGCTGGCGAAAGAATGGGCTGGGCCGATGGCATGAGTCTGAACCCATTGAAGGTTGGGAGCTCCCCCACGTCTTCACCCCTGACGAGATCATGGCGGGCGCTCTCCCCAAAAGTCCGGTGGTCGTCTTTGATGATGATCATTACTACATGGGGGGTGTGATCGCAGAGAAAATGATCCAAGAAGGACTTGAAGTCACCCTAGTCACGCCGGCCTCACTCGCCTCGGCTTGGACAGAAAACACAGACGAACAGGAGACCATCCAAGCCCATCTCATGGAGATTGGTGTCACGATCCAAGCCAACACTGCGCTCGATTACATCGAGGAAGAAAGCATTGGACTCGTCGATACCTACTCGGAGGAAGAAAGAGAGATTCCTGCTAATGGCGTAGTGATCGTCACTTCTCGCGAACCGCTCAATGCACTTAAATCCGAACTCGGGGAAAATGTGGTCTGCACGGGCGATTGCAATGCACCAGCCACCATCGCCCACGCAGTCTATGCAGGGCATAGATACGCAAGAGAACTCGATGGGCCGCCTCCGGGCGATGTCCCCTTTAAGCGCGAGCACGCCGTGGCGCCCTCGTATCGATCAGAGCACGACGAACGCAATGCGGCAAAATAGTGGAGGCTCCCACTCGGGACCCGTTCCTAAGTCGCCCTAGACCTCGGTGGAACGAATAAGCACCTTGTCACCAACCTTGATTTCTCCCGCCACATCAACGAATCCCAAGGTTCCTCGTAGTCCGATGGCATGCTTGGGAAACATTTTCCCTTTCACCTTCGATCCTGAACGAGTCGTATGGATACGCTCGATTTCATCCCCCATTTCTGCGCAGGGCATCGTTTCTTCCTCCACCATCAAAACGGCACCAGAAGGAAAGACGAGTTTTGAACCCCTGGGCAAGACGGAAAGGCCGGGCGCGCCCTCCAAGCAGAAATTCGCGCCCAGGGTTTGCGCCGCCAAAGGCTCAGCCAGGTCCATCTTGGACGCAATCTCGGCCAAATCCTCCATAGAGACAGCCGACCATTGGCGTTCGTTGCGTCGAACCGTGCCCTTCGGTTCTGAGTCCCAGGACTTGGCGACTCGAGTGAAACCTCGATACTTGTCGCCCTCAAGCCCATCCTCTTTCGCTTGAACGCTCTCCTTCTCCTGACGTTCATCTTCATCTTCTTGACTGATAAAAATAGAAACTAAAGTCACCACGCTCTCCGGCATGTAGTCGTTCTCCTGTTTTCTCAGGGGTCCTTTCGGACTTTCACTCGGGCTACGAAAGCAATCGCTCGTTGGCCGGATCATAAAGCGGTTGCTCTACGACCCGAGCGGACAGGCTCACTCCCAACATGTCCACCTCTAGCTCCGTGCCTGGCGCCAAATAGGCGGTGGGAAGATACGCCAGTGCGATGGTCTTCCTCACCACATGCCCGTACCCGCCAGCCGCCACATACCCAATCAGTTTGTCACCCGATCGGATCGGCTCGAACCCATGAGGGTCCGCATCCTTTGAATCAATCACGAGGCACGCCAAACCCTTTTCAGGGCCCTCTTCCTTTTGCCGCAAAAGCGCGTCACGACCAATAAAATCCCCTTTTTCCCAATTTACAAAGCGCTCCATACCCGCCTCAAGAGGGGAATAATCCGCGGAGATATCCACCCCCCAAAGGCGATACGCTTTTTCAAGACGCATCGAATCCAAGGCTCGATAACCGTAGTTGACCAAGCCGTGGGGTTCGCCCGCTTCCATCAATCGATCGTATAAAGACCGTTGATAGGCCACGGGGTGATGAATCTCATATCCCAATTCACCGACATAAGACACACGCAAAACACGCACGGGCGTCATCCCAACGTGCATTTCACGACATCTAAAGAAGCCAAACGCTTTTTTCGAGCAATCCTCGCGCGTAAGCGACTGTAAAAGTTCTCGAGAGTTCGGCCCCGCTAGGGTGAGAACCGCATAGTGATCGGTCACATTGTCTAGGCGAACGCTTCCATCCTGAGGAAGATGCCGCTCCATCCAAGCGTAGTCATGACATTCAGTGGCGGCCGCAGAGATGACATAGAACCGATCCTCAGCGAGTCGTGTGACCGTAACATCACATTCGATCCCTCCCTTCGGAGTCAGCATCTGGGTCAAAACAATACGCCCGATGGCGCGCGGCAATCTGTTCGCACACAAGCGATCAAGATAAGCTTCAGCTCCCACACCCGATACTTCGAACTTGGCAAAACTGGTCTGATCAAGCACACCCACTGATGAGCGCACCGCCTCACACTCTCGACCTACGGTCTCGTGCCAATTGCCGCGTCGAAAAGAATATTCGTCCTCCACATTTGAATCCTGGGCGAACCAAAGCGGGCGCTCCCAGCCGAAACGAGCCCCATAAACGGCTCCCTTCTGCTTGAGAACATCATAAAGAGGACCCGTCTTGAGCGGGCGGCCGGCCGGACGTTCTTCTTCGGGATAATGAATCTGATATTCCTGAGCATAGACATCCAGCGCGCGTGCCTGGGCATATTCAATACTTCCTGCAGCCTCGGAGAAACGGCGCACGTCCAGTTCCCACATATTGTCGCTGGGTTGTCCCTCGACGATCCATTCGGCCGCATACCGCCCTGCACCGCCCCCGAAAATAATGCCAAAGATGCTAAAACCAGCCAGTACATGATAGTTCGGAAGTTCCGGGACGGGGCCCATCAGACAATGTCCGTCAGGCGTATATCCATCGGGCCCATTCACAATCGTCCGAATACCCAAATCACCGAAGACCGGCACGCGGTGGGCGACCCCTTCAAGGACCCCTTCAAGTCGCTCTAAGTTAGGCTCAAGAAGGCTGCTGTGAAAATCCTCGGGCACACCATCTAAAGACCAAGCCACGGTAGACGGCTCAAAGGGGCCTACCAACAAACCGTCGTGTTCACCTCGAATATAAAACGAAGAACGAGTGTCCCTAAGCACGGGAAGCTCAAAGTTAAGCGCCGCCACTTCAGGAACGGGCTCAGTAATGAGATAGTGATGCTCCACCGGAACAATCGGCAGCTCAAGCCCCACCATCTTTCCCAATTGGCGCGCCCACTGCCCTGCTGCGTTCACCACAATTTCAGCGCGAATCTCACCTTTGGGCGTTTGAATACACCAGCTTTCACCGTCGTGACTCATGGCCGTCACAGGGGCTCGTCGGACAATTTCGGCCCCTTTAGAGGTGGCCCCTTTGGCGAAGGCTTGAGTCACCCCGGTGGGATCAACGTAGCCATCCGTAGGCGTATGCGCCGCCGCAAGCACACCGTCCGCAATCGCCAGAGGAAAAAGTTCCTGAATCTGTTCCGGGGGAATGAGATCGCAAGGGATCCCATGAAGCTTTGCGATTCCCAGTCGATGCTGAAAATCCAAAACCTGCTCTTCGCTGAAGGCCAGCCGGATGCTTCCGACCTGATGAAAATCAACTTCTTGACCTGTTTCTTCGGCTAACCGCTGATACAGATCAACGCTGTACTTGAGCAGCTTAGTCATGTTGTAACTTGAATTAAGCTGAGTGCACAATCCTGCGGCGTGCCAGGTCGAACCGCTCGTCAGCTCATCGGCCTCAAGGAGGGTGACATCGGTCCAGCCCAGATGAGTCAAGTGATAGAGCAAACTACATCCGGCTACGCCTCCACCGATCACGACTATACGCGCCTCTTTCCTCATCTCACTCCTTTCGTCTCAGGATTTCTAAAAAATGGCCACATTCAGCTTCACCGGATTCAGCAAGCAAATCCTAGATTAAGGCGATCCAGGAGCTTGAGCCACAAAC
>JACLAC010003829.1_pt1 | contig 16055 bp, 9 predicted proteins | sample 8027881 | NCBI WGS metagenome assembly JACLAC01 (sample SAMN15725517, study PRJNA655200) | protist metagenome | isolation source: fluorescence activated cell sorting (FACS) single amplified genomes of... | place: Spain: Blaines Bay Microbial Observatory, Mediterranean Sea | collected 2016-01-19
AGACGTCCCAACTGCCTATGGGTTGGTTGAAGTCTGTAGCATCCATGAACATATATCCCATATCGGTCACCTTCGAGACGTCCCAATTGCTAATATCATCATTGAAAGTCTCTTTACCTCGGAATAGTTCCTTCATATTCGTAACACTCGATACATCCCATTTACTAATGTGTCCGTATTTAGTTTCTGCTTCAGCTTGATTACTACACCAAAGATTTACGGCTTTGTGAATGTCTTCATCAGACCTTGTGAGCTTAATGCTGCTGATAAGGCGGTTTACTTTGGGCTTGTCGGCAAAAGAAGTATGCCCAGACTTACTCGATTTTTGTTTCCATTCTTCAATTGCATCTTTTAAAGCCCTGTTAGGAACAATTTGCTCGTTTGGTCTATCAAGAACTTGTCTTGTTATAGGGTCATAGGGGTCTTTTCCGTCCATATAGCATTCTGCAATATGCTTTCTAATAGAAGTTTTTTCATAGGTGTATCCAGATACAACACAAAAACAAGGGTCATCCATGAGGTCGCCAGAAATAGAGCAAAAATACGAATTAGGAGCATCATCCATTTTTGCAATTTGCGTCTCCAGTAATAAAAGTTGTCTTCTCTCTTCGTCATCTACAAACTTTTGAAACTGAGGGCTTTTCCCTGGCTGGTGAACAAGAGAAGAAAGTTCATCTCGCATTTGGCGAACAATTTCGGAAGGCATATCTTCCAATTTATCGGAAATGTCGTCCAGTTTTTGACCGAGTTCTTTAGAAAAATCGTCTACATCAGTTTTGATTTCTCCAAGTTGAGTAAACGTCTCACCGCTGGTTAGAGGTTGAATGCGTATTATCCAATTATCGATATTTTTCATAGCCTCCTCCAATTTCGCTTTGTATGTCCCTGAAAAGACCCATACGATTTTCCGATGAGCTTTAATGTAATCCACCACATCTTCAGCATCAGTCAGAGCTTTCAACAACGTTTCCATGATGGGACGATGCTCTGGTTTGTGCAGGTGTTCATCTAACTTCGCAAGTATGGGCTGTAGTTTTTCTACAATATCCCCCAGTTTACGACAAGTTCTTTTGGTAGTTTTGACTTCATTTATTTTCTGTATAACACGTGTTCCCACGTCGAATGCTGTAGAAAGTATGGTCATCACTGCTTTGGTAACATTTAGTCACTATTCTTTTCCTTCCGAACACATTCGTAAATGCATTTTATTTTGTGAAGTTTTTACAGTAAAAAAAAGGTATTTAATAAGTTACAAGATAAGGCAAAACAAGGCAGGGAAAGTATGTGTCTATTTATTTAGGTTTGATGCCTTTAATAACGGCGTTGTTGTCTTGTATGCGACGAAATAAGTCGTTGCTAACGGAAATGCCTTCATCTACTCTGATAGTAGGAAAACAACCACGTGATATTACTTTTCTGTAAAATTTTTCAATCAAATCAGCAACAAAATTATCAAGATTGTTTCTGTAAAATTCTACTTGAATGTTAGGATATTTTGTCGTGTGACTGCAAAATAGCAGTAGTTTTCTACACATGATTTGTTCGTCAAAATCACCAATCGGGTTCTCTTCAGCTCCAAGTCGTGCAGGTATTACCCTATCATTGTTGCACCTGTCGCAACATTTACCCTTTTTGCGGACTGGGTGTGGGTGGTTACCGTATTTGTTATTTAGATGGTTTTTGCAAAGCACGCAAATTCCACAATCTGGTTTTGGACTAATACTTTCATCTATTTTATTCCACGCCTCCGCCAAAAGCACAAATTCCTTATTTAGGGCGTCCATATTCTGTTCAAGTTCCATACTCATCATCAATACTATTCTTTACCATTAATCCTTTGTTCATTTTTCATTCAATTTTTTATAAATTATTTTTGGTAAAAACTACTGTAAAGGATTATTTATACACAACAGACACAACAGAACGACTAATCGTCTACCTCCATTGCATCGTCGTCATCGTTTGCAGCAGGAGTACCAAATGAAAAGCCAGTTGTAGGAGCAGCAAGTGGCGGTGCTTGTGGTTTAAATGAAAATGCTGGAGCTGGAGCAGGAGAAGAATTCGTTGCAGCTTCTCCAAATTTAAACCCGAGCGAGGGTGCCTCAGTTTTAATCGGAGAACCCACTGACGTAGGGGACGCATTCTTAGCAGACATACGCCACAAGTCGTATGCAGAAGCTGAAGAAAGTTGATGAGTTTGGTTGTTAAGGGTAAAGTGTGCTGAAGCCTGTGCTTTTAATGCTTCCAGGTTGCTCGTGTCTAATGCTGGTTCTGGAGCTGGAGACGCAAGTGCTGGAGCCTGTGCTTTTAATGCTGGTGCTGGAGCTGGCGTAGGGGACGCAAGTCCTAAAGCCTCTGCTCTTAACTGAAGTGTAACTGCACTTTCTATTAGCGTATGTTCCCTTAGCTCATCACTGTGCTTGAAAAAAAAAGCCGTATTAATTTTTCTACTATCTTTTAATAGAAATTCTTTGTAAATTTCATCTTCAGTCTTTGCAGCATCGGCTGCTTCTTTAATTTTTAAAGCAATCGGTCTGTTCTTGTGTTTTTCGGCTTCTTCCTCTTTTTTTCTGAAAAAGCATCGAACACCCTCCTCGTCGTTTACTTTTGATATCCAATGCAAACTATCCCAAGGTTTTTTCTCCCTTTTATTTATCCGCCCAGTAAGCCAAGACGGCCAAGCTGGTAAAAACGGGAACTCTCCTGTATAAATACCATCTAATACACGGGAGCTACATTTTTCGTCATATTGAAAAGGCACGTTACAGTCTTTATCGCTTGCTCCAATAAGGTAAAAATAAGGTATTTATAACAAAAAGCAAACCCTTTATTTGTTGAGGCGTTGAGGCACAAAACAAGAACCGTATCCACTTTATAAAGCAATATTTACACATTTACAAAAGATGAGTAACGACGACAATTACCCAAACCCGACATTAACATTTTACAGTTGCCTTTACTGTCGTTATTATAAATCAATGTCGTGGGTGACTCACCCTAGCACTAGTTCGTCCGTACGTTAGGGTTTTTCTCTACGCTTTTCCCTCGCATGTAATCAGTCTTAACTAGCGTATTTCAAAGCTCTAGTTTAGGCTACATTGGGACGTAACGTCTCATAATTTGCGCAAACACCACAGTGAATTCACTGTGACAAAATTTTTGTCACTTGGAAGTCACCTTTTAGTGAGTATTCTTACACGTGAGCACTAGGCTTTTCTAAGCACGTCGTTTACAATAGTTTTAGAGTTAAGTAAACTCATTTGTTAAAACTATTCTTTTTCACCGTTCATATCTTAAGAATTTCTGATGGATATCTTAAGACGATCGAGTAGAATTAAATCTGGTCCTGCTGCAGCAGGTGGCGGAGACTCTTCTGCTGGAAGCGAAGACTCTTCTGCTGAAAACTCTGTTGGTAACAACGATCCTATTCCTGGCAGCGATGAAGGTTTGGAATATAACACTCCACGTCAATCATCGCCAAATAATCCTGATCCAGAGCCAACTCCGATATCGGTAAGTAACTTGGCATTGATGAGAAAACTGGAAAGTCGTTTGAAGAAAATGGCTATACCAATGACAATTGAAGAATTATGTCAATCCGCAAACGTCGATAACATCAACGAAAATACATATCCTTTTTTGTTGGAATCCATAATGGATTGGAAAGATGATCTCGCTCCCATGGTTGATCCAGCAATCGTAATCAAGACGGAACAGACAAGTCAAGATGATCTCGCCTCCATGGTTGATCCAGCATTCGTAATCAAGACGGAACAGACAAGTCCAACTAACAGTATACATCTCGGAAGGGCGGGAAAATTCGTAGATAGACATCCAATTTCGCGACCAATTGCCGAAAAACTTGCCGAAGAAAACCAACTAAACCGTTCTGGAGGTAACAATGTTGATCATCCCTTTGACAACCAGGAACATCGCCCTCCAAATCAGTTCGACCCAAGCAATACGAGATTCGAAGCATTGTTCTCGTGATTGAAGAGGTCACAACAGCCATCCTCCATCCTCCATCCTCCAAAGCTCCAAAGTGAAGAAGTTTGCGCCGTTATCCCGCTTGCAACGAAAATATCGCACATAGAATCTTAACACGCTTTAAATGATGCAGGCATCAGCAGAAAATACCGTAGATAAGATAAACTACATCCTGGTTCTTCCAAAGAAGCATGGAGATGGATTCTGTATTTTGTCAGGTAATATAAAACACACAATCATAATGAAATGATCCATTTGGTTTCCTTAGAATAACTCTGCGGTGGAGTTTCTTGGCTGCTGTTGGTGCCTCCTGTTGGTGCCTCTCTTTTTTGTTGGTGTTGTTCTTGGTCTGAATCTAATTTTTGTAATTTTCATGAATCATTCGTAATCATTCATTCGTCGTATACTTTCTAAGCTGCGACGGGATCTCAGCTCGCAAGCAAGCAAGCAAGCAAGTGACTTATCAGATGATCAGATGGTGCCTTTGTGCCATGCTGCTGCAGCAGTAGAAGCTTGTTGAAGGGAACGAATAACGAATGGCACGGTCGAGCAGCAGCTTCTCCCCATCAATGATCAATGAATTGATGAATGATACTTTGAATCATTGAATCATTGAATCAATAGAATAGTCTTATCGTCATCAAGCAAAATGCAATGCAATGATGCCATCATTCATCATTCCAGTGGATCATCATAGTATCATAGTGTAGCTGGTCGTGGTCGTTCCTGCGTTCCTGAGTTCCTGAGAGCTGCCACGCTCCGTTGCTGGGTAGTAGATAGTAGATAGTAGATAGTAGATAGTAGATAGTAGATAGTAGATAGTAGATAGTAGATATCCACCTCAGTCAATCACTCAATCAATGGGCGGAAGTAGTCAGAGAGTCAGAGACCCAGACCCAGGACCCAGACCCAGACGGTTGCTTGATCTTCGCACGAAAACTGACTAACTAGCTAACTAACTGACTAACTAGCTAACTAACTAACTAACTAACTAGCTAACTAGCTAACTAACTAACTAACTAACTAACTAACTATATACTATATACTATACCCCAATTCATATTTTGTTTGTCATAGAATAGAATAGAATAGAAAAATATAATACGTGTCTTCTTCCTTCCCCTTCCTTCCTTGGAGGGCAAAAATTTTTGGGGCTGCTCCGGGAATCGAACTCCCGGCCAAATTTTTGACCCCCGGGACCTCTCGCATTTTAATACGCAGTAATGCGTGCCTAGTAACTAAAGGTAGCCCTAAGCGAGAATTATACCACTAAACCAAGCAGCCGAATTGCGAAAAATTTGGGGAAGTAAAGTTATGTAAATCAAGGTTTTATTATTAATTTGAGTTTTCTTTGAAGCTTTTCTGTGAAATGCAAAAGCGCTCTTTACAACCATTTGGGGGTAAACGTCAAGAGAAGCTCCACTTGCACAGTCTTTGGAAGTTGATGATGATGATGATGACGATATGCACGTCTTTGGAGTACTGCGCGGGCGTGCGGATGCACTGAATGAATGAACAACTGCACAACTCGATACTCGATTTGATGGTTGGTTGAAATTGACAATTGACGATTGACGATTGACGATTGCCAATAAGAGCATTTTGAAGAGAGAACTTGTCGCTAAAGGTGTATGTATCAGCAGAAAAAAACTGCAAACTGCAAATACATCGGACAGGTGCCCTGACCAATGACCAATGACCAATGACCAATGGTGTGCTGAAAGACCTCATACTCACTTATACTCTTGTGGCAATATATATCCAAAATGAATGGTCTCCTACGAGTGAACCACCGTCCTATCACCCTCAGAGAGAGGCGTCAGTCAACTTGCATGCATGAACAAACATGACCCCGCGGCGCACCTGATGGAAGATGGAAGCAGATGTCAAACTCATGAAACAACTTCAACTTCAACTTCAACTTCAATCGTACAGCACATTACCCTCAAGCCCCTTGGTTTTAATGAATTGTGTACTTTATATGGCCTCTTCCTCTCGTCATTGACGAGACGAATATCGAAACACATGCATGCATGGTATGAATGTCGGACGCCGGTCGCCTCGCAGATAACCCATATTGGCACTACGCATATATATGTCACGTATCAAGCGAATGTAGTACTACCGAGATAAGACCCACCCATGTATTATTGGTTGGTCGCTTGGAAACGGAGCAGGTTATGGAAAAGTTCATGATGATATGGCTGCCTGGATCCGAAGGGAAGATTCCAGTCGATTTGTCATGTATGAGCCAGCTTCTTACGGTTCCCGTGTAGCACCCCCAGGTTAGGAGACATCGTTTATAAAGAAAGAAGACTCCGCAAAACAGCCCATGGCAACTGATGTGTGTGTGTTGTGTCCCAAGTTTATGAGAATCGGTGATTGCATCAAACTGGCTAGTATGTTTCCAGACGTGCCGTTGATAATGAATGAATGAACAACTGCACAACTCGATACTCGATTTGATGGTTGGTTGAAAGTGACAATTGCCAATTATTGACAATTAGCTGAGGGAGGAATTTCTTGGGATGGGATGGGATGGGATGGCGGCATGAATCATCTCCTCGAAAGTGGCTGCGGGTCGAAAAGTTAAAGGTCGAATTCGTATGAGGTCGACTAGCTAGCTAAAAGGTCGAAAATTTTATGGAAAAGGTCGAAAGTTTTATGGAAAAGGTCGAAAGTTAAGTGGGGGGTGCGACCCCGACTCATTATGAAATTTTCCATAATGGGATGCCCAGGGTCGAAAGTCGAAAAGGTCGAAAAGGTCGAAAATTCTGGAGAGTGACACAAAAGCAATTTCCATATTTCCATGCGAATACCAGACAATTAATATCGAAAGAAAATATTGTAGACAAATTTGCAGTGAGCCTAACCACCTTACCCTAACCAAAGCACAGATTCGCCCAAACCCTAACTGAATATTCTAGGACGGTGCCACCCTAACGCCCTCCGGGGGCCCTCTGGAGGGTCCTGCGGACGGCAACTTATGATCATTTAAAAATTCGACCTAAGACCTAAACGCACACTCCCTTCGAAAGTATCTGGTTCCAGTGCACCGACCTTTTCCATGAGATGAGGACAAAGCTCCTGCAAACTGGCCTCCATGAGCCCAAAGAAAGGTGTTTCTAATCTCCTGTAGCATAGCAACTGGTAGGGTAGGTAGAGCCAACTGTGCCATCCTCAGACTTGGATTATTCACTCACACCTTGCAAGTAGAAATTTGCCATAAGTGGCTCAAGAATTGTGTACTCGGGCTTACTAATTAGGAATACGACCCACCAAATGCACCCCAAACAGTACATGAGGGCCCCGATTGATTCATGATTCACAATCGCAGGAAGTAAGTACAAACTGTGCGCAGCAATAGACGGATAGGATAGGGTCGGTCTGGTTAGGAAGAAGTATTGAATAATATTGACTAATATTGACTTTCAACACCAACACCACCAGAATCAATTTCAGAAAGTAAAAATCAGTGATTAGTAACCCTCCTCAGCTCTGACGATATTCATCAGAGCATTCGGCCCCTCGTCCAGCCAGAGGGTGCAATTTTCAACGAAACATAGCACACTGTTATGTCGAAAGCCTTCTATCATGTCCGCATTATGTGATGATACAAGGACATTCGGGAGATCCCAAAATGCGGAACTTTTTGGTAAAGGCTCAGTTGCGAACACATCCCGATATGCATGGAGTTAGGCTCCATGGCGATATATTAAGCACGTCTATTCAGAAGTGCATGATCCCCGATGTGGATCATTAATCTATGAATCTATGAATCTATGAATCTATGAATCTATGACGAAGCCAAAGAAAGTGTGAAAGAAAGTGAGTATGTTGCCGACCACACCAGTATGCGGCGATTTCTGTGTTCTGTGTTCAGCCGTGCAGATGGGGCTGCAATCGGATCATCGGTCCTGAGTCCTGAGCAGCGCAGACGGTTGCACGAACTGAACTGAACTGAACTTAACTGCTCGCTTGCTTGCAGAAAAACGCCCAGTGGATTGTGTAAGACAAAACAACAATTGTGGTGTGGAATGAGTGAATGAGTGCTTTGACTGCAGAATTTCTGGAAGAACATGACCGAAAGCACAGTGTCCCGAGTTCAAAGTTCAAAGTCAGGTGTCCCCAATGGGTGTGGGGTGTGGGGTGTGGGCAACGAGTGAAACGAAGAAATTTAAGAAAAACATAAAAACATCTGGATTTCCTGGCACGCCTCGTGCGTTGTCCCTCTAATCTGGTAGAGGCTTCAAACTGCTAACCCTAACTAACTTGGCAACAGTATATATTCTTTGCGCTTATCGTCATGATAAGTATAAGTACTAGGTACCGGTACTGACCCATTCAATTTGTCAGCCACCACCTCGCCCTAACCAAAGGACGAAGGACGAAGGACAAATTCGCCCTAATTCACACTAAAAAGGGGTCATAATATGTATATACATGTAGTAGGTTACAATGAAAACTCTCAGTTAATTAGAGGATATAATATGTAATTGTAAAGTAAAGTACATTGTAAAGGTTAAGTAATCTCGAAAAGAAAGTACATTGGAACATTTCTTCATGTATCACAAACAATGATTTGAACACCTAGAATGCAGTCAATGAGGATTTATTGGCACAAATCAATAGCTTAAAGTTAAGCCTAGATCGACACCAAGAGGGGCACACAGCACACAGCACACAGTACCCGCGAATGCTGATGGGAACAAAAGTTTGGAATTGAAAGATTAAACTAAACTCATATCAGCTTCTCGTTGAATCTATAGAGAGCAACAGAGAGCAAAAATTTGTGAATCGGGGATAACCAGGAATCGAACCAGGAACCTCTTGCACCCAAAGCAAGAATCATACCACTAGACCATTATCCCGACGAAAGGACCACGCGTACACTGGAAAATTTGTTATGTAAAGGTCTGTTTTGATGAAAAAGAGTGTTTTCTACGAACAATATTCTATTTTGCTGCATTGTGGAAGTTAGAAGCTTTAACCAATTTCAATAATGAAAATATTTGCATTAAATGTACCGTTTGTGCACTTTAGTTTTAGAAAGTCTGGCATTAATCTCCTTAAAATAAGCGTTTCCAACCTTTTTTTCCTTTTTCCAGCAGGGGCGTGCTTTTCTTTTCCATATTTTTTGGAAAAACTATATCACCTTTTCCTCTCTTCCTGGAGATTCATTGGGTTGCAAAAAACGCAAGACGGACTGCGCTCTTTTGTTTTTGGAATTTGCGAAGGTTTTTGTGATTCATCGTCCTAAATTAGTGGTGATGGGCGTCTCCAAGTTTGCCGGCTTCACCTTTGTGTTCGTCCTGTTATGTTGTCATGCTTCTTTTACAAACGCGCTTTTATACATGGATATCTTCCCAGAAACTTCACGTTGTGTTGGGCAGGAATTAGATGAAAAAGATTCGGCCGTATTTACCTTCGGTGCAGAGCACGTGAGTGACGGTACTTATGCTGCCAATGTGATCGCAGCACATAAGGATATACAAAAAATCACATCTTCTCTATACGACCCCAATGGAAATATCCTTATGAGTGACGAAGTACTTTTGATTAACAGCCAAAGACCCTTAGAAAAGGTCTTTTCTTCTGTAGAACACAGGGGTGTCTACAAGCTATGCTTCAAGCTGGAGGGTGGTGAAATACCTGTGAGGGCAAGTTTTGTTATTGACTTCAAAGCAAAGGATGCACGAGGATCCTTGAAAACTGCAAGTACTACTTTAGAAGAAGGAGACGTTCCCGTAGCGGAAACAAAACTGCAATTTGCCGAAGAAACGCTTCATGCAATACATAAAGAAATCGAGTACGCGAAGGCTCAGGAGCTTTCTTTAAGAGAATCAAGCGAAGCTGTGAATGAGAGAATACAATGGTTTAGTTTGGCATCCATGGCTATACTTGTTGTTACCAGCCTCTGGCAGCTCCTTTATTTGCGCTCGTTTTTCTCCGCCAAAAAGGTGCAGTAGCATGCAAGTGCTAGTGCCTTCCAAAATTTATTCGTAAATGTAGAAATAATGCACATATACTCTATTATTAAATTGACTCAACATATAGAACACACAAACAATTGATTTTTAAGGTACCTATTCTGCCTGATATCCATCCTTACCACCATTATCGTAGTCCAATACGACCGGCCACAGCACTGTGGCACTGTGGCACTGTGAACGGTACCATTGACCGAAAATTGGCTACTTCAAATTTGAAATAGCCAATTTTCTCAAAAGAACAAATGAACCAGCACTTATACCTGCAAAAACCGCATCTAAGCTGAACTTTTTTAGGACGTTTCTCACGTCGTTTTCAGGATTTAGGGCTCTCCGTATATAGAGCTCAGTGGCCAAACGACACACGAAGGTAACCCAAGCTTCAATGAATAAAGTTCTCCACTGGGTATGAGAGATGCCGCTAGATGGCAAGCCTAAGAACTTCACTGCAAAGACTTCTAAATACTCGAAAATGTACCACATACTATGATTAGTGGCCCACCGAGGAGCAAGCACCGTAGACAGCAGTGCCACAGCTATATATGGTATGTATGCGGAAAGTACGTGCAAATCTAATTCACTGGTATAGCCATAAACGAGACTTCCGGTGTATTTATTGCGTGCACCTGCACCAGCACCAGCACCAGCACTAGCACCGCCCGTCGAGATGTCCGACTGTGACGTAGTCACCACAGGTGTAAATGGTTCGGCTCGCTTGTCTTCTGTACTGGGACAGTTGTCAATATTCTCATCATCATGACCAGAAACTGGGGTCTTATTATTGTGCTTCTTTCTTGAGTCCAAATCATCTCGAGAGGTAGTACCGACGAGTGACACTGCCGCAGTACTCGAAGAAGGTGTAAAGACTTTTCGACTAACTGTCACCGGTGTCAATTGAGAAGAAATGTGAGTTTGACCTCCAGTGTACTGGCCATTTCCATTATCGCTATCGATGGCAACTCTCAGTGTTCCCACCTCCTTGAGCAGCTGTGCCGTAGGTAATACATCATCTTTCCAGTCCTCTGCTTCTGTACAATATCTAATCACAGTACTATCCATCAACTTAAACTTCCTTCGAGTGTAATAATCGAAATCTTTGAAGCTGAAGGCGTCCTCACTGTAGCTAAGTTGTACCACGCGTCCACAGTGTTCTACATTGCACTTAGGCGGAGGCATCTTGAACTCAAAAAGCTAAAAACTTTTGTATACTGGAATTCTATAGTAAAAATAATCAACTCTTTGATGTACTACTGCACCAACCTCATGAGAGAGACACAGTTGACAGATACTTGATGTGCCCGTACGATCGTGCGTCCTCCCCTTCAATCGATTTTCGATTATCGAAATTTTTCAGATTGTTCTCCCGACCCTTCTAGCGGGTAGGATGGTTTCTGAAACTGATGATGGTAATGACTGACTAATTTAAGCTAGTTACTAAAGTATACATGTAATGAACAAGAGTCAGCTACTAATCAAAACAGTTAAATGTACGAGAAAAAGTGAAGGTAGAAATTAGGTTAGAAACCCTTCTCTGGAATTGTTGTATTGTTGTTATGTAAGATCGCTGATTCCTGACCCACCATGGGATAAGGAGGGTAAGGCGCCCAGATTGCCAGTTTCTGTGGGGTTTGTCATAATAAAATCCACCATTAAATGCAAGGGAAGCATAAAAGAGTGGCTGTTCCAACCCAGTTTGCGAAGTCAATACTGCGAGCTCAGCAGTCGAACATTTGCGTAGCTGACTAACAAAATTTTCCAAAAAGATGAATGCAAGAAGGGCAAGAGAATAGAAAGAAACGATGTTTGTTGCTATAAACAATTTACTTACCCAGCCTACTGATGATACAAACTCGGAAGGCTGAGCATGCACATTTCATATGTAGCTTTCCAGAGCAGTAGACACACCGCCCGGCAGTCTGGAGAAGGGCTACTAATCCTGTACAATGCACTTCCATTCCATTACTATTGTTGCGTTATCAAAAGACATTAGGCCACAAAACCGTGCTGACCTGACGACCAACTTATTCATAGGAAAAAGTCGCTCGTTCGCTCGCCATCTTATGCCACCAAAACCACAGCACCACCAGCAGCTTTGATTTTCTTTTCAGCAAGAGAAGACACGAACTTGGCCTTTACAACCATAGGCTTCGCTGGAAGAGCACCTTTACCTAACACTTTGAAGTATCCCAACTTCGTAACGTCTACGACGGGGGCTGCTTCGGCAGAAGCGTTCTCGTACACATCACGGGGCACGAACGACCATAATCGATCGACGTTGATGGTGGGCATGTAAGAAAGAGCAGGCTTCTTGTGGTAGAACTTCATACCAACCTTACCGAAGTAACCAGGGTGATACTTATCGAATAGGATTCTGTGATGGTGCTGACCACCGGCATTACCACGACCACCTGGGTGGGTTCTGTGCTTACCGATACGACCGTGTCCAGCGCTGACGTGTCCTCTCTTCTTCCTGTTGTGATGAAGTCTGGTAGGCATCTTGCTATTGATATGTCCTGTAATTAGAATTGTCGTCAGAGAAGGAAAGAATGGAAGAGAATGGCAAAGTTAGCATGTCGCCGATGCAAAATGGATGGTACGGTCTTAAAACACCACTGATAGCACCAGTGAGGTGATTCCACTGCTTGTGTGCACCTTCTGCTTGTAAACTAAGCACTACAGGTCTACTCATTGTGTGCATGACACAGGTATCGCTGCAAGCAGAGCTGCTGCCTTGAGCAGCTTCTACGGTGGCGATTTCACGCCAACTCTGACAATTTTTGCGAAATATCTCATAGCTTCCCACATTAACTCAGGATGCTTATAACTTTTCGCGCAAGAACAAACGATACTACTTACCTGTAGTGAAGAAATCACGCTATTCTTTGCAAGCCTTGCGTCCCACGGGTGGGAGTTCCCCCTCGACTCGTGTTCTTTTTTTGGCCCACAATAATCCCTCTTGAAAACCCGTAGCGTTACCGCTGTTTGTGGTGAACTGCACAGCCACCGTGGCATCTTAAGCAAACAGGTAACCTTTGTAAAGTTCTGTGCTGAATACTGCTATTTTACGGATTAATAGTTCAAGAGTTCCCAACCGCAAATCTTTCAAAGTTAGATAAGTGTTCCAGAAATTCTTTTCCTGCGAGAATATGTCTTTTGGTGACTATCGAAAAGTGAATGATGAGGAGGGTCAAACGCTGTTAGGTCCAAATGGAGTAACATCTTACGGCGATGCTCATGCTAAGCATGATCATCATGTTGTCACGTCCCGCCTCCGAGTGGCCAACTTGTGCTGTGCCGGAGAAGAGAAGATAATTAAAGAAGCCCTTCTTGGTATGACCGGTATAGAGAAGGTATCGGTAAGTATAGTCAACCGCTCCGTCATTATTCAGCACTGTGATGTCAATGAATGCACTCCCGCCGAAATGCTGGTGACAACCTTAAATAAAAAGCATCTAGGGGTGAGCATACAAGAAGTTGGTCAAGATTCAGAAATTGAAGAAGAGTCGCCAATGATGCATGTGCTGCAAATTGTGTTGTTATGGGTGCTTGTCACTGTGGGGACAATATTCAGCTTAATTAGTAGCGGGGAAGATCAAAACGCTGCAAATATTCTTTTTTGTACAGCTGTGGTGTTGGGTATGAACACTATATTGGCTGGTATATACAAGGCATTCCTACAAGGCGTAATTAGCATCCATGTCTTGATGTCCGTTGCATTGTTTGGTGCACTTCTGAGGAAAGAATATTTCGATGCTGCACTCGTGGTGACACTCTTCGGAAGTGGTGAATTGACTGAAGAGATGATTATGCACCATGTACGCAATACAATCAATCGCAGTGTTTCCAACTATCCTACTCAAGTAACAAAAAGTGATGGAACAATTGTGAAACTAAGTGAAGTCAAAATTAATGATATCATTGCTGTTAGTGCTGGTGACGTGATCATGGTCGATGGTACAGTGGTCAAAGGTGAAGCAGCAGTCGATGAGAGTAGTGTCACTGGGGAACCTACTCCTATATCCAAGACTATAGGGAGTAGTACAATCAGTGGGTCTTTAGTACAAAACGGATTTCTCGAAATACGAGCTAGTATGGAGGTCACAAACGGCACACTAACAAAAATGCAAGAAATTATTGAAGATGTCGAAAGCTCTAATAGCAATTACAGTCGTATCGTCGACCAAATTGCATCATTCTGGGCACCAGCAATACTTAGTTTGGTGGTGCTTTATATACTCTACGGCAGAATCACTTCCGGGAGTTGGGGTCTGTACATTCAAGAAGGACTCGTAATGATGGTGTTGTCTTGCCCATGTAGCCTCATTTTAGCTACTCCAATCCCTGCTTCGTGTGCAATAGTGAAAGGGGCCCAACATGGTGTACTAATAAGGAACTTAGGAGTCATTGAAGACGTTGCAAATACAGAAAGAGTCGCAATTGACAAAACTGGGACCCTTACAACTGGTAGATTTGCAGTCTGTGCGAAGAGATTCATTGATGAGGATGGTGAAGTGGTTACTTTTGAGCAGAATGATCCGGAAAATCCTATGCGATTAGCTGCTGCAATAGAAAATAGATCCACGCATCCATTAGCTAATGCTATGGTCGCTTCATACTTTGATTGTGTCGCTGATTTTGAAGGTGAACTGCCCGCTTTGAGAAAGTTCCAAGTGAACGAAGGAGTTGGTTTATCGGCCTGGGTTGAAGTGGATGATGATTGGAAAATTGTACAAGTGGGGAATGAGAGGTTGCTGAAAAAGTATGGCGGCAAAGTTGTTCTGATACCAGAACAAGAAGCTTTTGTTGAAGAGTTCTTGACTACTGAATCTGCGGGAAGGGTTATCGTCTACATCATAGTAGAGGATACGCTTGCTGGAATGGTAGCTCTTGCAGACCAGCTTCGTCCTGAAGCAAGTGAATTTGTGCAACACATGAACGAAGACTCTACTTTGGACAGAATAGTCATCCTCACAGGAGATACCGAAGAAGTCGCGATGGTTACCGCGGATGCAGTTGGGATCTCAACAAACAATGTTTATTCGCGTTTGTTTCCAACTGATAAATTGAATTATATTCTGCAGAGTGAGAAAAGGGGGAATGGTCCAATGCAGCAAATTACTAATGACGATAATGGTGATAAAGAAAGTCAACTAGAAATGGGTCGTTTTGGCAAAGTAACCGAAGTTGCTACAAAAGCTGATCCTTGTAGGGTTATGATGATTGGTGATGGCATCAATGATTCTCCAAGTCTAGCAGCGGCGTCAGTTGGTGTTGCTATGGGAGCAGGTGGTGCTGCAGTGTCTGTCGCAGCTGCAAAGGTCATTCTCATGAATGAAAATTTATTACTCATTCCGGCAACAAAAAAATTGTGCCATTTCACATGTAAAATCATTCTTGAAAATTGCTCTCTGGCAATTGGTTTGAAAATAATTGCAATGATATTCGGTTTTACGAACTCTTTGAAATTGTGGCAGGCTATGTTAATTGACGTCGCAACTTTGATAATTGTTCTGTTAAATGGAATAAGACCTTTGTCTTTTGAAGGATTCGACAGTCTGAAAAAAATTGATTGATCTGTATCTGATCTATCTGCATGATTTGAATCATGACAATGAAAAAAAGTAAAAAGTTGTAAGTTTTTGTGTAATTTTACATTTTTACAGAAAGTAATTTGACCCTGTCTCCGGAATTCAATTAGAATTAATATCTCGTATGTTTACTTCCGCCTGCCATGCTCACATATGCCAGACCAACCACACTCCTTGCAGCTAGACTTCCGCCTGCCATGCTCACATATGGCAGACCCACCACACTCCTTGCACTTAGACTTCTGCCTGCCATGCTCACATATGACAGACCCTCCACACTCCTTACACGTAGACTTCTGCCTGCCATGCTCACAGCAAATTTTACCATTCCGCCACATGCACACGTTGCCTTGGTGAAGATACTTCTCTCCATTTATTCTTTTGTTTTTCGCTGGTAACTGCACTAAGGCCGCACGTGCTTCATCTGCACTTACTTCTGTATATCTCACTGAGCGCTCAGAGTCACTAGAAGATCTCTGAGGATGAGTGA
>JACLAC010000236.1_pt1 | contig 16053 bp, 16 predicted proteins | sample 8027881 | NCBI WGS metagenome assembly JACLAC01 (sample SAMN15725517, study PRJNA655200) | protist metagenome | isolation source: fluorescence activated cell sorting (FACS) single amplified genomes of... | place: Spain: Blaines Bay Microbial Observatory, Mediterranean Sea | collected 2016-01-19
TAGATAAGGACGGTAACGTCATCGGTGGTGGTGGTGGGAAGAAAGTTCCAGGTGGGAAGGTTGTTCCAGCAAGTCAGAAACCGTCTGACGGTAAATCTCAGCACGGTCACTCACATACCACGCATCCGGCGGACATTCCAGAGCCACACAATCCAACCCATCCACCAACCAGCGCGTCCATTCCGAAACTGCCACCGCAGCAGCCGACTCCTGTCAATCAGAGCTACCAGCAATTGAGTAATGGCAGCGAATACACCAGACAATATCCATGCACGGCGTCGGTTACTGGTGTCTTCACTGACTGCGGGGCACCACCAGCCAATATGGGTTGTTTCGCCAACCAGGTTTAATATTTCAGTAATTTGTTTCCCTCCATGATATGAAGGGCACCAAATATGAAAAGTGTATGCCATCCAGCGTGAGATAACCTAGCCCAACCACCTGCAAAAATAGGTGCGAACCCATCTTTTCTCACCGATTCGGTTACCCATTTGACGATACTTGGAGGTGGGTTCTCTTTTTGCAGTAGAGGTACTAATCTATCGACCGGCATCGTGATAACTGAAGACACGACTCCAGCCGTGAATGCAGCTGGTATGGGGTCTATCTGCTCAGTCAGCCTATTGTATGCTGCAGTGCGAATACCCCAGTCTCCTCCACGTTTCGCTGCGTTAAATGGCATGGATCGCAGAAGTGTTTTGATATCGATTTTCCCAGAGTACCCAGTCATTACCTTCTGTGCAGTCATCGTTCGCATGTATGCAAATGGAGTGGTGGCGGCGCCTTCAAACATACCAGCCCCAACACCGGCTAGTATCTTTCTCTTCTCCACATTACCTGTACGTCTAGATAAGAACTTGTCAAGCGAAGTGTATGCTGTTCCATACACTAAGCCTCTAGAGCCATACATGGCAAAACCCCACGGATAAAGACCATGGAGATTCGCTCTTAAGTAACCTTGAGAGCTGAATTTCTTTATGATCGTGCGATACGACGTTCGATAGTCGCGCTGTTTCTCGATCTTAAGCATATCCATAAGGTTTCCACCTATTGTGATCTCGAAGCAGGCAGCAGCGGCGGTTTTCATGCCTTTTGTCACCGCAAGTGTCGGCCCACCGCCTGTCGCCTTTCGATGTTCCTCGGCAGATACGAGACGAGTAATAATTGTCATTCTATCTACAACACAGAATAATTGTTCATATCTTTTTCCTTAAGTTATGAACATAATTAACGAGCATACATCAAAGCAGCGTTACCTGAAGTGAAGTTGAGAACATTATATCTCTCTTCTAACACGGTCATATCATAGCTGTACTCGTATATTCTCCAGACTGGCTTATTGATCCCAATAATGTCGCCCGAATCATTGCACACGGTTGCAACTTGGGCGCTTGCATCTAAAGGTGGGTTGATCATACCAAGTTCGAACTCTATGTTCTGGAACTTGCTGAGATTGATAGCCCCACTTGGTTGGAAGTCGAACGGATTGGTATGCAAGCAGAAGTTATAACAGTATTGACCATCAGGGCCATTGCCTGACGTGCGTGTGTATTTCTCGACGTAATTTAGCACACCCGCATCGAGTTGGTTCTCTCTGTACTTCCCATCCAAGAGAAGCGCCCACGATGTCATTATATCTTTCTGGTTCATCGGACTGTACCACGGTGTGATACGGATGGAGGTAAGTGTGCCGGACGGGTCTTGACTTGGATCAACATCTATGGTGGTGCTTCCCGGAGGGCAGGGCCCAACAGTCACTTTCGTTGTTCCCGACGGATCTACTAAGTTGTATGGGAGATAGTCATATGGCCAGTTTGTATAGTTCGACCATTCGTTTCGCAATGCAACGTCGCTTCTCTGAAAGAACCACATCCAGTCGCTAACCATTCCGAGAGTCTCGAGCTGCACTCGTTTTGGTCCGGTCAAGTTCGGGAACTTATACTGATATGCTTCTTTGATAAGATAGCTCTGGGGCTGGGCCGCGAAAACGCGTACCTCATCGTCTGTAAGGAATGCATATGTGCTAATAAGATGAATGTCTGCTGCCCAGTTGGTTCGTGTATCAGGAAATGCGGCTTCATCAGAACCACTAGTAAAATCGGCTTTTAACGGGGGCTGCAGAAACATATTGAATTGTTGCTCGGCCTTATTAAAGTCAGCTCTATGATAAAAATCACCAGGATCATTCCCCACAATACCTGGTATGTTTCTAATCACGAAGAGATCGCGCACGGGTCTCATCTCGACCTCAATATGCAATTCATTGTACTGCAGACTTACAAGAGGGAATGCCATTTTTGCCGCCAATGTGAACCAAATGTTTAGCGGAATATACAGCTTCCGTCCGCGAATAGATGGTTCCGGGCCTGGACAAAGCGTGGGATTGTAATAGTAGGCACTCGGATATACATTCGTTCGCCCGTCAGCGTTTGCAGGATCATTTAACTCGGTCACGTTTCCCGTCATCTTGTAGTAGAGATCCTTCTTCGAATCATTGAAGTCTCGCTCTACAAGGTTATAGAGATACTGGCCTGTAAATTCTTGAATGAGCTGCCCACCAACAGTGAATCTGACACGTTGAATCATCTGCGTTCCAAGGTTTTTAATCCATTTGAACTCGTATGGCCGCCAACCATTGTTGCAATCGGGTGGATAAATCGGACTCCAAACGGTTGGAAGTGTCACTACTAAATATGTATCCATTAGAAGATCTGCGTATCGCGGCACCTTGAACTTGAATGTCGAGGGCGCCTCGAGCCGCAGTGTCCTTTGTCCATCGAAGTCAAGACGGAATTTCTGGAGTCCGAAGTTCGTGTATTTTGCGTATGCACATTTGAAAAATGTTTTGGATGGATTACCTGTTAGAATAACGTTTTGGTTTCCATATGCTACCAAATTCAAAAGACCTCCTGGCATCTTATATAGTACCCACATTATTATTTAACTCTCTTTGGTCCGACAAAATATATAAAATACTTCTCTAGTATAAGTAGAAATGGATAACATTCGTGATACAATTGGCCTTAGTGGCCCAGCGAGGGATGCCAAGCTGGTAAAATTAATCGTCATTGTTATTAGTGCGCTGTTGATCTTCATGATTGCAGGTTGGATCTACTCCAAACTGACACTCAAAGAGAAAAACTGCCAAGCCATGACTAAGTTGTACAAGGACTTCCCTATCATCACGACGATGAACAAAGGGAACGATGAGTTTAGCCATGATCTTCGAGATTACTATGTCAAAACAGCATATAACTGTTGCGCGACAGGAACCTTTAAGAACACATTTGTTGATACTTGTGGTCTCAAGAACTGCATAAGACAGGGTGCGCGCTGCCTTGACTTCCAGATATACTCCGTCAATGATGAACCCGTCATTGCAGTTTCCTCTGTTTCCGACTTCTCCGTTAAGGAAAGCTACAATAGCATTCCATTCGGCACCGCTATGGGTGTCATCGCTGACTACGCCTTCGCAGGAAGTACATGCCCTTGTCCCGGTGACCCTTTGATCATTCACCTTCGTATCATGTCTAAGAACTTGCCGATCATGGACAAGATGGCTACTGATCTTTACAATACGCTTGAACGGAGACTCCTCGGAAAGAAGTACAGTTACGAGAATCAAGGAAAGAACCTTGGGAAGGCACCTATTCAGCAACTTATGGGAAAGGTAGTTGTGATTGTGGATAAATCATTGGCTGATCCTACCAAGACCAAGCTCGACGAATATGTCAATATTTGCAGTAATTCGGTGTTCATGCGGGCGCTCAGCTACCACGAGGTGCAATACACACCCGATATGAACGAGTTGATAGAATACAACAAAAAGAACATGACCATTTGTCTTCCAGATTTAGGGACTCAGGCAACCAATCCTTCTGCGGCGCTCGCATGGCAGTATGGATGCCAGTTCGTGGCTATGTCGTTCCAGAACTTCGACCAAAACTTGGAGTATTCAGATCTGTTCTTCGACAGCGCTGGTTCAGCCTTCTCGCTTAAGCCGGCGAATCTCCGTTACATTCCTGTGACGATCCCGGTGCCCGGGCCACCACCAGAGGAATACTCATATGCGAAGAGGACAGTATCTTCGGACTACTACAAGTTCAACATCTAATATGTATATTTTTTCGTTAATATATATATATTATGGCTGCGTGCGAAAAAAGACAAACTTTTGAAGAGAAGGAACTAGCTATTCTCAGAGAGGCCGTTGATAAAGCGGAAGAACGGTCTGGAAAGAAAATAGCCCAATCACCACAGATCAAAGGGATTATTAGCATCGTCGAGAATTTTCTTCGCAAGAAGAAACTTGTGTGCTACGGTGGCACGGCTATCAATAACATCCTCCCTGTCCAGGATCAGTTTTACAACAAAGACGTTGAGATCCCGGACTACGACTTCTTCTCTCCCAATGCTCTCGAAGATGCCAAAGAGTTAGCCGACATATATGAGAAAGAAGGTTATGACGATGTAGAGGCAAAGGCAGGTGTTCATCATGGTACATTCAAGGTCTATGTCAGTTTCATCCCTGTAGCGGACATCACATTTCTCACCCCGCCTTTGTTCAAGGCTGTGAGTCGGGATTCGATTCGTGTAAATGGTATTCTGTATGCCCCACCAAATTACCTTCGGATGGCCATGTACTTGGAACTATCTAGACCCGCAGGCGATGTTAGTCGATGGGAGAAGGTTCTTAAGCGTCTTACCCTCTTGAACAAGGCATATCCAATGAAGAATCCGAGATGCAAGTCTATGCATTTCCAACGGGACTTCGAAGGACCCGTTAATGAGAAGGAGGAGCTTTATTTCCTTGTAAGAGATTCGCTAATTGACCAAGGGCTAGTGTTTTTCGGTGGGTATGCCGCCAATCTTTACTCCAGGTATATGCCTTACAAAGAGCGAAAGAGAATGGCTGAGATTCCTGACTTCGATGTCCTGTCTGAGAATCCAGAGACCTCTGCGACGATTGTTAAGGAGCGACTTATGGACGCCGATCTGAAAGATGTGCGTATCTACAAGAAACCAGGCATTGGAGAGATAATCGCACCTCATTACGAGATCAGTGTCGGTGACGAGACAGTCGCAGTTATCTACGAGCCTCTTGCGTGTCACAGTTACAATACGATTCGCATCGGCAGAAACGTCGTAAAGGTCGCCACGATCGATACTATGCTTAGTTTCTACCTTGCTTTCCTTTACGCTGACAGAGGGTATTACGATCATGAGCGGCTGCTTTGCATGTCGCAATATCTCTTTACTGTTCAGTCCAAGAACCGACTGAAACAAAAAGGGTTACTCAAGCGATTTAGCATCAATTGTTATGGCAAACAAGACACAATGGAGGACATCCGGGCGGAGAAGGCGAAAATGTTCCAAGAACTGAAAGGTGAGCGTGGAACGAAAGAGTACGATGAGTATTTTCTTCGATATGTGCCGGGTGAAGGCAACAAACGGAAAAAGAAGGGGAAAAAGTCATCTCCTAAGAAGAAGAAGGCTACACGGAAGAAGACTAAACGACCTACACAAAAACAACGTAGGGCTACGAAAAAACAACGCAAGGGCGCGAAAAAACGGCGGCAGACGAAGCGCAGAAAGCGCGTTCTTAATATCGAGACTTAAACTGTGATATGATTATCTCATCTTACAGTTGAAAAAAAATCAGCACTCATTATAATGTGGAACGTGATAAGTTTATTAATGATAATAGTCGTTATCGCCGCCTTGGCGAATCAGCCCGAAGTTAAGGAGGGATATCAGTCTTTGACCAACTGTCTCAACCAAGGGTATCCTCACGACTTCTGTTTGAACGTCCCTGTACAATCCGTTATCAGCGATGGTTACTGCAATTGCACTAATGGTCAGCTAGGTACTTACGTAACCTCTCATAAGTGCAACTGCTTTGCTTTCAACCCACAAGCACCGTATTATGCAGAGAAGGTATTCCGTGACTACCTTGCTTAGACGATTAGTCTATACATAACATCTCCATAGACGCTCGCGATGCATCTATGAAGACCTTGTGACAAAACATTATCGAGTATCGGTTGTGGTATATATGAATATATCTGGCCTGTTATCTCTACCAGTGCCACGATGATGAAAGAGATCAGCTCGGAAAGTCGAACTTGCGCGATGCCGGCAGCACTCCAGGATGATACATAGCTGCACATGGCGCTTTTGCCATGCGTAAAGAAGCTGTCAGCTTCAGCTATTCCGGTTAGTATCCTGGAATGAGGATTGGTCTCACCGCGAACGTTAAGGACCCTAAACAGTTTAGATCTTGGAAGAAGGTCGATGTATAAGGTAGGGCGCGCACCGTCCTGGAATATATGTGGGATTATCCCATCCATGTACCTACCCTTGTATCTAGTTTCTTCGGTTGTAATACAAGGAATATGACTCGATCGCTTTATGCACTCTGCCAGATGCTCTCGGCTCCTGAAGCGATTGACGACCTTTTGTTCCCGTTTCTTCAGATCATAGTATGTAATATGTAACCGCTTGTTCAATCTGGCAAAATCTTCGTCACTAATAGAGTTCGTTAATCGATCGACCTGCGTGCCGTATGGTTTCAGACGAAGAGTTCGCTTGAACTCTGATACTGAATCCCTGAAGGCCTTATCGACTTGGTAGTCAGCATCGGCAAAAACAAAAGCTGCCAATAGTGAGCCTATGCTACAGCCTGATACACGATGAACCATAACACCATGTTTGACAAACAACGCTTTTATGTAGAGCATCACACCATAACCCATGAATCCATTAAATGCACCACCGCTGAAAACAATATCAACCTCTTTTGGTATTCGAGTCGAGTCAGCGTTGTCGGCAAGGGTTCGCACGTATGCTCTTAATAGTTTGCTACTGTCATCCATACACAGAATAGCCATTAAATCTTACAAGCGAGAGCGCGAATATAGTTTAAAAATATTATCGATACAATCTACACAGCATATGGAAACCACATCGACAACGCCACCTCCTCGTCCAACATGGGAACAGTATTTTCGGGACCTCACTAAGCTTTGCGCCCAGCGATCCGCTTGCGAGCGCCTCCAGGTAGGGTGCATTCTCGTCCATGACAATCGTATCATAGCACAGGGCTACAATGGGTATCTACCTGGGGCAGAGCACAAACAAATAATGAGAAACGGTCATGAGGTGGCGACTGTGCATGCGGAGCAGAATGCAGTAGCTGATTGCGCGAAGCGAGGCGTAAGCTGCAGCGATGCTACAGCCTATGTTACTCATTATCCTTGTGTGAATTGTATGAAGATCATGTGCGCAGCGGGGGTGTCGAATATTCGCTATATCAGTGATTATAGAAACGATGAGATAGTCGAGTACTTTGCCAAGCAAAGTGGAGTGAATATAAGGCAGGTGACTATAGACTAAAGTAGGAGACTCCGCGATTGAGTGCATAGTAGGCTGATGCGAATGCAATGCTGTTAATCACGTACCCATAAATGTTCGGATTCCCGTCTTTGTGGAAAAGAGCAGGAAGGACCTTGAGCATGTTCTTGCGGATGAAGGGCAATTGGAATACGAAATATATGACAGCAAGCAAAATCGGAACCTGCAGATCAGAGTATAGATCGTCGAGCCGATCATCATTGTTTTGTCTCTGGGCATTTCGACGAATGATCTCCTCGTTCGTCTGGGCTGCACCAATGTAGTCATCACCTGTCTCGCCTGGAATGAAGTTAGCTTGGATACCTGGATCAGTTGTAATGTGACTCTGTTGTTGAGGGATGTCCCTTGATGGGAGATTCAATGCGCCGGATGCTGCAGCCTGCTGGAGTCCGGTTACGAACTGGTTCATGTTCTGCTGCTTCTCAGCACCAGGAGGAGCACCACCAGAAGGAGCGCCACCAGAGGGAGCACCAGATGCAGGAGGAATGTCAGCATCTCGTTCTTGCTGAAGCTGCTTAACAGCGTTATCTATTTTGACGTTTTTCTCTCGCGCCTCAAGCTGGATATTTCCTTCAGCTTGGTTACCAATAGGAAGTTCGTCGAGACTAGTAGTTTGTGACATGTTTAATATAATTAACTGATTAAATATGTCAAATAACTTACGCAAACTCTACTTGTTTTCGAATGTCCGGACGACAAGTCACTGATTTCTCCTCGAAGCGATAGCACTTGCCATTATGATTATACACATTCTCTTGTATCTCCTTAAAAGGCGGGGCGTTGAATACGAGACAATTCCTTGTCTCGCATGACTTTCTAAAGATGCTGGCCAGACCTATGCCCAGGATAACAGAAATGAGATAGCGACCAAACTCCGTGTGCATCGACTTAAGTATGTTCTGGATCATTGATATATAGGGTGCAGATTAGTTTTGAGCCGGTATTGTCTTGGCCGATCCGTCTTTTGGACACATTACCTCATGTGAGTCAAACTTGAAACATGTACCGGCTTTGTCTTTATAATGAATTTGTCCCGCGTTGTCAGGTGTCGGATATACAAAGATTGCTGTTGGAGCTGGGCTTGAGAGATACACGAAGAGTAAGCCGATTGCCAGGCTAATCAGAAAGACTGGTAGTGATATAAATCGTGAGAACATATATATATCAACCTTATTTTATATTACTAATAATCCTACCTGCACCGTCATCAGTGCCTGCGCTTACTATTAGCTGATTGAACGTGTATGGTTCTTCAATCAATAGGATGCCGTCTCCAAGCGGAAAAGGTGGTTCGGTGGGATGGACGATCGCGGAATATTTGTACTTCAGGCCGCGAATCTGGTCCGCTAAAGGACGTATCTGTGACACATACTTCTCGACCATATCTTTGATAATCCCGGATTGCGATCTTTCATTTCCCAGCTTATGGATATCCTTTGAGAGATCTTCCAGCTGCCGTTTCTGGATCTCTAGCGCAACCTCCGCTCTCGCGAGTGCCTCCTTGTCCTCCTTGTTATCGACGATTGATATCAGGTCCTTCCGGATCTCGATAAGATAATTCGAAAAGGCATTAAGCTCGCTGCGTAAGGTGTTAAACCTTTTGAGTGCGGTTTGCTCATCAGTATAGTTGAATAGAAGATCCAACTTGGTCTCAATAATATCCGTGCGGAAACGGTCTTGCTCTTTCGTTACTATTTCTTCCTCGTACCGTATGTTGTGGTACCGCCCGCGATTAATCTGGATATTGAGCTGACAAGGTTCTTGGCTTCCACAGATTGCGGATAGCACACCATCCTCGTTCTTGAATATCGTACCCCCAAACTTTCCACATTTGACACACTTTGGGCGAATCTGTTTGAATTTTTGTCTTTTCGCTCGTGCATCAAGCGATGGGTTGCGGATAATACGTTGCTTCTGCCGGTTCAGACGATCGTCGTATCGCTGTTTCATTTTGTAGTATTCAGTTATGGCTTGTGCAAGAGAAGCGTCCATATATACTTATCGCTAGATTTTTCTCTGAAACATATGGACTTCGGGGTTGTTATGCCATGACGGAAGATTGGTTATCATGTCCTGGCTTTTCTTTTGTTTGATCGATGACAGTATTTGCAGCTTCGATACTATATACTCTTGTTTTTTGCGACTCTTGATTGCAATCTCAGACGGTGTTAATTTTCCTTTATATCGATACACAAGGAAGCCCGATACAGCTGCAATCAATAAAAATGTCATTGCTATGTTAAACAGCATACTAGCGTGTTTCTCTTTGAACTTATGACACTCTTTTAGACTTCCTCCGATAAAATACTTGACTCCAGGTTCGCATAGCGCTGGTACAGATTCCTCCATTATTTAATACAGGTATAATTTCAAAAAAATTTATGCACATTATCTATAATGAGTGACACTAGCCCACCTAACCCAAGTTCAGCTATGCTTTGGTTCTTCGTATTGACAAGTGTCTATTTCCCTGTTAAGTACTACAGTGGTGGAGGAAAGGACACTGACGACAAGAGAACACAAGGCTATATATACTCCGGTATCTATCTGCTACTCCTTATTGTTGGAGAATACTTCATAAACCTTGGCCTCACTGAGTCGCTATGCGGAACAAATCAGTGGGATACAGCATTGTTTGTCACCCTCATCCCATGGGTTGTCATCTTCGGTATTCTAAACCTCATGCTATTAGTATTCCCCGGATGGCTATCGCCGTTCTCGAATACATTTGGCTATGCAGTAGCTCGTTTGTCGGGTATCTCGTCGCTGCTCGATGAGATTCTGTTGCCAAAAATCGAAGAGAGTGGCAAGGAAACAAAACAGACTAAAGACGCTGCCCAAGCTTTAGCACGCATCTATACCGATCAGTCTCTCCTTCTCAATGAGATCACCCAGACGAACTTCGACGAGTTCTGGGATAAGACGTCACCACTCTTCAAACCCGGTGCCAGGAATAATGCCAGTCTTAAAGACCAGCTGCTCGACTTCATCCGGATGAAAGACATCGTGGCTGAGTACATATGGTACATGCTTGTAGGATTCTTGGTCACATCGGTAAGTTACAACTACGTCGTTAATACAGGATGCAGTCAGTCTGCTGCTGAAATGGAGCAGCGTCATAAGGACTACCAGAGTAAGGAGGACGAGATGAAGGATGCTCAGGCAGAAGGCACGGGTCCTCGCGTCTATACTAGCGATGAATAATTCATATATGATAGTTACCAGAATGTAAAGGTATTTATCATATTTCAAACAGCACTTTTCGACACTAGGAAACGATAATAACGCTGCTTATAGTCGTTGATCAGGTTGGTATCAATGAGATCAGGGTAGTACCAAGCACTGTGTCGAATGTTTCCCTCGAGACAATATGCGGTTGTGTCTGTCTCTTCACACGCGACCATAACGTCCCAACCAATCGAAAACATATTTCTGAAACGATTATGGTGTAGCCGAATTAGCTGCCCTATCATCTTGTCCAACGCTTCTTGTTCATTGAAAGTCGTCCCTGGGCATCTTGCGCCGCACTGCAGTACGGATGCGCCAGCGGCATGATTCGAGACAATACCTCCTTCCGCAGTGAGCTCAATAAGGTTTATTGGGGTTTGATCGTCGTCTATGACGGTTACCACGCGAAAGTGTCGCGCACTTTTCTTGCTGCAATCACTGATCTTTTCTTGTATCAGATAGTTAGTGTCGGTTATATGCGGGATGTCACTACCTGCAACACTGACTATGCCTCCTCCACAGCCACCATCGATAGGTTTCTTTATATACAGTTTATTCGGCGCAATCTCACCAACCTGATGCGTACGTCCATGTGCGTTATACATGACCGTAAGCGGTGTCGATATACCCTCTGTTGTGAAAACTTTCCACCATATCAGTTTATTGTTCATGTCTGACACCACTTGTTCGTCAGTGAGCTCGTTTCCCGAATAGAACCCTCCCTCAGTCCATCGAGACAAGAAGTCTGGTGGCATAAAGGGCGTTGTAAATGCAAGACGTAGGAACTTGGCGTACATGCTAAGTGTAAGATATTCTCCAGAATACCATGTGCTGCATGAACGTACAAAGTTGCGCACCCCAATTTTATCTATATGGTCGAGTCTGAACCACCAGATGACGCATAAGATTATGTACGCCACCAACAGAACCAGAACCGATGACAGAATAGTTCGAAACATGTTTATAGTAAGATCTCATTATAAACATGATATTCAGATGGTTAGCTTCGGAGCTGCTAGATAGTACATGACACCAAAATAGGATAGAACCGCAAGCACAATGGCTAAAAGCCAAGCAGGGATCACCGTTTTTCTTCTAAAGCCAACTCCAAACTCGCGTAGGCTTCCATCACGGTTATACAAGAATGCCGGTTTCATGGCGATGACGGCTGCATAGAGTACGATGAATATGACTATAGCGATCGAAGAGATATTCCTTCTAACGAAATTACGATTGAGCATGATATATATAGGTAAGACCTTTTTTGGTCTTTGTGACACGCCCAGAGGTTCGCGCCAATACAATCGCATTATCGATCATTTGTTACCATAACTGCTAAGGCAACGTCAAATATGCACATACTATTCACTGTAAAATGTATTTAATACGTGCATTACGAGGAAGCAGTATGGATGATTGATTGGCACAGTGGAAAAAATTGAAAGCTTTTCTACCATGTATTCGGACGCATACACAATTCAATATGTTACGTTTAAACATCCTACCACACGATATAATACACTGTATATTCGACTTCGTCGATCCTTCCATATCATCACGGCTCAGACGTCTCCGCGCGGAAGAGAACACCGTAGAAATGGCTTTGACAATGGTCGCGAAAAATCCCCTTCATGAGGAATTCACGCAAAGGATGAGCTGGTGGCGATTCGCGTCACCGATGATCCAGCCCGCACGATTAAGCGGCTATAGGAGCACACAGAAACAAGTGCAGGATATTATCGCCATGTGGGAGCGCGAAGCGGAGGGTATGTCGTTTCCCAATCTTGGGGAGGCTGTTCTCTACATGCATGACAACGCGCTTACTAGCGAATTCATCACGGATACAAACACATATCCTGTATGTGCTCTTCTGCGTATTGGGCGTTCGAGTCGCCGATGGAAGGCCCGTCACAAACATCTACCTCACCCATACCTTAAATAGTTAATGATTTCACAGTACCTATTTAATATCCTTCATCTCCATCCATATCTCCATGATCATCGTCTTCGCCGACGTAGTTACCGAGATCCATTTCTTCTGCTTCAATTCTTTCTGCTTCGACCTGTTCCACGAGAGCGTCCATCGCAAAGATATTGCGGTTCATGTCAGTCACAAAGTTGTTTTCACCCATCCTCATCTCAACTAGCGCTTGCTTTTCCATTGCGTCACGTTCCTGGTCGTATGTGTCTTGCTGATATATTCGATGTCCTTTCTGGAGACCCTTGCTCCATACACCAAGCTTGCTGTTTTTGAATAAGTTCTCTACTTCACGCTCTTCATCAGTCATGTCGTGTAACCGAGAGGTGATGACATCCTTCTCCTTCTCTTTGGCGCGATGCACTCGTTCCATTAATGAGTCATAGTTGTAATCGACATCATCCTTGTCGCTACATATGATGGTTCCAAATGCCCCAAGTGCAGAGGCGACTTTCTCTGCTAAGACACGTCTTTCGCCGCTAACTATTTCCATATCGACAACTTGAGCGTCTGCCTGCATGGAGCCAACCATCTCCATTCCCTCGACTTGGTCTCCTACCGGACGAAGAGCCGCTGTGCGCAAAACATCGTCGTCAGAAGCTGCTGCGATGTAGTCTCCAAACACGGAGTAGAAGTAGAACTTGAACAGTAGAATACTAAGGCGGCGATCAAACACTGAGTACATATAGGCGTCTCCATCTCGTATAGGGGCGTAGAATTGGGTGTTCTGCGCAAGCATCTCAATATCTCTTGAAGCAATCTGTGCGATATTCATCACTTGGGATATCTCTTGATCGCCGTAAAAAGGATACAGTTTGCTGTAGTGCTTATTAATAATGTCCTTTACATCGGACGTATGACGCTCTGACAGTTTCCAGTGAAGTGGAATCTTTACACTTGCATAATCGACCTCGTTTATGATGATGTTTGGGAACACTCGCGTTAGTGAGCGCATGGCGTTCTTGATGAATCCAATCATCTTGTGAATTGTCTCGTCCTCGCGCTCGATGTACATGCTGTCCCCGGTCTCTGTGAAATCGGTGATAGTTCGAATACACTCAAGTAGATCGCGGTGCGGGCCACGGGGAGAATTTGTCTCCAAGAAAGAGATGATCTCCGCGCTCATTGCTTCGTTGGCAGCCGACAGATAATTCTTGAATGATCTCATCTCCGCTGTATCCTCCATCAGTCCGCCAATCTCAAAGGTATCAATCATTTGCATAAACTTCTCTCTGAACGCAGATGGAACGTTCTGAACGTCCCTTTCCTCCATCGAAGTCAGTATATCTCTAATGATTTGCACAGAGTTGATTGCCGCCGCATAGAAGTCTATATGAACAATGTTCTTTTTATTCACGATCTGCATAAGCTGATCAAGACTCTCCTGTGAATAGTTGTGTCCATCGCGCTTCAGCTTACGTATCTTTTCCTCTATTTGATCTTCCACGTCGAAGCTATCTGGCTTCTCCATACAGACCGCCCGAAGTGCTTCACTAATAGGAATAGCACTGTTGTACTTGCAATACACGATAAATGCCCTATAGATCGTCTCTTCTGAGAACTCCTTCGGGATCACCGGGTACTTGTGCTTCGTGTCTCTCGGGTCGAACAGAATACCGGAAAGGGCCATGCGGCCGATATCGTCCAAGACGTTTTGCATTCTTAGCGCCTCATTATTGAACCTCGCAATCTCTGGGGCGTTCTCGATGAAATAGTCTAATGTGTTCGTGTTACCATCATCACAGCAGGAGTTCTCTAGGAACGGCTCACCTGCGTTGTTAGAAAGAATGGCAGTCTTCTTGGACACAACGCCTTGGACCAGTTCTTCAATCTTCAGCGCCATATACACGATCTTCCCACGCATCACGTTGATTTTGTCGAGCTGATCTGGGGAGCCAGTCCGCAGATCTGTGATAAGTGTCTTGTCGAATGCATCAGACACAAACTGTACAGTACCGAGCTTGACTGGTCTAAGCGGCGGTAAGAAGTTCGCCCAGTTCCTGACGTCCAGAGTATCGGGAATATCTTCCTCCGGGTTGAGGCGCATATATTCGATCTTCTCTGCGATTTTCTCTTGAACCTCGTCAAGCGACACTAAGAATTTGCTCATCGTTTGGTTCATTTTTTTAAGCAGCGCACTTTGACTTAGCTTAGAAATAGCATCCCATGGTTCGATCGAGCTCTTGATCTTGTGTGCAATGCACGCGATGTACGTCAGCCCGGAAATGTCCTCTTCTCCGCCAAGTGGATAGCCAGTGAAAGATCTCACACAACCGGGGTGACGCTTCCGCGTACGCACACTTGGCACGCTAGTCTGTATTGCGATCAAAAAGAAGTCAAGGGTGATAATAATGAGAGACTGATTGAATGTTTTTTCGTATGAATCGAGGTTCTTCTTCCCTTTCCGTTGTGCGGCTTCCAGCGCCTTCTCATACCGCTCTTTGGAGGGCATGACTTTGCTTTGCATTCGCAATGAATTCCTCATAATGAACTCTATGTGAGGATTAATCTGGATACCAGTGAAGGTCGCCATAGCATTTGCTATGTTAAAAACCTTCTCCGCGTCGGGACTTTCAAACGTTCTCTTCAGATTGGTGTCACCTTGTATGATCGCATCACCAAAATCTGCCTCCAGAATCTCTCTACTCTTCATTTTGAAACCCTCATCTGAGAAACCTTCTTGTGCATCAAAAGAGATAGGCACAATACTGTAACCACTGTATTTATCGACCCATTCTGATTCGTCATCGCTGATGGTTCCTTGAGTGGCGCAGATTTCTTCGACAACGCGGAGATAATTGTTCCCCATTGTGAATGCATCAGCTAGTTTCTGAATGAACGTTGGGAGCAGCTTTGTAGAGGTCGAAGTGCAGTATAGCCACCACTCATCTTCGTCTTCTCCAGCTGGTCTAGTGAAGTAGCTGATAAATTTCGTGATATCTGCTTGGCGCTTAGCGAAGTCACCTTGTCCCAAAATGGCATCCCTTAATTGGTCATGCGGCGAACCTACTTCTTCAACAGCGTCCGCCGTGCCCCCGATGGCATGATGCTCGCGACTGTACCTAGTTGCTTTCCTTTCATTGAGCATTCTGAGAATTGGAGCTCGCTCTAAGGCGTCATTGTATGCCTCTCTGATCGTTTTTGTCATCTCTTCCTTGCTCTTGCGCAGATTGTCATCAAACTCACCAATCAGCTGCTTGACGTTCTCATTCTTCAATAGTGCCGCTCCAGCCGGAATATCCTCGCATTTGTCTGCTACAGCAACACATTTCTCGTTCAGGTTACAGAACATCTTATTTTGACTTGCGAACTGGTCGGCGGAGATATCGGTGTCCCTTTCCCATGTGTTGTCCTGTCGCTTGTAGAAAAGATCTCGAGGTGCTTCTTCCGAATCGCGATCTTCAAGCACGGCATAGTCTCCATCCTCTATTCGC
>JACLAC010019057.1_pt1 | contig 16045 bp, 11 predicted proteins | sample 8027881 | NCBI WGS metagenome assembly JACLAC01 (sample SAMN15725517, study PRJNA655200) | protist metagenome | isolation source: fluorescence activated cell sorting (FACS) single amplified genomes of... | place: Spain: Blaines Bay Microbial Observatory, Mediterranean Sea | collected 2016-01-19
CTGAGTTGTAGAAACTGGCCACATACGATGAGTGCCGGCTTGAGTTAGCCTTGACATCAGGTATCGATCGATACCTGCTACATGTTTTGAGTTTTCGCAATCACGCAATCGGGGGATTCCGAGATTTGAACATGTTTTGGTACTGAGATTCGCGATCGGGAAAGTATGAACATGGGTCCATGGGATTGAAACTGAAAAGCTGAAATGTTCATCTGAAGAGATCTACGAAGCCTCGTATCTTTTGATTTTGATTTCTTCTGGAAGTCTCATAGAGTGTTCACGTGGTAGACCACAGGTAGGAACGGCGTTTGCGAGATCATGTCAATCTGTTTCTAGGGCGGAGAAAATCGCGTCCGGCGTAAAAATGCTAGCTATCTATGTAGGAGAGACGTGAAACGAAGAGGAGCGTTCTTAGTTACGTCGTGTAGATAGTGACCTCCTAGTCTATAAAAAGCTGAAAATTGTGCAGCGCGTATGGCGAGCGCACTGTGCGTTCGGTGAGCGCACGATGCAATCGGTGATCGCAGAGGGCGACCAACGAACGCACAGTGCGCTCGGATGAGCGCACAGTGCGTTCCCACATGCTATCGATACCTCCGAGCGCACTGTGCGTTGGCTGAACGCACAGTGCGCTAGCCAACGCACAGTGCGCTCGCTGAGCGCGCAGGGCGACCATCGAACGCACGGTGCGCTCGCTGAGCGCACAGTGCGTTCCCACATGCTATCGACACCCCCGAGCGCATGAGACGTTGGCCATGTAGACGTTGGCCATGTAGACGTTGACGGCAGGCGGGCAGGTCGCATGTTCTTTTTTTAATATTTCTTTTCACATCCACTAACACGAGACATTAGGTACTGCGAGGTGCGAAAGAGAACGAGAGCTGTGCGTCGCTACTACATACAAGCTCTAAAAAATTTCTTAAATTTCAGTGAGCGCATGTGGCATCGATGACAACACAATGCGATGGGTGAGCGCACAGTGCGTTCGTTGAGCGCACAGTGCGTTCGGTCGGCCTGATTGACCCAGCGAGCGCACAATGCGTTCGCGGACCGCGTCGTGCGCTCTGCGAACGCACTGTGCGCTCACCCGTCACACTGTGTGGTCATCGAACGCACTGTGCGCTCACTCGAGCGCACGGATCTCTCGAATGTCGATGGCGTTGTGCGTTCAGCGAGTGCACAGTGCGTTCGCCATATCCGCTGCACAATTTTCAGCTTTTTATAGACTAGGAGGTCATTTTATGTGGCGCCACTTTTTACTTTCCGGCGGGCGGCGGGCGAGCAGCCAGTACCACTCGAGAAAACTTTTTTCTTCCAGAGAACTCCCAACACTGACGCACTGTATACCCAACACGTATCACGATATCCTGATGACCCCGTCTCCTTAAATGTGCCACAACCGTTCTTCTTGCAATGATCCACGACCGCTTGCTGTAAAAGTTTTAGTTTATCACTTTTGTTTTGCTACCACAATGCAATGGTCCATTCTTAGTCGTACTCCCAACAGTCACAAGGGTAGTTCTGCACAGAAAAACAGTAGTAGGTAGTCACAGAAAAACAGTAGTAGGTATGCACAGAAAAACAGTCACAAGGGTAGTTCTTCTGAGAATTTCCTCACTCTTCCGGTAGTTCTGCGAGTATTGACGCAGTGTGGCTCATAACAAAAAGAAGCGTTGCGTGACTGTTACCCGAAATCTCGTGTAGACATCTCTGGGAAAGTAGGTGTAAGTTGTGCCTGAATCGACCAGAGCGCCGGTATACCCGAAGTAGCTTCCAATCTCGGCCTTTGTTTCCTCAACGTAAGCTGCATTTTTATGGGCAGAGTGACTGTCGTGAAGAATCGGCATCCATCGTTTGCGTTCTGAACTCACGTGAAAACCTTCGTAAATCGCACAGTGTATGAGGACAGTGAGGTTGAGAAGTGGTAGTTTTTATTGCGTAGGTGCAGCAAAATAGCAATAGTTTTCGCCGGCTCCACTTTGTTACAAGTAATAGAGAGCCGTACATGGCTCATGAAATATCGGCATGAAGAAGATTATTGATACCCTTTTCGAGCTTGACGCGGTAAAATTTCGCGTCGTAGGTCATCGCCACCCAGGCAATTTCTTCATCAGGGTTCTCTAAGTATGTGCTGTTGTAGCCACCTGATCAACGCTTTCGCTCGAAGCTAGTAGCAACTCACACAGAAACATCGTGTTTCAAATGGTCGAATACAATGAATTCGCGAGCGGCGCCCGAGCTGCGACTGCATTGATGCTTTCTGATTGAAATTGACACTGGCATTGTCGGTGTGAGGGCGTCAGCTTTCTAAAAAGTCTGAAAAGTACATCAGCTGATACCCATGTTCATGTAGCCACCATGCTGTGACAGGCACATTGAAAAGATTTCTCCGTCGACGTGCTTGCTGTCCTGCAGGAGGTCTGCTAATATGGTCGGCTTCGAGTTCAGATCGTATGGCGTCTCGTCGTTCATACGCCCGGCCAGTCCCATGATTCCTATCACACAGTCGGCGTAAATTCAAAATTCATCTCGCCAGTCCTTGCGACCTTGCTTGCCAACAATAGCATTCTTCATTCTTGTAATCTCGTTATGCAACACGATCACCGACTGCCTTCGCTCAATGGCGAGCGTGCATTTTTGGTACACGGTGTCAGCTGGTTCGTGCTCGCCGTTCATTGATTCAGATCCACTGCACTATGATCATGCAAATGCTACTTGAAAGTCGAAGCGGACACAAAGTAGACAACTCCGAGTAGAATAAAATAGATGGAATCGAAATAATGAGATACCATTCACTTGTTGCGAAATGAACAGATGCGTGACTTTGTAGTGACACCCCATGTGCACCCTTACCTAGTGTGTGGGAAGTTGTTTCTGCAAGAAGCTTCCCGGAGTCATAAGTTGTGACTTGTGGCAGTCTTCCAGTGTGACAGGGAGTACAATCAGTCACTCACTGTCACTCGGGCAACAATAAGATGCGGTGGAACTGCGACGTGCTTTCTGTATTTGGATGAAGTTCGCAATTACTGACAGTCTTCTTTGAACTAGTAACTAGTTCGTGTGTGATGACGTGATGTCGCAACAGCATAAGTCCAATTCTCATGATGACAAAGAACATGAACCGGAGGATTTCTCTGGAACGCGTCTCCAAGTCGCACGTAGTCTTCTACCCAGTAGCCAGCAAGTGTGCTGCCTTCTGTGTAGCTCTGCGAGTAGTGGCACTTCCTGCGTTTTTCATTTCCAGTTGCACCAGCGTCCCTCTCAGTGTCCCTTTCAGTGCGGACGAACCGCTGGGCACCTCAGTCGGTGATGTCATGAAGAAAATTCATAGCCGTCCTTCTAGGGCTAGTACTACACATTTTAGAGTAAGTCGCAATGAATGCAACTCACACACATATTACTCGCAATGCAACTCACACACAAACTTTGTGATGTCCGTCGTAGGACGGTGATACTAACCCCACTGCCGACCCCTACAGTCGTAAACATTTCTCCTTGATGCACCCGAGAGGCTGGTTCTCGAAATGCAAACAAGCAACACCGTCTAAAAAATTGAAAAATGTTGAATTACTTTTCCCTGCATTCGCAGCGGTGCTCCCCGCATTTGACCCAATTTCCGGACGGTGACTTATCCACATCATACAATTCATCGATATGAGTCCCACATCCTTTGCACTCTTTGCAGGGAAACCCCAACAGACTGCTGCCTGTATCGGTGATCACGCTTACTCGCTGCGCAGTAGGGACCTGTAGCGAGAGAAGACAAGTTGATGGATTCTCAGCATGAGTGGCTATCCATGATGCGATCTACTCAGTTTGCGGAAACACGTGTTCATGAAATGTCATGCGCATATTGCGCATTGCGCGAGACTCAATGCCCGGAAAAAGTAAAACGGTCGACGGCTCACGAACGGCATGCTGTTGAATGATGGAATGCCTCAGATGCCCAGCATGATGCAACGCTGCAGACTGCAGCACGAAAGCTGAAAAGCATGTTATAGAAAAAAAGAAGCTAAGCACCCCGACAAGGAGGTCGACGAAATAGTAAGCGTAGTTATGGATGTCACCGTACAGCCGCGCGCCCTGGCATTTGGAAATAAAAATCATTACACGAAATACGTGAACTCCAGGGGCTCAAATGCACAGTGGTATGGAGTATGCATCATCAAAGTAGCGAACGACTGCCCATCACACGTCTAGCACAGCTAGCTGCTTAGCAGTCGCGGGGGAAGGCAGGTGACATCGGGACATCGTCATCACAAACTTACAAACTTGAGCCGCTTCAGAATTGCAACTTGAGAAGTTGAAAAAACGCATCTAAAATACCTCCAGTTTATGCTGCTCGTCGAAAAGAAGTCTGCGCGCGTCAGGGACTGGTGTCTGATCAGCTACCTGTATCGGTCAGGCGGAGCATCTATCTGTGCACTGCAACGACAGTCAGAATCCTCTACCACTGGGCGTTCTGACGCATTTATCAACAACAGAAATGATTAATGAATTTCGGCATCAAAACAAGATTCTGAACCAAGTAGTATCACGTCAATTAAATTCAGAACGAAGAAAAGCAAACGTCTACCTGAGCAGGCGCGTTTCTGTCCATGGCGTAGGAAGCGAAGCGTCTGAAAAACGTAGGCGCCGAAAATTCTTCAGCATCAAGCTCGTATTCCGGCTTGCCCCACGGTCGCTTCGGCCTCAACCGCGGGCGACCTTCAGTTTCTGTTTGTCCGAACTGCATATAAAATGAATCGAAGCAACTCGACTCCTACTGCAGGAACTCGTTGCCATTGTCGAACGACGGAAAACATCTTTTTTTTGCGACATCATTGTGAGCCGACACCCAGTTTTTTTTCCTCTTCAATTGTTCATGCGCAGAACTTGTAGGGCTGTCATTGTGTGCAGGTGATGCCGGAATAAGCTATCTGAAAAAACCTTCTTGCTCCGCCAGTGCTCCAGTATCATCCAGGGCTAACGACGACGCACATTTCCCGAAGTCGCATAGAAAAAAGACGACGGACCACGCAAGAAAGCGCAGGATCCGCGGCCTCTGCCGAGTTGCACTGCCATCCAACTTCGGCATCTTCGGTTCCACAGGGTAATCTTCAGAAACACCGTATGCGCATTTCCGAGATCTCGCAATGCGACCGCCGACGTGCCGATCACCGAAGCCCGGAGGCCGCCGCCATTTTAGCTCAACTTTTCTCAAGCCTTTCCGTTTTCAACATTCAGCATTTACGACGGATTGGATTCTGAATCGGACGTCCTATGTAGCCTGAACATCCGATGATAGCCAAACAGTAAGTACTGCTGCTCCGCGATACGTGGCTGCTCTCGCTCATAAACGCATTATCGACTCCTTTTATGCATGAAGTTGCGCAACAACATGCTTTCCTCACTCTTACTCTCTCTCATGCTTCTCATGGCGGTTTTGCAATGCTCCTAACACAATGCAACGAACACGCGTTTGTGAGGCGACGCAGGCTCCAGAAGGCTAGGATTCGTGAAGTTCTCCGTTCTAGAGTTTCAATCTTTCCTCGGTATCGCGGAATTGCGAATACCCTCCTATCGGATAGGAATGCTGCTATCGAAGTTTGGTAACGACACCAGACATCTCGTACAGATTAGTTACCGAACGCGATGAAAAGCTCCATCGGCAACAACGCACGCAGCAAATTCAATAACATAGAAACATACATAAGTTTGAAGAACTTTCGACCGAAGCAGTCTAAGAATACAATGTGAACGCAACCTGATCAGACTTTCATACTACAAATCTAGCAGAAGACGCCAAACTCTGCAAAAGACAACGCACTCACACGCTGTGCAAGGCCTTCCCTCCGGGAGGCGCGTAAAAATCGGCCGCAATAATGCGTGCCGCGCTTGGTGCGCCCTATGAAAGTCGACGAATGTAGCTCCTGCTGAAATCTGTAGCTTCTGTTGAAATCTACCATCTACCATGCCCCTCGTGCACGTGTGCCCCTTCGTGCCACTCAGTATGAAACGCAAGTGCGGTTATTCGATCTATTGTAGCACTACACGGATCGGGATTGCGAGGGCAAGCTGAAGTGCCGGACGCCTTTTCGTCACCACCTCCTCCGTCGCAGCACGAAAAGTGCATGTCGTAGACGGCGAGCACGGTGACTTCGATGGAGCTGTTGCGCACTGCGTCGCCAGCACAGCTCTCCGTCCTCAACGCGATGGAGCTTACTACCGTCTACTCCGAGTCAGCGTGATCGGATGCGGCCACATGTTGCCAGCAAGCTCGCTCTCGCGTCCTGGTCGCACGCCGAATGCATGGCCATCGCATCGCCATGCTTCATGTCCACCATTTGCTTGAAAACACCTTCGCGCTCGCCTCGTGCATTACGTGAGCACTAAGCCGCGGCCGCGCCTACACTGTGCATGGACTTCGCAGCAGCATGGACAGAGCAGCACGGACACGAGAAGAGATCACTGCAAGCTGCCAATCCGTCCGGCAGTGCCGCTGAAATGGTGGCGACCGACTGCCTCGCCCGCATGCTGGCCGACTGCCACTCCTTCCTCCGCCTCCAACTCGCGCAACCACTCCGCGGCAGTCTGGCCATCGTGCAGGTTCACCCGAGTGGCTAGAAACGCCTCTGATATCGAGGACCTCCTTCTGCCCGTGTTCCCATCGCTGATCGCGTTTTCCCTGCAAATGAGTCGCCCATGTGACTGACATGTACGATCTCGGAAGTACGGACGAGACAGTAAAAAACTTGTCGACTTTGTATTCATCTTACAAAATTCTTTATTTTCAACTCATGAATTCGCAACTCGAGAGTTCACAGCTATTAGTATTGTATCCTGGATAACAGAATAACCTCCGTAGCGGTCGTTTTCTGTACAGGACACGCAACGACAACATCAAGTTCACTGTAACTCCAATCGTCTGACATCTGAAAAACCAATTAGTAATTAGTAATTACCTCGTGGAATCTGGATGTTCACCGTACGGACGCCCGAGCCTCAATATTTGAAGCCCTTCGTCCATCTTCAAAATGCTGCCTGTAGAGACATGGATTTGCAATTTTGCAACGCAGGTTTGACGAGTACTCGCATCACGTATGCACTGATGCCTCTATTTTAATGCGTAAGAAGAAAAAACCTACTCTAGTGCTGACGCACACGTTGCTTTTTAAAACCGTCCAGTCCAGAGTCGAGAAACTATTTAACTATGGCAACAAACAACTGTTTCCAGATACAACTTCTAACACATTAGTCTGAAGAAATGCCACTGTTGCTAAAACTGAGTATGTGCTGGCACCCTACAAACTGTCACTAGCATCGACATTCATCAACAAATTCAGTCAAAAAAAGTGTATCCAAAAAAGTCATACTAAAAACCTAGGCGCAAGAAGTTGAACGCAAGCAACAGGACGCATGCGAATGCGAAGAACAAAGTCGCGGCTTTGTTGTCCTCCCGCAATGACACGGTGCTCCCTTCTCCGTCTGCGGATGGCCCATCTTCGCCCGATAGAAACTTCACGTAAGACGGAAGCCACATAGTATAGGGGTTCACCTTGACCGGCACTTCCTCTGAGTTTTGTCCCACCTTTTTCCCCGGCTCGGCCGCGAGCGCTTCTTCGTCATCCACATATACCTGCAGAAGTCAGCTAAATTGTTGGAGTAGCTGATGACCATAATATCAGCGTATTCTAGTAGCCGGTGACCAAGTTAGGTGAGCTCATGGTGGCATCTTCATCACATGTTGAGAGACTCCCCCATCATCACGCCGTCGCACGGAATGACCTTCTGGGGTAACATGATACTGGCATCGCGCAACGTTGTGACATATCGAAAAATACACCGATCGACGAACCTCCTCTGCGTAAAAGCCTGGACCACCGGGTCCGCCCGCTTTGCCCACAGTGGTCTGTGCAGTTTTTTCCCATCAACGTGATTTTTTCCATCGAACGTCGGAAACTCTGTCGCACAGGCGGATGCGTCGACGCCCGTGTCGACCAACATTCCATGCAGCGCTCCAGAGAAGTAGAGAAGTAGTCGACATTACTCCTAAATTCATATTGCAGAAATCAACATGCTCCGCGTTCTCCGTCCTTCGAAATCCATATTTCATGAAACGAATGCCGGAATGCTCGTCGCAAGACCACGGCATCGTATCAGCCTGGTCATCGAGTAGAGTCCAAGCACGATAGCGTCACCTGTGATTCGGCGCTTTAAGAATATTAGTATCACGTGACTGACGCCAAAAAAGGTAGATGTATCATGAATTACTGTGGAAAACTCATCGGCCATTGCTTCGAAGTGGAACCGTTGCGGTCGTTCCTCAGCAAGATGGAACGGACACTTAGCATCCGCGACGCCCAGCCGCTACGTGTTTTTTTCAATTGATACTTTTGTTTTTATTCAAATGCCTATGCAGTTTCACCGTTCAAGTTTTGGTTCCAACCTGTGAAGGACGGACAGCCGGGCAACTTTCCGTCGGTTTACTTCAACTATCGTTCTCACGCACAACATTAATACTCAAATTTTCACTGAGTGTGCGGCCGCTCAATACTTGCTCAATTTTTCACGCGGCTGATGCGAATGTGATGATCCATTATAGAAGTGTTCGGGAGAATGTGCCTCTTTTTTCCCCGAACTTGTGACGGGAAACGGGAATAGAGGCCACATTCTGTGTGCGCGGGGGCTTGGTACTTCCTAGGATACCTGTTTTACCAGGTCTTCGAAGACGGGAAACGGGAATGGGGGCCACATTCTGTGTGCGCGGAGGCTTGGTACTTCCTAGGATACCTGTTTTACCAGGTCTTCGAAGAGTTCTGTCCAAGGGTGTGCGCCTAGCACCTGAGGCTCTCGCCCATATTTCCGTAATGTGAGTAGTACAGCTAGCTCTTGGGTTAGTGAGGAGCGTGACGTCTCTGTATGGCGGAAGCACCTCTGTAGCTCGCATTTGTGAGTCGTAGGTATCTCGGGCGGCAAACTTGTGCGCCGCTGTAGTTATCAGACCTACGATTGGGAAGTGTCGTTGGTGTTCGGGAGAATGTCATACCTTGTTGGCTCTGTCGAAGGTGAGGCTCCGATCGATCATGAAACTGGCGCCCAACGTCCAGTCTGATCTAGACCCGTTATCTTCGATCTGCATATATTTGGTGGAAATTTTCAGAAAAACATGATGATGAGACGATGATCGGATCTGCTTCACGTGTGAATTAGTTCACTACATTCGTCAGCGATGATGACGAGGGACCATGCTTCAGTCTCGCTTTGCCACGACGTTGCCTTCGACGTGCGTTCCATTAGCCACATGGAGCGTTAGAAGAAGGAGTGGAAATAGATCTGTGATGATGAGCATTCGAAAGCGTGCCTGTACCCCGAAACACCAGTGGAGTTTATCGTCGCGTCCACGAAGCTTTCTGGCTGCTCTCGCTTGTCGGAGCTTGTGCAGTTCCCGGGGAGAAAGTCCATCTTCTTCAGAAGTTGTTGATGGTGATTGCGTGAAGGACTTCGCGAAGTTCCTCTTTTTCGTTGATGTGGCCTTGGCCGATGCGGCGAATAAGCGCCGGAAAAACCTCTTCTGCGTACTGCTGCTGCGGTGTCCCGTGTCCGCGCCGTGCTGCGAAGAAGTTTTCGCCGCCTCCACCACGTCATACTGGGCACCGATCTCCGGGGAGGAGGAATGTTCTGCCCCTGAGCTGCCTCCTCGAAGATTCCTTTTTCGCCGCCATGAGTCCCAACCTTCCTGGTACTCCGCGCCCACAGGGAACATGTATGTCCGTGGATACCAGGGGATGTCCACCCCGTGAATCGTGATTACGAATGTAGGGAAGTGCTCGTCGATATTTTCTATGGTTAGATGCTCGTTGTCAGTCCAACACGATGAACCTAACCCACGCGGCTCCCTCCCGGATTTTCCGCAACCCCCCGTGCTCTCGCAATGCGTCACCACCTTTTCATAGTTTCGAGCCGTCTGTCTTTCAGTCTTCATGGTTTTCTGCAAAATGGTAAACGGGACGCGAGTCCCTGCTGCATGGGATCACAAAGAAGTAGAACGCACTGCGTCCCATCGGCATGCCGTGAATGGTTGCACGGGGAGAGGGTGACAATCTGCACGCCAGCACGCACCACATGCACCAAATGCGGCTGTGTCGCCATCGCAACATCCTGAATGCAGCCGGACGCTTTTCTGCCAAGAGACGATTTAAATTTGTCAAGTTGCCAGAAAAGGGATGAGCCTCGCGCGCACTGTCTTTCGAATTCCGCTGTGGTTGCGACCGACGGCCCCACGTGCTACAGTTAAAGGGATGGTGATTACAGTTTTTACTTTTACCGCTTGACGCATCCCGACAAACACGTCGGACGGCATGAACGAGAATGTCGATCCACTGTCGATGAAATACTCCTTCCTGCCACCCTGAGTGATGTCAGTAGCATTTATCACGAGCCACTGCAAAGCACGAGTCGCCCGCGAACCTGTCAATGGAGCCATACACGATGGCAGCCCGGTACTTGAATAGACTGTACAGTACAGGCATTGCAAATGAGGGTTTCGAGTTCAGCATTAAATATTTGCTGATGCCGAAATCCGTACAGAAGTAGGAAATTGCATGAGGTATAATAGCACGAGATGAGTCAGGTTAACTATAAGCCTTCCACACTCTACCTTATCGCCGGGCGGCGGAGGTGCGAGGATTACTGTGCCGTCCTTCACCTTTATGCCGTCCACCCTCACGTAGTACTTCACCCAGGATTCCGTCAACTAGGGTCAGATATTTATCCACGCTTCATTTTTTTTCCACAGCAGGGGGTCCGGAAGTCGCCCGGTCGCTGATATAGGACTTACAAGCCAACACGAGCGAGACGACACTCGACTCCGGCAATGGTGACCTTCGTTGAAAGTAGCAGTACATCGGACAACAGAGACAGACACCCTCCGCCTACACGAACACGAAGTCGCAATAGCAGGTATTAGCATTTGAGCAAATCCAGAAGTAAAACGAATACGCTAAACGGGATCCAGGTTGGTGGCGCGTCAGGCTCCACGAAATGGCTGCTGTTGTAACCTGCGTGTCAGAAAATGCACTTTTCCAGTTTCACCCTGATTTTTGGACCCGCTGCAAAACTTGACACATCAACGTCTGCCCTCTTGTTGAACTGTGGACTCGTCTGCGAAAGTGTTTTCTCCAAGCTTGTTTGTTGCGGGTTTCGACGGTCACATGATGCTGGACAATAAAAAGTATCGCGAACCTCCAAGCAAGAAGGAGCCGCCTGCTTGAGCGTAACACATCGTGAATGCTTCGTGCGCCACACTCTCCCTATTCCACATTAGGCTGGTGAGGGCAGTCGGTTTCCCATCCACACCGTTTTTCTTCAAGTAGCCCGGATAGTCGCCCGCCAAACCGAAGATGCCATTTACCTGTTTGGACAAACACCTTTGGTCAGGAAAAGTAGTTGTGACAATCAACCTCGTCGTTGCTCATAGCGTCTACCAGCTAGCTCACCGTTCATCGTTCCCCCATACTGCACTGTTGTTGGTGTAGCTGACGTGCAATGATTACTGTGCTATACGTGCTCCTCATCGCGTTTTTGCGAGCAGCAACCAGATCTACTACGCAAACGTGTTTCGTAGTTTTACAAACTACACCCGGCACTGACCACACCAGCCGACGTAGTCTCGCATCATTAGTGGGAAACGCTAAAGCTTGCTCACCTGCTGATGGTAAAACAGCGCAGTCTCTTGCTTGTGACACCCCATCATCCCCATTGTCGGAGGCATGTTCAGGCTTCCAAGCCGGATGTAGTCTTCCAACCTGTGCGTAATTAGGCATGCTATGTTTGTTTAGATGGACCCGTTGAGTTCATAAGTAGTCATCTACTTCGCACACTATACCTCCTCTCTTATCTGCGCAATAAGCGCGCTGACGATCTCGGGGTGTAAGAAAGCACGTGGGCAATCAAGCAACGAGTACCACACTGAACTGTAGAAGTTCGAAACAGATGTATGACTACTGACTAGATATAGATCGAAACCACTGATAAACTGTGATTGGGTATGATACCAGTGCCCCGACACCGAACTCCCTTCCGCGTACGTCGAGCCGAACGAGCATTTTCCACCGGACCCACATGTGCAGTGTTCCTTGCCACAGCTCGTCCATTTTAGCGACCTTAGTGATTTCATCCGATTTGTCAAACAATCTGCGGCTCAGCAATCACTGACGCATGGTATGTGCGGCGCTTGTCGACTCCTATTTCACAGAACGACGTCTTCTTCCGAAAGCAACAGTCCGTCATGATGTAGATGGAATCATTGGATGGGGGTCAACACTTCCCCCGGACTGCAATACTCGCTTCGATCGGGATCGAAGTTCCGGTCTAAGTGGTGTCCGCACTCGCCGCAACCCTTGCACGAGAACGACAGGACAGCAGAGCCTGTTGTGTACATGATACGCTACCATTTATTGCTGGCGTCGACAGACTCGCGAGCATGCTGGGCAACATCTTTTACCCGGTCATGTATGAATGGTCACTCACCAACTTTCTGCTCGCGTGGAGCAGAGTAGCCCGCTCATTGCACACACATGTATCGGCTTAGCATCATTCATCAACAAAAAGGCTATGCACCCTGCGTAGTATGTTGGTCTCCAAAGTGCAAACTACCTTTAGTAGGATTTATACAGAATGGCCATGCCTGTTATTATACACAATTTATTTTCAGTCAAGATTAAAGGACTACGGCCCATGGCGGTAAAAGGTTTGAGTACGGTTTGAATACCTGTATCCAGAATGACGGAAACGCGCTGCGGCATCGGCGTGCCAACGAGCAGGTCGATGAACCAGTACTGGAAGGGGAACATGCCTCCGAATATCCGACTTTCCTGCACCTTCCCGCGCTGGTCAAAGGACAGCCTCCGCACATCGTGCACCTTCCCAATGTAGTGCAACTTACACCCTCCTTCCACCGTCAAATAATACCGCACGTGATGCGAGCGATAGAAGGTCAACGACTCAGATGCAACAGTCACGATATTAAACAAGCAGTGCTTTTTTCGTCAGACCACCACTGAATCCATGATTGTCTGTCGCATGCCTTACGATGCTGTGGAAGTTCTGGTCTATTTCTGTTATTGCGCACAAACACCTTTCAGCCGAAGTTTTCCACCCCACCGGTGCGTTCGGCAATCAATGCTCATTACGGACGGTGACTTAGTGATTGAAATCGGCAAAAAAATGTGAGTGTATTTACTACCACCTGCGCATGCAAATCCTCTCGGACGTTGCCATCTTCTGGCGGCTGCAGCAATTTCCTGTGCTCCGCAAGCGTCGAGATTTGACTTGACGACGACTCGAGCCATTGGTGACTAGCAGGTTCTGCGCCTAACGCCGTCACCGCGCTCGCAACGACGCAACACTTCACCGCCTCTTTCATCGCCGCGCCGTAGCCCATCTTGCTAGCCCGCATAGCTCCACTACATCCTCTGTTCGTTTTCAGTGCCAAATAGGCAAATACTGATCGAGCCTCTTTGCGCCGGGCGGCTACCTTTTCCAGACTTGCCTGTATTCACTCTGCTTCTCTCTATGGCCACGCGAATGTGGTTTCCCCCCAAACCTAGTCTAACACGGCGATAACCCTCTCTGCGATATTTTGCCCTCAGAACACCACTCACACCACTCGTCGACCTATCATTTTACTGTTGCCTTTTACTGACTTGGACCTCGATTCCATCTTCCACGATGTGTCGTCCCGGCTCGAACGCCTGACAATACACTTGTTGACGCGCCGTCCCGGAATGGCGATTGTGCTTGATGCACTTGATTATCGGAAATCAATATCGACAGGTCCACGAGAGGGTCGAGGCGACGAACGCGATACAGAACTTTCATGATTTCAACAGGCAGATCTCTACGATGTGGCTGGCAACATGATGAAACTCTACGACTTCACCAGCTGCGTAATTACTTCAATGACGACACTTAAACATTTTAGCACGAGCCGCCGGCGTATCATTGCGCACACGACAAGAAATACTTCGCATAGTATGAAGTATGATGGATGACGCACGGGCGCAGCGCCGATGAAACTGTGAAACTGAGATGCTGAATTCTGCGCAAGCAACGCTAAGTAACACGTTGACACGCCCGCGTTGCATTCGAGACAAATCAGGCTACAGAAATGGGGAAAATGGTGCAGGGGGTAGTTGGTAACTAACACGGGGCCACGCGCGCCACCTTGCGTATTGGACGCCTGGGGCCGAGAAGTGTTTCACGAATGAAGTTGCTTTTGCGAGAACAAGCCGATCTATGCTACTCATCCTCTGCGGAACTAGCAAGCGACGCACTTAATCATCGGCTGCCAACCCTTGTGATGTCAGCGTCAACGACATTGGCTTCTGCCTTTTCAACTCACTCTCGGTCCTGAAGTTCCTGCACTTGCTCTATATCGACGTAGCGTGTGTGATCACCGTGGGTAGGGCTGCGCCTCGACGTCGGGCTGTGATTTCATGAAAGTTGAAGCTAATCAATGATAACCATTCTGGGACAACCCTGTTGTCAAACCACGCGAATAGGTTTTCCTGTACCGCACAGTCATGCTTAAGCCTGTAAACTTTAAGATGCATCCCATGTGCGACCACTGCATGGAAACTCCGACCTTGTGCACTCATTGCATCATACTTATGAAAATTACAATGTGTTGGAATGGCAACAGACTCGGGCCTGCTGTTGTACCGCTAAACAACACCGCAGAATGTCATGCAAGAAACTTGCGGAAGTATTTCATCCCCTTCACTCCCCGCGGATGTACTAAAAAAAAGCTTCGAAAGAAAAACACGCTTCGTACAAGAAGGTATTTTCACCTGCTTCCAATCAAATTGGATGGGTGGAAGCTGTTCAACCAATCTGTCGCTATTACGCCATCAAGCCTCGCTGTCTCTTGACGCTTCTGGAGCGCTTTTCGCAAATTCAAGCAGCTGAATACGAGCAACACCCCGCAGAAAATCTGTTGTTTTCATCGACATACATTATCTGAAAAAAAAATGCTGCCAGTTGCTTCGGCTGTCCTAAAACCCGTGCACCGGTCGCCTCTACAATGCGACATGTCACGCACCTGTCGGACGTGCATTTCTGGGACAGCCTGCTGCTTTTAGTTGAAAAATAAATAATATATTTGCTCAAACCAATGCAGGCCATTCTCATTTCTCTGCAGGCACTTGAATACCGCAAGTGCCATGAAAATAGTTCGCTGCTGTGGAGTCGCGCCGCGCAAGCTGAAGTAGGACGGTAGCCAGGTTCCGTAGCCCATGTCTTCGTCGGCCGGATCAGCGGATACTTGTGGCACTGCTGGGGAGGCCGCCGAGGGTTTGTTGCCGTTCTCGACCAATTCGGCGTTCTCCGGCTGTTTCGCAATGTCCTCCGACGTGGGCAACGAAGAGCTCACGTGTTCTGGAGCTGGGCATGAGAATTTTCAATGTTCGTACATGGCGGTAATCCCGTCGGGTCGCGTCCTGCTATCAGGAGCCTGGTGAGTCTCAGACCGGCTATTTATAGTATGCGCTGCGCGGTCGAGTCGGTCGACCCGTCATCAGATCGGACCATCATTCAGGCACGGACAATGTCTCACAAGCTTCGCCGCGTGTACTCAGTGCCAAGGGCAACACGCTGGTGTATGAGCCAGCTGGAACGTTCCAACCAGTCCATTGGCATCGAAAGCTTTGCCACCGTGGTTTTAACAACAACATCTGCCATTCTGCCAAAAATGAAGATTACCGGTGAACACTTTGGGGCTGTCGTTTTTTATGGTCAACGGCTCCGCCGACTCCTTCGCTTGCGGGATGGTCTCCAAATCGTACACTTTCTCACCGTCCGCTGTCGTTTTTGTTGCATGAAAATCCGCGTTTTCTACACATACATTCTACGAAGACAACATGCCGGCACGTTCACTAAGGCTGCCGCACTGAAGGCCCTGGTTTTTCATGAGCGTCACGCGTTAGACTTACAAATTTCCAAAATTGTGATGAATTCACACAACTGCCAATCACTCGAATGATGCGCACTTCACTCTAGGAACATC
>JACLAC010005749.1_pt1 | contig 16040 bp, 10 predicted proteins | sample 8027881 | NCBI WGS metagenome assembly JACLAC01 (sample SAMN15725517, study PRJNA655200) | protist metagenome | isolation source: fluorescence activated cell sorting (FACS) single amplified genomes of... | place: Spain: Blaines Bay Microbial Observatory, Mediterranean Sea | collected 2016-01-19
ATTGTGAAAACTGCCGGGGTAGATGAATCGATCTGGGTATTTGAAGGACCGGCCAAGATCTATGAATCACAAGAGGCTGCTTGTGAAGCGATTTTGGGTGATCATGTACAAGCGGGTGATGTGGTTGTGATACGTTATGAAGGACCTAAAGGGGGGCCGGGGATGCAGGAGATGCTTTATCCGACATCGTATATAAAGTCGAAACATCTAGGCAAAGCATGTGCTTTGTTAACCGACGGTCGTTTTAGTGGTGGTACTAGCGGCTTATCGATTGGTCACGTTTCGCCGGAAGCGGCCGAAGGTGGTGCTATTGGATTAATTGAGCAAGGAGATATAATACGTATCGATATACCTCAACGTACGCTTGAGGTCCAACTTAGTGCTAAAGAGTTGGCCGAACGGCGTCAACGCTTAACCGTTTATCAGCCGCTTAAACGCAAACGCTATGTTTCGCAGGCATTACAAGCTTATGCGGCGCTGACAACTAGTGCCGCTCAAGGGGCAGTAAGAGATGTTAGCCAGGTACAGAAAGATGCCTAACGTATTAGTATATGGAGAATAATGGCTAAGAAGAAAAAGACCACTGTAGCTCCGGATAAAGATGATATAACTCTGAGTCCACCCCTGTGGTTGCGCTTTGAGCTGCTGTTGGAAAGTCGCCAAGGGCATTACCTATTATTATTAGTTATAGGTTTTTTAGCGCTATTTGTTGGGTGGTGGACTTTCGATGCCAAACTTGGTGCTAGTGGTGATAATACCGAATTTATTGTTTTAAGTCGTAGTATCGTTCAGGGAATGGGGGTTCAGTACGTTAACGAGCCACAACCAAGTAGCGCCACTCGTTTTCCTATAGGATTTCCATTGATGTTAGCGTCAATGGAATGGCTTTTTCCAGGGGAATGGGTACCCATGAAGTGGATGGTGGTGGTACTGTTTGCTGCTAGTATGCTAGTGGTTTTTCAGCTGGTTAAAGACGAATTGGGATTATGGGCTGGTTTGGTAGCTGCTGTGATTTGCTTGAGTAATTTTCACGTGCTTAGTTTTGCGCATCAAGTTATGTCGGAAATCCCCTACTTGTTGTTTTCTATGTTGGCTTTATTATTTTTAGGACGTGTCACTGTCCATAATGCGGTGGTACCAAAATGGTGGTGGTGGGTTGGTTTTTGTACGATGATGTGGTCGTATCATCTACGTGGAGTTGGCCTAGTATTGGTTGGAACGGCTATATTATATCTATTGGTACAGCGTTATTGGCGGCCGGCTATATGGTTTGGTTTAGGGGCATTTGTGGTAGCTCTGCCGTGGATAGTACGTAATAATTTGGCTGGTAAAGGTAGTATTTATTTTCAGCAATTACTGATGGTCAACCCCTATTATCCGGAACGTGGGATGATTGGTTGGCAAGATTTTGTTGATAGATTAGAGCTCAATGGTTTGATCTATTCAAACCTTATGGTACCATGGACTTTATGGCCAGATCCATTCAAGATCATGGCTCAAGAATGGACATTTACTAATCCGGTGGTATTGTTATTATGCGTGCTAACTATATATGCAATAGCTCTTTGCTGTATCGAACGGCGCCATTTGTTGTTGCTAGCGTATACTATCTTTTATATGGGGACAGTACTTATATGGCCTTGGCCTGGTGAACGCTTTCTCATACCAATTATTCCTTTATTCATCTTCTTCATTATTAAGGTTGCATTAGATATAGGCCAACGCTTGGCTGGAATTAAGTGGTATCAGCTCAAAGTGGGGGGGGGTATCATTGGGGTAAAGTTGTTTGGAGCGTTGCCGTAATTACACTAGGCGGGATGTCTGTAATTCATAATATCGTTAGTTTTAATATATTAGCTGATCGTGGTCGACAAGCATATTTACCCCAATGGAATAATTACTTTTTAGCTGCTCAGTGGATTAAACACAATGGTTCAGAAGGGGCTGTTGTGACTTGCCGAAAGCCCTATTGGATGTATGTGATTTCTGCCCATAAGGCCTTGAATTATCCATTTAAAAATCCTGAGCAAGTTATGGCTTTCATTGAAGAAAAAGGAATAGAATTTGTTGTAATCGATAATCTGGGCTTTCCTCAGACAAGTCAGTTTTTAGTGCCGACAGTGCAAAAATATGGTCAGTATTTTGAGCAGTTATGGTACATGCCCAACCCTGATACGTATGTTTTTCGTTATAAAGGGACCGGTTAAAATGGGACGCTTGATGGATGCCGCCCCGTACAATTTAAATGATGTAATACTGCCTGTGTTTTAGCCAATTTAGATGTCCTGATAGGACGTGCATTAAGTTTTAGGTATTGGCGCTTCGGGATGGATCAAATTCTCGGCTTGTAGATCTTCCCAGAAATCACCTGGGATTTTTTCTTTGAGTAAGTCGAAATTCTCGTTTACCCGCTCTGGATTACGCGTACCAGGAATAATGCTAGTTATGGCTGGATGAGCTAATGCAAAAAGCGATGCAGCTGCTTTAAGGTTTACCTGATGGCGTTGAGCTATTTTTTCTAAGCTCTGAGCTTTGGTAATGATATCTGGTGGAGCATCTTGGTAATTGAATTTGGCACCGGCATGCGCACCTTTAGCTAAAATGCCGCTGTTGTATGTGCCGCCCGCCATAATGCCAATGTTTTTTTCAAGACACAGTGGTAGCAATTCATCTAAAGCGCTTTGGTCAAGCAAGCTGTAGCGTCCCGCTAGTAAAAAGCAGTCAAAATCGCCGGCGCGGGCAAAATTTGCAAGCATTTCCCATTGGTTCATGCCTGCGCTTACAGCCTTGATTACGCCTTCTTGGCGTAATCTATCTAGGGCAGGATAGGCACCGCCAAGAGCTTCTTCATAATGCGCGTCAGGATCATGGATATGAAGAATATCAATGCGATCTACGTTAAGGCGTTTAAGACTATCTTCAAACGACTGCATAACACCATCATAACTGAAATTAAAGACCGGTTTAAAAGGTGGGAGATTGGCAAAAATGCCATGGTTCTCTTCTTGATTGTTATCTGGTTCGAGGATGCGGCCGACTTTAGTGGCTAGGATATATGAATCACGAGGCCGACCAGCCAGAGCTTTACCCAGGCGAATTTCGCTCTTGCCCGAACCGTAGAGAGGGGCAGTATCAAAAAGATTCAGGCCTAGAGAAAAGGCCCGTTCTACTACCTCAAAGGCTTGTTCTTCCGGGATGTCGCCATATAGGCCGCCAATAGCGGCACATCCCAAGCCTAGAGTCGTTACCTCTAGACCACTACTGCCCAGAGTTTGTAAGGTTAAAGGATCCATGATTTTCCTTTCCATCAATCAATGCATAAGAAGCTAGTTGAAATGACGACACCGTATGGCAAGTTTGGTAGGAGCAAGATCCACTGTTCACTCGTGATATACGGTGTGCATTTATTTTGTTTTGTCCAGCTACGATCAGTGTCTGGGTGAATATAATCTAGTTAGTAGTACTTATCCATGCTGACTTTGGGTTATGGTAAATATCCTAGAGTGAAACATTCTCACTAGCACTATATCTACTCTAAGGAAGTAATGATAATAAATACAGCATACTTGAGTTACCTAACTTAATTCAATAATATAATCATGAAAGCGTCTTGGTGCATCTAGCTAATTTATGTTCAATTCAGCAAGGGTTTATGCGCTATCAGTAACTACTTAAAATGAATATCTATAATATATATTTTCTCTTATTTACAGGTTCTTGACTGTGCAAGATGGATTTTTTAGATTAGTCCAATTATTACTTTGTATTTTACGGAACTCCTTGATTATCAAAGAGATTTTTCACGTTAGATCTTTGATCAAAAGCTGCCATTTATGGGTGTTTTGGATGGGGTTGGGAGGGATGTTCTTAAGCAGTGCTTGCACGAGACAAGCACCCGAAGTAGTCAAAGATCAGGTTAATGTTAGTTTGCCGATTATTTGGCATTCAGCAGATCGAGATATCAGGTGGTTGGAGTGGGGGGCTGCAGCTTTTGACAAGGCCAAAGAGCGGGATTGTCCAATCTTACTTTATTTAGCGGCCCCAGGATGTGACGGGATCTTTGCTGGTACTCCGATTGTCGTGCAATCACTAGCGGAAGAACGGTTTATCTCGATACGGGTTGATCCGTACCGGCGACCTGATATCGCCGAACAGTTTTTCACTGGTGGATGGCCTGCTTTGGTATTGTTGACGGCGGGTGGGCAATCTTTTGCGGTGGCTGTAGATATTGCACCGCGTAATGTAGAATTGTTTTTATTGCGCAATTTGGAGCATTATACCAAAAATCGCCCTCTGATAGAAAAAAAAATAGCGTCCTCAACAGTGGAAGCGGATACCGCTAAAGAGCTTGTAACTGACCTAGTATACCGCCAGATACAGGCTAGTTTTGATCAGCGTAACGGCGGCTTTGGACAAGATATTAAATTTCCTGAAATCGAAGTTTTGCGTTTTCTTTTAGTTTATGCTCATTATAGTGGATCGTCAGAGGCTTTTCAGCTAGTTAGACAAAGCTTGAATGCTTTACTAGGCAGTCCTATGGTTGATGCCGGTGGCTTGGAACTACTTTCCTATACGCCTGATTGGCGTACTCCGATGCGTCAAAAAGATGCTATAGATCAAGCCGGCTTTTTGCACCTTTTGTTGGAGGTTGAAGGGGAAGATCAGGAACGGTATAGAACGGCGGCCCGGGAGTTGCTTAATTATATCGAAAAGCATCTTTATAATTCATCGCTAGGGGCATTTCAGGGACGGCAAGTCTATATTGATAAACAAGGCTGGTGGACGGATCCACAACTCTATGCGGATCGCAATGCTCTGCTAATTAGTGCCCTTGTTAAAGCCGCTCTTGTTTTAGAGGATCGGCATGCGGCAGATTTAGCACGAACTGCAACAGCCTTTCTAATGCAAAATGGCATTGATGTCACGGGGGCTGTTTTGCATACCTACGGGGATGGACAAATTGCGGCAACTGGTTTATTAATGGATCAGATTCTAGTGGGCCATGCTTTGCTAGATATGCATAAATTAGATGACTCGTTAATCTTGGAAAACCAAGCTAGGAAAGTTATAGATTATATGGAGAAAACCCTTTTTGATCCGGAACGTATGGCTTTTTATATGGGTCCACCTTTAATGCCTTTATGGGCTAACGCGAAGCGACGTTTTTCGTATCGTGATAATTTGTTACCGGCCGCTAATCCGGCTGCAGCGGAGTTGTTATTGCGGCTTAAAAAATCAGATCGGGCAAGTGCGATTTTGACCGGTAAACGACTTACATACCGATTGAGTCGTGCCTATGCCTCGTATGCACGTGTTATGCTACATTTTAACCAGGCACGGCAGGCTTCTCTATGAGGATTTTGATAACAGGTGCTCATAGCCTTTTGGGGCGTAGTTTATTGGCCGAGAAGACAGCTGTAGAACTAATTGGTTGTGGGCGAGGTTTGGACCCTGTAGCTGGGAAGCGTTATGTTCAGGTCGCAATTACGGAAGCAGATCAAGTAGAGCGTTTATTATTAGATTTGCGTCCGGATTGGGTGATTAATACTGCTGCTATAACGGATGTGGATTGCTGCGAAATCGATAAAGAAACAGCACGTCGCGTTAATCTGGATGCAGTAAATTATTTGGTGGATGCGTGCCGCCAGATTGATGCTGGACTCGTGCAGATTTCTACTGATTATGTATTTGATGGTAATGCTGGGCCGTATAGTGAACAGGATGAAACACATCCATTATCCTACTATGGGGAGCTTAAGTTAAAAAGTGAAGGTATAGTCCTCAACAGCAATATTAAAGGCTTGGTATTGAGAACATTATGGCTGTATGGTTATTTACCTGGAGTGCGGTTAAATCTAGCTACTTGGCCCCTGGATGCACTAGCACAGCACAAGCCACTTACAGTAATCGATGATCAATGGGGTAACCCTACTTATGTGAACGATTTGGCGCGTGTGTTACTAGATTTGTGTCAACGTCATATAACGGGTTTGTATCATATGGGGGGCGCTAGCTATATGACAAAAAAAGAAGTCGTAGTAGAAGCGGCTAGGTTTTTTAATCTGGACGAAAAGCTTATTGGTGCTGCTTCTACTCAAATGGCCTGCCAAGCAGCTCAACGACCACTACGTTCAGGGTTGTCAACTGATGCTTTACAGGCGGTGTTGGAGTATCAGCCTCTATCCTTGATCCAAGGGCTGGAACACATGGCACAAGATCAATATTTTCGCCGTGATTTCTCCCATCTATTGGGTTAAACCAGATACTCCGGAGCATTATGGATTTAAGCGTTGTTATTCTCAGTTACAATACTAGAGATTTGCTAGAACAGGCTTTGCGTACTGTTTTGGATGCGGCTACACATTTGGAGACAGAGATTTTCGTTGTGGATAATGCTTCCAGTGACGATAGTGTCCAAATGGTAGCTACTAAATTTCCTACTGTGCGTTTAATCTGCAACGAGCAGAATTTGGGTTTTGCTGGTGGCAATAATGTAGCATTGCGGCAGTTGCAGGGGCGGCATGTCTTACTGTTGAACTCTGATACCATAATTCAGACCGAGACTTTGGATGTTTTAGTTGGTTATCTAGATGATAATCCAAAAGTTGGTGCGGCGGGGTGCAAAATACTCAATCCAGACGGTACGATGCAGTTAAGCTGTCGGCGTGGATTTCCTACACCTCTTGCTGCTTTTTGTAAAATGTCGGGGTTGAGTTGGCTTTTTCCTAAGAATCGGCTTTTGGCACAGTATAATTTGACTTATTTGGATCCAGAGGCAATAAACGAAGTAGATGCCCTATCAGGGTCGTGTATGATGGTCCGCAAAGCGGCAATGGATCAAGTGGGAATGCTGGATGAAGATTATTTCTTTTATGGTGAAGATCTAGATTGGTGTTTTCGTATTCGGCAGGCAGGCTGGAAGATCTCGTATGTGCCTAAGACCGAGATTATTCATTTTCAGGGGGAGAGTAGTCGAGCCCAGCAAATGCGCTTTCGCTATCGTTTTTATGAAGCGATGTCCATTTTTGTCAATAAGCATATGCAGCAACGGTATCGATTTTTCCCCTTGTGGATTCTGCATATCGGCATAATTCTGTATGGAGCTCTATCTTTTGGTATAAACCTGTTGAAAAAACTGGGGTTGCCATTAGTGGATATGTTGTTGGTGTTGATGGGGTTGAAATTGGGGTTGACTTTACGTTATCATGAGCAGTTTGAACCGTTGATTCGCCAGGTAGAGCGCTTAAGTCAGAAGTTTGGTTTTGATGCCGAACCTACTCGCTGGGTGGAGCCTCCGGCTTATTCGGAAGTACAATGGATGCTGGTTTATGTAGCTTCTATTGCTATCTGGTTGCTTGCTTTTTACTTAGTGGGCCTGTACGAGCGGCGTAAGTTTTCCGTCTTGTGGTCGACTATTGGTGTTTCTCTCGGTTTTGCGATTATTGTGACAACTGTGTTTTTTTTTAAGGGATATAATTTTTCTCGTCTAGCTGCTGGTACTGCCTGGTTATGGAATATAGTTTTATTGGGGGGATGGCGTTTGGTGGCACAGCGCTATTTGCGCACATCATCGGGGCGTCGTCTGGGGCGTCGGCGTGTCCTAGTTATCGGTACTGATACTGTAGCAGTGGATTTTGTGGAATATGTCAATGGTGTACAGGAACTTGATTTTGAGGTAATTGGTTTGATTGCCCAGCAGGCCGATTTGCGCGGTAAGAGTGTCGGTGGCAAGCCTGTATTGGGAGTGGTAAATGAAATGCAGCAATTGGTACGTGAATATCGCATAGATGATCTGGTGTTTACTTCAGGGGCTATTTCTGATTTTTTGCAAGAAGCTCACAGAGGCTGGCGTTCTCCTAAATTACGTCTCTGTATGGTACCTGAATCGTTTGCTTCTTTGGTACATGGGCGGCAACCGTCTTCTATGACTGATTTACCTTTGATTGAGATATCATCTTAGTGAAATAGGTCTGGGGGTTGGCAGAGAAAAGGGGGTACTGAAACGTGGCTGGATTATCCGGTAGTTATTCACTATTATATAGTATATAGGCATTGAAATAATAATTAGGCGATATTAAGTATTTGAAATTTGGTAGTCAGGAGAAGATACATGAGTGAGCAAATTGGACAAATCGCAGGTGGTCGCACGATCCATTTGCCTATTAGTAAAGCTGTGGAAATTAGCTTAAGGAGCTTAAAGATCCGCTTTGGACGTTCGTTGATAACAACTAGCGGTATTATCTTGGCCATTGCTTTTCTTATGTCAGTTTGGAGCAATAATGATGTTGTTGATAGTCTGCGCTCAGTGAATAAGAGCGAGATTAACTTGCTGCTGCAGAAGAAGGGGATAGAAACCGGTTTTTCTGAATCGGGTGTTGTATCAGCCGAAGCCCAGGCACGTATTCAGGAAGAGCAATCAAAGGAAGCATGGCTTATCAGTCTGTCGCTGTTGGTATGTGTAGTGGGAATAGCTAATGCCATGCTAATGTCAGTGACAGAACGCTTCCGAGAGATCGGTACCATGAAATGCCTGGGAGCACTGGATTCATTCATAATCAAACTGTTCTTGCTAGAATCGACATTCCAAGGAGTGGCTGGAACAGTGATGGGGATCATTGTTGGCTTGTTATTGACCTTATCCCTGGCATTGTTGGATTATGGTGGTTTTATTTTTGACTATTTTCCACTAATGGAAGTAGCTAAATCAGCTTTGTGGGCTTTAGTAGCTGGGACTGTACTATCGTTGATAGGTGCTATGTTACCGGCTTATAAGGCAGCTAAAATGGAGCCGGTAGAAGCTATGCGTAGTGATACTTAAGGTGCATTTTTTAGGTAAAATGATTTGCAGAGATAACCTAATTTGCTATTAGGAGTAAACGCCACATGAGCGAAGCAGAACAGAACCAGACAGAAGAGCAGGCAGTCGAAGAAGAACAACGTACCGTGGTGCGGACCCAACAGGTCAAGAAGATATATCAGATGGGAGAAATGCGGGTTGAAGCACTTGCTGGTGTAGATGTGGAGATTTATGCTGGTGAATATCTTTCTTTGATGGGCCCTTCCGGTTCGGGAAAGAGTACACTGTTCAATATGGTGGGCGGTTTGGATAAGCCGACGGATGGTAAAGTGTATATCGATGAAGTAGATGTAGCCCAATTAGATGCTTATGAATTGGCTTGGCTGCGGTGCCGCAAGATTGGCTATATATTCCAGTCCTTCAATTTGATTCCGGTGATGACGGCGTTGGAGAATGTAACTTTGCCCATGGTTTTTGCTGGTCTGACCAGTGATGAATCGCGTGATAAAGGAATGGAATTATTGGGAAAAGTAGGCTTAGGTGAACGCTATGCCCACAAACCGTTTGAGTTGTCAGGTGGACAACAACAACGTGTTGCTGTTGCACGAGCTTTGGCCAATGATCCTGCTGTTGTCTTGGCCGATGAGCCAACGGCAAATCTTGATTTACGTACGGGTACGGAAATTATTGATTTGCTACGTGAGATGAATCAGAGCTTTGGTGTAACGGTCATTTCAGCAACACACGATCACAAGATGCTCAGTGTCTCTGATCGGGTAGTGTGGATTCGTGATGGTCAAATTGAACGTATTGCACTACGCAAAGATTTAGATATTGAAGTAACGCATGTAGAAGGCGAATAATAAATATAATTTTAATGTATTATGATATGCCCCGGGGTTGTACTTAAACCTCGGGGCTTTTTATAGGTCATGCTTGGATAATCTGGAAGTCTTTCAGTCAATTCCTACCTATCCTGTTATGTTTTGGGTTTCTGCTGTAGCAGCTGTGGTTATGGTGGGGATTGCTAAGGCAGGTTTTGGTGGAGGGGTTGGAGTAGTAGCAATACCGTTGATGGCATTGACCATTTCGGTAACAGATGCGGCAGCACTGATGCTGCCTTTGTTAATTATTTGTGATTTTTTTTCGGTCAAACATTATCGCAGTAATTTTCATCATCGTAGTGTTGGTTTGATGCTTGGTGGATCACTAGTCGGGGTTGCGGTAGGGGCCTGGTTTTTTGGATATTTCAGTGGTAATGAACGGGTGTTGCAGATTGGTATTGGTGTTTTGGCCTTAGTGTTCGTGATATTTCAGTTAGTGCGAGTGGTGCTAACAGGGATGTTGCAAGCCCGTCACCCACATGCCATTGAAGGGATACTCATTGGGGCAGTTTCTGGTTTTACATCTACTCTAGCACATGCAGGTGGGCCACCGGTATCTATTTTTCTTTTGCCTCAGCGATTGCCACGGCAGTTATTCGTAGGGACTACGGTAATTTTTTTTGCGTCACTCAATCTAATAAAATTGGTGCCTTATTATCAGCTTGAGCTATTGCGTATGGGTAATCTGGCAACGACGCTGATATTGGCACCTTTATGTTATTTGGGAGTCAAAATAGGCATTTATCTGAATGGTCGCTTTAATGATCTGTGGTTCAATCGAGTAGTGTACGGAGTGTTAGCTATTACAGGTGTACAGTTATTGATGGGACGCGCTTGGTTTTGATACAGGCTAAGATCTTGACACTAGATTGCGAAAGATCTACATTAAAAAGTCTATTTAAGTAAAGGCTGGGATTGAAATTATGACCTATCTTGCGCAGCAAGTATCAGATAAAATAAAAAGGTCTCACGAGTGGACTTGGCGATGGTATATCTGTAATCAGGGGAAGGCATGTCCGGCCACTAAGTCCTAATGATATTTATCAAATTTCAAGAAAACCGCGGACATCAGTTGAGGTCTGCGGTTTTTCTTTTTTTGGATCGAAGCCGCTAGAAGAGCTGCTTTTAAAGCGTTGCCAAGGAGTGTAAGATATGACGTCCGACAGCTATATAACCGCCGGGGGCGTAGAGATAAGCCGTTCTATTAAAATTATGCCTATGGGAGATGCTCTAAATGAGATCATGGAGCGTCTAGATACGCATTGTGGTGGCATTTTTGCTAGTGACTACGAGTACCCGGGACGCTACAGTCGTTGGGACGTAGGCTATGTAGACCCTCCTCTAGAGATTATCGCACAACAACGGCGTTTTACTTTGCGTGCGCTTAATGAACGCGGCCGGCCGTTGTTACGGATATTGTACCGGGGGCTAGAAGGACACGAGCATTTTGAACATTTGGAAATAGAAAATGATAAGATTAATGGTATTATCAAGCCGATGCCGGATTACTTTTTAGAAGAAGAGCGTAGCAAACAACCCAGCATATTTAGCGTGTTACGTGCCCTGATGCAGTTGATGCATTCAGATCAAGAAGCCCATCTGGGTTTTTATGGAGCGATGGGCTACGATCTCGTATTTCAGTTTGAACCTAGTCAGTTGCACCACAAGCGGGCGCCAGAGGCGCCAGATCTGCACCTGTTTTTACCAGATGAACTGATCATTATCGACCACCGTAAGGAACAAGCATATCGTTATAATTATGATTTTCAATTGGGGCAAGATACTACAGTAGGATGCCAAGGTGGATCCACTACATTTCCTTTGCCGGTTGGCACACGCTCTGCGGTAACTAGTGATCACCAGGCGGGTGAATATGCCGATAAAGTGCGGCAAATTATTGCCGGTACGCGACGGGGTGACTTTTTTGAAGTAGTACTTAGTCAAGTCTTAAGTACTGGATTTGTTGGTACGCCACGTGCACTTTTTGAGCGTATTCGTCGGACGAATCCGAGTCCTTATGAATTTTTGTTGAATCTTGGTCGTGAACAATTAGTTGGTGCATCACCTGAAATGTTTGTGCGTGTTGAAGGGGATAGGGTTGAAACTTGTCCTATTTCAGGTACGATTCGCCGAGGCGCTACGCCTATTGAAGATGCTGAGCGGATTTTAGAATTGCTTAATTCAGCTAAGGATGAAGCCGAATTGACAATGTGCACGGATGTTGATCGTAACGATAAGGCACGGGTGTGTCAGGCCGGGACTGTAGAGGTAATTGGGCGTCGATTAATTGAAATTTACTCGCGATTAATCCATACGGTAGATCACGTAGTAGGGCATTTACGGGAAGGTTGTGATGCTTTTGATGCGCTACTTTCTCATATGTGGGCTTGCACCTTGACGGGCTCACCTAAACCAGCTGCGATGCAAAAGATTGAAGAGCTAGAAAATTCCGCACGTCAATGGTATGGTGGATGCGTTGGGATGCTGTTTTTTAATGGTGATATTAATACCGGTATTACTATTCGCACGGTTCATCTAAAAGAAGGGCAGGCCCATGTTCGGGTTGGAGCGACATTGTTATGTGATTCAGATCCTGATGATGAAGAGCGTGAAACACGTACAAAAGCTGAAGCATTCCTAAATGCAATTGTGGAAAAGGATATGAATGGGGGTAATAGCTCATCTAGTCCTATTGCAATGACCGGTGTCGGTAAAACAGTGCTCTTTGTTGATAATCGCGATTCTTTTGTCCATACCTTGGGTGATTATGTGCGGCAGACCGGTGCTGATGTGGTTACGGTACGAGCTGGTTTTCCTGAGCGCATTATTGACGAGGTAAAACCAGATTTGATATTTATTTCTCCAGGGCCAGGTACACCTGAGGAATTGGGAGTACCTGATCTAATACGACGTTGTGTGGTTCGGCAACTACCGATATTTGGTGTGTGTTTGGGGTTGCAGGGAATGGTTGAGGCTTTTGGTGGGAAATTGGGTGTACTTGAGTATCCAGTGCATGGTAAAAGCTCGGTGGTTGAGTGTATTTCCAAAGGTATTCTAGAAGGTTTTCCAAATGCATTGATTGCCGGTCGTTATCATTCCCTGTATGCCTTACCCGAAGCTTTGCCCGCTTGTTTTGAAGTCTTGGCCCGCACCGAAGATAAGGTGATCATGGCACTACAGCACCGCGACTATCCGGCCGCGGCAGTACAATTTCACCCTGAATCTATTCTGACGATCAAAGACGATTTGGGATTACGTTTGATCGCTCAGGTAATTGATCAGTTGGCTTAGTAGATACAATCGATTTCAGTAGGGTAATAAAGTCTAATGATCCTGGTACTTGATAACAATCAAGAAGAGAACCATGGCATTTTTGCCAATCTCCCACCTTTTAAACCGGTCTTTAATTTCAGTTATGATGGTGTTATGCAGTCGTTTGAAGATAGTCTTAAACGCCTTAACGTAGATCGCATTGATATTCTTCATATCCATGATCCTGACGCGCATTATGAAGAAGCTCTTGGCGGTGCCTATCCTGCCCTAGATAGATTACGCCAAGAAGGCGTAATCAAGGCTGTAAGCGCAGGCATGAACCAATGGGAAATGCTTGCAAATTTTGCCCGCGCCGGCGATTTTGACTGCTTTTTACTAGCGGGACGCTACAGCTTGCTTGACCAAAGCGCTTTAGATGAATTGCTACCACTGTGTCTTGAAAAAAACATTGGCATTATGGCGGGCGGCACATACAACAGCGGCATTTTAGCTAAAGGTGCGCATGCCGGTGCCAAATTCAATTACCAAGATGCTCCACCAGATATCATTACCAAAGCTCAGAGCTTAGAAAAAATAGCTCAACGCCATCAGGTAAACCTTAAAGCAGCTGCATCGCTTTTTGCATTAGCTCATCCAGCCATAACTAGCATTATTCCTGGTACGCGTAATCCAGAGCGGGTAAACGAGAATTTCGACTTACTCAAAGAAAAAATCCCAGGTGATTTCTGGGAAGATCTACAAGCCGAGAATTTGATCCATCCCGAAGCGCCAATACCTAAAACTTAATGCACGTCCTATCAGGACATCTAAATTGGCTAAAACACAGGCAGTATTACATCATTTAAATTGTACGGGGCGGCATCCATCAAGCGTCCCATTTTAACCGGTCCCTTTATAACGAAAAACATACGTATCAGGGTTGGGCATGTACCATAACTGCTCAAAATACTGACCATATTTTTGCACTGTCGGCACTAAAAACTGACTTGTCTGAGGAAAGCCCAGATTATCGATTACAACAAATTCTATTCCTTTTTCTTCAATGAAAGCCATAACTTGCTCAGGATTTTTAAATGGATAATTCAAGGCCTTATGGGCAGAAATCACATACATCCAATAGGGCTTTCGGCAAGTCACAACAGCCCCTTCTGAACCATTGTGTTTAATCCACTGAGCAGCTAAAAAGTAATTATTCCATTGGGGTAAATATGCTTGTCGACCACGATCAGCTAATATATTAAAACTAACGATATTATGAATTACAGACATCCCGCCTAGTGTAATTACGGCAACGCTCCAAACAACTTTACCCCAATGATACCCCCCCCCACTTTGAGCTGATACCACTTAATTCCAGCCAAGCGTTGGCCTATATCTAATGCAACCTTAATAATGAAGAAGATGAATAAAGGAATAATTGGTATGAGAAAGCGTTCACCAGGCCAAGGCCATATAAGTACTGTCCCCATATAAAAGATAGTATACGCTAGCAACAACAAATGGCGCCGTTCGATACAGCAAAGAGCTATTGCATATATAGTTAGCACGCATAATAACAATACCACCGGATTAGTAAATGTCCATTCTTGAGCCATGATCTTGAATGGATCTGGCCATAAAGTCCATGGTACCATAAGGTTTGAATAGATCAAACCATTGAGCTCTAATCTATCAACAAAATCTTGCCAACCAATCATCCCACGTTCCGGATAATAGGGGTTGACCATCAGTAATTGCTGAAAATAAATACTACCTTTACCAGCCAAATTATTACGTACTATCCACGGCAGAGCTACCACAAATGCCCCTAAACCAAACCATATAGCCGGCCGCCAATAACGCTGTACCAATAGATATAATATAGCCGTTCCAACCAATACTAGGCCAACTCCACGTAGATGATACGACCACATCATCGTACAAAAACCAACCCACCACCACCATTTTGGTACCACCGCATTATGGACAGTGACACGTCCTAAAAATAATAAAGCCAACATAGAAAACAACAAGTAGGGGATTTCCGACATAACTTGATGCGCAAAACTAAGCACGTGAAAATTACTCAAGCAAATCACAGCAGCTACCAAACCAGCCCATAATCCCAATTCGTCTTTAACCAGCTGAAAAACCACTAGCATACTAGCAGCAAACAGTACCACCACCATCCACTTCATGGGTACCCATTCCCCTGGAAAAAGCCATTCCATTGACGCTAACATCAATGGAAATCCTATAGGAAAACGAGTGGCGCTACTTGGTTGTGGCTCGTTAACGTACTGAACCCCCATTCCCTGAACGATACTACGACTTAAAACAATAAATTCGGTATTATCACCACTAGCACCAAGTTTGGCATCGAAAGTCCACCACCCAACAAATAGCGCTAAAAAACCTATAACTAATAATAATAGGTAATGCCCTTGGCGACTTTCCAACAGCAGCTCAAAGCGCAACCACAGGGGTGGACTCAGAGTTATATCATCTTTATCCGGAGCTACAGTGGTCTTTTTCTTCTTAGCCATTATTCTCCATATACTAATACGTTAGGCATCTTTCTGTACCTGGCTAACATCTCTTACTGCCCCTTGAGCGGCACTAGTTGTCAGCGCCGCATAAGCTTGTAATGCCTGCGAAACATAGCGTTTGCGTTTAAGCGGCTGATAAACGGTTAAGCGTTGACGCCGTTCGGCCAACTCTTTAGCACTAAGTTGGACCTCAAGCGTACGTTGAGGTATATCGATACGTATTATATCTCCTTGCTCAATTAATCCAATAGCACCACCTTCGGCCGCTTCCGGCGAAACGTGACCAATCGATAAGCCGCTAGTACCACCACTAAAACGACCGTCGGTTAACAAAGCACATGCTTTGCCTAGATGTTTCGACTTTATATACGATGTCGGATAAAGCATCTCCTGCATCCCCGGCCCCCCTTTAGGTCCTTCATAACGTATCACAACCACATCACCCGCTTGTACATGATCACCCAAAATCGCTTCACAAGCAGCCTCTTGTGATTCATAGATCTTGGCCGGTCCTTCAAATACCCAGATCGATTCATCTACCCCGGCAGTTTTCACAAT
>JACLAC010007270.1_pt1 | contig 16040 bp, 18 predicted proteins | sample 8027881 | NCBI WGS metagenome assembly JACLAC01 (sample SAMN15725517, study PRJNA655200) | protist metagenome | isolation source: fluorescence activated cell sorting (FACS) single amplified genomes of... | place: Spain: Blaines Bay Microbial Observatory, Mediterranean Sea | collected 2016-01-19
TTCCTTGTCGATGATGCTGTTCTCAATAGCTGCAGCACGGGGCTTGCTTGGATTCCACGACGCATCTGGGCATTCACCCTTGCGGATCCACTTGCAAAACGAAGGCAAGACTGCAAAAACAACGTGTTTGTTTGCTGCTGTCGAGTTCGAATCGTCGAATGTGAACAGCAGTATTCAACGCCGTGGGAAATTGATCTTCATGTGATGCAAGAAGTTGCGTGTCCTTGTCGAACGCTTCATATGAATGTGTGTGTGTTGAGTGGCGTGGTTGCAATGCGCACGGCGGCTCGTCATGCGGCAACTGTTGCACGCAAGTGTTCGACGGACGCCTCGTTCGTCGACCTTAGCGTGTTGAGGTAGACATCAGCACAACGCAACGCATGGCAGCAAGGCTCGCAATTCAAGTTGGACTCGATGACGATATGTTGCTCGTGACCCTTTGCAAATCGCATGTGAACACTCACGTTCGGGTCATGCATTGAAACGCAAGCGCCCACATACAAATACATGTAGAAATCCGTCCACCCCACCATGTGAGAAAACTGAGTATGGATAAATTGTTTTCACAGCCCGCGTTGGATCAAACGTTTGGTAAGCATTCAACGTGTTAGCATAAACGTCGTCGTGCTCGAGCTGCTTCACGCTTGCCAGTATCGCACGCACCGTCTTTCCAAAAGCTGTGGTGCACGATCGTGGACTTGACGCAATGCTCATTTCGTAGCCACATGTGTGTCCTTGTTACCCAGGAAGAGATCGCGAACGGGATGTCGGTTTGGACGAGGCTCTAGGATGGCGAGATCCGGCGTGGTGCCGCTCTTGTCGTGGTGTATGTGTCTTGCCCCGTGTCTTCGCGAAAGCTTTTGTTTGACAAGCATGTTGCATCGTTCGCGCTCACGAGAAGCACATTAGCGGATGGCTGCGGGCATTGGTCACCCGACGCTGCTGATGCGGCTTGTGCGTGGTCACTGTCGTCAAGTGCATTGCAGTCAACCGCATCTTGCATTGCAGGCGAAAGGCGGAACAAATTCTCCGCCAAAGGAACACACAGCTTCCGTTTCACCGCATCTTCCGTCAGAGATGTGTTTCGCAAGCGTGTGATGAAAGGTACCTTCATCTGTGCGTCCTTGACGACTTCAAACGTGTTCTGGGACTGGCCTTCACGAAGAATATTTTCCTTCTCCAAAATGAATGTGTTGCTTGCGCTGTCCATGTCGTAGCTCAAACAATACTCCACGTACGGCGTTTCTGGGTGCTGCATTAAAACGTTATTGAGCACTTGGCTTTTGAACGAATACAATAGTCGATATTGTAGCCTGCCTCCTCAGGAGTCGTGTTATGCAAAGCTGTGAAATCGTTTCGGAACACCAATCCACAACTCTTTCACGGACAGCTTCAGACGTGTACCCTGCACCACATCGTTGCCCCTAGAAGGGGCGATCACGCTCCTTCGCCTTTATTTCGCAGGCGACGTCGAACTCCTCGTCGTATTCTGGCTTCTTCGCGCAGGACTCTGCCACCGAATCCCAAGTGCCATCAGAAGAGAAGGCGTCGACGAGCACGGACAAGCATTCGCCACATGCCTCACATATGGGATCCCCGTTCTGAGCATAGTGACCCCAAACACTACCCCTTTTTTTCCGCGAGTTTCTGGCATCGCGAGCAATGAAACGCCGAAGTGTCTTTCGGTCGCGCCGTGCGCCTTTTCTTGAAGGAGCTGTGTACTTTGCTTTGCCCCTCTTCAAAAACGGTGGCCCCGCGCTTGCCGGCTGCGGGCTTTTCTCTTGCGATGCCCGAGGAGGCCTTGGCTGCGGGGCCGCGGCCCCGACGCCGTCCTCAACGAGCGCGATACATCCTGCACCATTGAGTACAAAGGGCTTTGGGCAGGGATTGATGTGTAAGGAAAGCGAAACATGGCATCTAGAATCAAGACAACACAGACGGCGACCATGCAAGCACACGGGGAAACAAATGTCCCTTAAGAAGTCCAAAACCGATTCGGCACGTCCATTACGTCGGCCGCCCTTCGGCCTCCAATTCGTGCAGCCTTCAGCAACGGCTGTCAGGGAGTGAGGCAAGGCATGGAGGCATGGGAGCAAAACCATTGGCGCCACCCCCGCACCGGATGCCGAACGACACCTTGCACGCAAAACCTTCTCCCAAATGCCTTTCCAACAAAGGCCCTTTTGGGATTCAGCCCCAGAATTTCTATATGACACAATCGCAAACCTAGAAGCCCTCTCGTCGACCCACACATTCGTTAACAAGGACGCGTTGTTGAATGTTGTCCCTACTCAACTGCTTAGACGTTGGGTGCCACGGAAATCAGGGGACTCGTCAGGTCATAACTCGACACACAGCATTCGGGTACGCACGACACAGATGTGCGAATCGTCACAACGCGTCACCCGTTCAATCGTCTACAAAAGCATGTGCTTCTGGCGAAACCGAACGCACACCCCCAGCCGCAGCCCGACGCAGGGGGAGTCTGCGCATGTTTGTCCGTCGATGCCCACAGAACTCTCGCCCCGCGGGACAAATGAAAGCGTAGTTTGACAGCGGGCGGCGTCGCCAGAGGTAAGTGCGCAAGGCAAGTTTCGCCCGAGGCGATGTGCAAGGCAATGTGCGGAACAATGTGCGGGACAGAGTGCGGGGCAATGTGCGGGGCGATGTGCGGGGCAATGTGCGGGGCAAAGTTTGCAGATGTTGTGCGAGCGTATAACAGTTTTGCTGCCTTCTTGTCACAAGAGGCAATGCGCGAGGCAATGTGCGGGGCACTGTGCGGGGCAATGTGCGGGCAATGTGCGGGGCAAAGTTTGCAGATTTGTGCGAACGTATAACAGTGTTGCTGCGTTTTGTGTTGTCATGTCACCCGAGGCAATGTGCAAGGCAGTGTGCGGAACAATGTGCGGGGCAATGCGCGGGGCAATGTGCGGGGCATGTTTGTGTTGCTGATGTTGTGCGAATGTATAACAGTGTTGCTAGTTGTGTTGTGTGGTTTGGTTTTCTGTATTTTTGGAACCCAAAAAACAGAAACGCTTCCAAAAAGAAGCTTGCCTTGCACATTGCAGCTGGCGTTGCCGCCCGAAAATGGACAACGATATGTTTGCCACCCCGCTTGTCCCAACACAATCCGTTACACAAACAATTGTTCCTCAACATTCGCAAAGCAAATTGAAATCGATTCAGATAGATGCATGCTGCGTCCACGGACAACAGTTTGCAAGTCACGGAACGTACGCTTGTTCGTATGTCGGATCGTCAGGATGGTTCTCGTTTTCGAACAAGAAAGCTGACCCTGGCAAAGAACGCACAAAATCTCTTGCGCGTTGCCTACACGCCATGGAATATGTGTTCCCGATATATCGGGAGAAATGCGTGTCCTTTTGAAAGGTAATTCGTGCAATGGCGACACCAAACTTGCAACAAATCAAAATGGGTCCGCCTTGTCCCTCACGACCTGCTCGCCTTGCTGGCAAGAGAGTGCGCGTCACGACGCACCCATCGTGTTTAGAGCATAGCAAAATGTCTTTCGGTGTACAAATGTGGTTTGAATACACTGTCAGGGTCGTCAATTCATCTATGACAAACAAGGGTGGTGTGATCTCGGCACTGATGGGATTGCGATAGAAGGTGGAGCTGGCACGGGCTGTACAGAAGGGGAGGCACAACAGTTGGGCTCCGAATCCATGACAAAAGATGCGGGCGGGAGATCAAGCGGTGGCGGCAGTGGTTGTTCATCACTGACTTGTGAAAAAGAGGTCCTGCAAAGCATAATCACTGAAAGGGTCCTCAATGTGTGGACTCGGTGGCGTTCAGTCACCCTTGCCGTTTCCTTGACAATTTCAACATGAGCAAGCCGAGCAATGTCCCCGATTGAAGAATCCGAGGACGCCTCAAAAGCAGCAACAGTGCTGGAACCCCTAAGCAGGCACAGCTCTAGAATGTGTTGTGATGTCTTGCTCTATGAGAACAATGGTTCGGACTTGCTACTTGCCGCGTGAGAAGATGAGCTCTTCGTAACGTTACCACTTCAAATATCACTACTGCTGCTGTTGCTGTTGTTGTTGCTGTTGCAGCTGTTGCTCGAATTGCCATCACTCTCGACTAACTCGGGCAAATATGTGGTGGGTTCCTCCTTGGGCTTCCTAACACGTTTAGAAAGGGATCCCATACAACATGTGCATTACAACAACAACAATTGTCTAGTTCCAAGCAAAGTTAAGATGAACGTGCCGACGGGTCTGTAGTTGATGATCGCCTCGTAGAAGCGAATGGACCATGACATTTTCAAATTGAGGGTGTCAAAAAAGTCGTGGGAATCGATGTCAGGAAGGAGTTGAACCTGAAGTGGTGGCGTCGCTTTGTCTCTCCATTAAGCTTCGCGCCCGGATACAAAGACTGCAACGGGCTGTGACATTGATCCGCCACATGTTTCCAAATGAGTATGTCTGTCACGGAGAGAACGGCTTGGTCATCACTTATGTCAAAATCACAAGATTTGACCGCTATCGCTTCACGGGTTCTGCAAAAAAAAGAAACTACAGTGTGGCCCTGTGCGAATTTAGATAGTGCCTCTGTGTGTGGGCGGAAAAAAGGAGTCATGACTGCAGTGATGGACTTCCAATGTTGTTTGAGCTGGTTTCCCTTCGCACAGCAGAGACACATGCCAGACGTGTTGCACAAATTCGCTTGCTCTTTCAACGAAGCTAGCGCCTTACGCAGCTGAGGATCCTCCTTGATTGCTGTATGCAAAGATTCGCAAGCTTGATCGATTTCGTCGTAAAGAACGGATGCGGTCTTGAAATGTGGGGCAAAGTTCAAAGCTTCTTGTGCGCGTTTGCGAACGTTGTGGGTCTGCCACAGAAATGTAAGAAAGTCAGCATTCGGTTCGGGTACAAACTCATCGCGCCTCGCTGAAATGTAGGCGAAACCGTTGCAATCTCGTTTCGGGAGTTCTCTGAATTGTCTTTTACAAAAGTTTCAACGGCCTGGCTGCCAATATGTCTCAAGCTTCGAACCGTCTGGCGTTCCACCCACACTTGCAAGGTCAAGTAACGGTGCCCGTTAGCCGATGTTGAATACACGCCACGCTCCAACGCAAAGCAATCGTCGTCGTGACGTTCTGCTCGAGTTCGCTTTGCAGCAGGCCATTCACGCTCCTCGTCAATATCGCACACAGCCGCATCCACCATTGCGGCGCGAGATATGTTCCGAATAATGCGCTCGCTTTCACGAGTCGTCTGACCAAATGCGGACAGACATGTCACTTCAATCGTGGCATGTCGTGTCGCATCTCGCTGAACACGTTCAATGTATTCGCGTTGCTCTGGAGGCAATTCTTTGTACTGCATCGCGAGCTCATGTAGATCAGGTCGGCGTCCCTTTGAGCCCAAGCAAGCTTCACGAATATATGCACACAACGTTCCACATGAACCTCCCCGAGGTCTGTTTTGATTTTACAATGGTCATGCTGCACGCTCTTGGTCGTGTCCCCGCAATATCTTCAGTGCATACGAATGAATCGGTTCACACACGCCGCGCTCGAATCCATGACGTGTTGAGCATGTGACTGGCATCCACGGATGTGCTGATGACGGCGCACAGTTGCGTGGCCCGCTTCCAGCTGAGCAGCAAGCTCGTCCTTCATGGAAGTAAGCATTGACTGCATCGAGAGCCATAGAAACATCGTCTGACGTAGCAAGCCCGTAACCTCCATAAGCAGCACAAATCCGATGCAGAGAGTGCCTCCTTTCCACCGATGTATTGGATACGTGTTGGGCCCCACGGCAGTTAATGTCCAGACAAGGAGTGATACGAACTTGGTGAGGCAGTGCTCCATATTCATACAGCAACGCATACAGTAATGATAGCATGACAGTCCATTCATATAGTCGCAATTCATCAAGGATAGGATGATCGCCCTGCGTAGCTGTGCGGTCCTCCTGGTGCAAGGGATGCAGAGACGAAGCAATTGCGCAGCACATCTGACATGAGCCGCGGACGGGCTGCTATGGAAATACAGAATTATTTGTTTGCTGAGCACCTGACGTAGGCAACCCCTGAATTGTTTCATCGCATTTGCACGTTCCAAGACAATTGCTAGCTTGGTGCAAAACGTTATGTAACGTTGAACAACAGCTCGTCCCATTGATTTCTCGTTTCGGTTCGAGACGAAATGCACGTCACAAGTCCAATGCAGAAGTGGGGAGGGTGGAATGTTCGCAATGCGTCGAAGACCTGCTGCGACCGCGTCGTCACAATCACGCATGCAACTAAGTAGACGGCTTGGAGAGGTAGCAAAATTGCGAGCGCGAAGAGAGAAGAGCTGTTAAACGTCTCTATGAGTGTCGCAAGATTGCCGCCAAGTGTCTGGACATCATTAGAAATATCGCACATCATACGAAAGGCATCCCGATTGTGCATAACAAAAGCAGCGCACGCACACAGGCGCCTCCAACGACGGACCTGTTTTGAGGAAGTATTTGTATTGTCGGCGTCTGTGACAGAGGATGTGACAGTGCTTTTCGCTTGGAGGAAAGACTCACTAGTCGGGTCGATTCGTCTGAAACGCATGCATGCATCGGCTCGCCCATTCTCACGCAAGTTCATCAATAAGTTCAGTTCTTTCTAGAACAGCTCCGATACAATGATGTTGTTCCAATGTTCTCACGCTAGGTGGCAAGGAACATGGATTCTCGGCTACTGACGCAAACTCCTCATCAGAACGACCCTCAGATATGTGGGCATGGCCGTGCTCGACGGTAGCCTCATTATCTTCAAGTGCTAGGGGGCTGTGAACGGGAGACCTCGTTATCTTCCAGTTGTGGACGGATGTGGCGACCAAACTGCTCGAACAAACCGACAAGAGCTGATCGAATCGGATTCAGATAAGTTGATAAGAATCGAAGTCCCAATTCGCCCTCTTTGTGTGCTGCGAGGGGGGTCGAGAAGCCCATGCCCGAAAATGTCCCCCCACACAACCGTCAGGCACAAGACCATTGATTGTTTCGGCAACCACTAGTTTCGACCCGTCCTCCACATCAGCGGCTTCTGCCCCACGGTTGACCGCAGAATCGGTGCAAACCAGGGATGGCCACGGCCGACCTCCAGACGGCTCTGCATTTGTATCGCCACCAGAAGCTGCGCCCCGAGAAGCTTGTATTCTGGAGCCCGAAGCCGAGTCGGAATGACTGTCCCCGCTCAGCACAGAGGACCATGGTAGTGCTGCCATGCAAAAAAGACAATGAATCCACACCAAAAATCGTGCAAAATGCTGCACCGGAAGATGTTCACTGTCGGCTGGGGTGAAGGGGACGTGCAATTAGCCACGATTAGACAGGCACTGCCAAAATCTGCGCAGAACCTTTTCAATTAATTGCACGCGGGGCCCATTGTGGTGTGACCCAAAAGGTAGGTTCTTGTGCACAGGGACTGGGAGCGAACCACCAGATCGACCAAACAGATCGCCTGGTGCAACGAAAGAATCGAGCCACGACGAATCAGCAACCCTCCGTACTTATCATGCCCACAGGCTTCAGTCACGCAAAGTTGAGCCCTGCGGAAGCAATTTCCGAACCCATCCAGCCTCAGCAGCATGCCGCCGCAGAGGCAAATTCCAAAGTAATTCCCCAAGCGCCCGCAAAAAAAACAAATAAATGTCAACGTAAGCGCAACCCTCACTGCACCCCGCCTGCAAAAAGCATGCAATTCGGATGGTATTTTTGGGGGTATTTTGGGGGTAATGTTTCGTACTTGTTTTCGTAATGTTTTCATATTTTTCGTATTTGCTGGATTTTCCCGTTCGGTCCCTGTAGCTAGCCATGGCTTTCGCAAATCTGGTTCTTGTGAGCTCCACCAACGGGTACGCCATTCGACATCCCGTCATGGGCTCGCCGCTCTGTCGGCTGAGTGCGCCCCCCTGATGCCCTGGCGATAAGAGCTCCTTCGCCTCTGCTCTAGCATTTGCGAAGATCGAGTCCTTCACCATTTGCACGAGTTTCTCGATTACCTTGCCGGTATCTTTCATCGGTATGGATCTGGCCACAGACAAAGCCGATCCTTTCAGGGCTTCAAACACTTTGCCCGCCTCGCGGGTCATGTCCGGCCCAGGCGTGGTCGTCGCAATTTTCAGGTTCGTTCTGAATTCTTCATTCAGAGAACCTGCTGGCTCTCCCGCATAAGTATACGTACCCGATCTGCTCCCTGGGACAGGGTCGTCTGATCGTGCACGATAATGCTTCAAGCGAGGACATTGCCATGCTTGCACTTATTGTCGGCACCTTTGCTGTATCCTTTACCCGGGCCGTCTTCAACCTTCTCAAGTTCCTTGATGAGCATACTCATCTTCCCATCTTGAAGCTGCATCATTTGATAGACATTGTCAATTTCACATGCGAGCCCCTATGAAAACGCATGGTGTCCTTGCGCCGAGTCTAATTCACCCCCTTGTAACTCACCGAAGGCAATCTGGTCGGAATCGTTATCAGCGTGACCAATAATGCCACTCAATCGCGCCTGGATATCTTCCATGGATCTTTATATGCACTCTCGCTCCCGCTATCCTGTAGAAATGGCAAAGATGCGATGGTGAATTTTCACTTATACGCAAGTAATAGTTCTCATTACGAAGGTCAATGACGAAACTTACAGGGGAAGTGCGAACGCTTCAACATGAAAATGCCTACAGCAAGAAATAGAACTGAGCGAGCATGTAACGAATTTTGTTCTATACTTCTACAGGACTGTGCTCGATTTTGTTGTTGCACCAAAATAGGTGGTTGCTTGCTACTCCACTGCTTTGGGGCATGCGACGCAGAGCATCGTTCGACTTGCATTCCGATTCGGAACGCGTGCTACTCACAATTCGACAAAAGATCCAGCTGGCGGGACACTCGTGCGTGCGCCCATACATTGCTCAACATCACACTGACCGTTGATGGCGAATTTGCGTTGCTTGCATTCGACCACGAGACAAAATTGGAATTTCTTTTTGTAGGAATATTTCAATGCTCGATTGTCTTTCTGCGAATTTGCAATCGAAATATCTTGTGATATTTGTTCTGCCTGGAATTGTATCTTTGCGCACTTGGCGCGAAAATTTGGACGCGAGGTGTTCCTTACACAGTACAATCAGGGTGCGAAATTTCATTGAGCGCGACTTGGTCGACGCTTGAGTGACAAATCATCTACTCCGTAGCGATGTTCGGCAACCCTGCTCATTTGCAGAGATGCTCAAAGAAGACCCCTTGACAGTAGACCGGAGAGTGGCCCAATCATTCTCTCCCCGGTATCGGCCTTGGGTCATCAAGTGTTTCTGAGCTGTCATGGTCTTAATGCGAGAAAAATGGCATTTGTGTCAAAAATCCTCCTCTTTCTTTCTTCCATTTCCGAATTCACAACCCATTTGATTTTTTGCTGCTTGGGCTAATATCTTGTCTCTTGTGCTTTCTACTTCCGTCGACCAAAAGCTGATGCAACAAGCTTAAGTGGCTCAGGAATGAACATACGCGGCTTGAATGCGTTCGTTTCCAAAAAGATGTAGCGGGCTTCTCAATCATGGCATCTCTTGTTCAACAAAATGATTCTGAAGCTAGACGCGCACACGCACGCACACGCACCCGCACGCGCACGCACCACACGCACACGCACGCGCGCCAGAGCTGTGGAAGGTCCATTTAGTCGCCCAGTTTACCCCCCAAATCGTACCCGCAAGTCGCCGTCTGGTCTCGGACACACAGAAGGAAGTGCAAGTGCTGCCCATCGGCAACCCGCGCAGGGCCTTGCCTTTCCAGCACGGCTCGCGGCCCGCGCAGTGAATCAAGGTCAATGACCCTGAATGGCAGCGGTGTTGCACACTGCCACCTGGCCACGAATTTTGGAAAACTACCTGGCTGGCTGGCTCGATGGTTATACACGCTTGCACCTGCAACCCCCAGCTTCCAAAACTTCATCGAAAACACTGCATTTTTTGTTGACATGATGAAATTTGCCGTGCAATGATGGAATAGTTAGTCTCACGCGCCAGCGTAACCGAAGTCAGACCCAACAAATGCAAGTATGACCTCAAACTTCGATATTCGTCGTTGCTCCCCAAGCCTTTGAATCGATCCGTTTCATCATCGCTTTGATCTGTTTCATCGGACCAACCTCGTAAAAATCCTTGATGCCATCTTTGATCATGCCGCGGACAGAGGGCTCCCACAACACTGGATTTGTCAACTGCTTTTTCAGGAGTTCAACGATGATTTTGGGGTTGGTTCCAGGTTTGATTGGTTGCGCACTTGCATTGGCATACACAGTGAATCTATTTGGTTTCATGTTGGGCAAAATTTCGTCCAGAGCTTTGCCAACCTTTTCTTGCGCTGAAGCCATGAGTGGTGTGTGGAACCCCCCCGACGTTTTCAAAATCTTAGCTTGGAGGGCGCCGTTCTTTTCAGTCAAATCCTTGAGGTGATTGATCGCGGCTTCTGTGCCTCCACATGAAAAACCTTTCGGGAACAACTCGTTCGCAATCTGGCAAACTGCTTTGGGTCCCTCCTTCTTTTGTGCCTCTTTGCACAGCTCCTCGAGTTTTGCTTTTTCGATCCCAGCCACGGACAACATCGCCTGCTTACCCACTTCGGCGGCATCCTGCATCGCTTCAGCACGCAATTTCACCAATTTCAAACCTTCTTCGAAGGTGAAGACTCCAGCTGCACAAAGCGCGGTATATTCCCCAAGTGACAACCCTGCAACCACCTGTGGTCGAGTAACCGCCTCCTCTCTGTCACCTCTAAGCTTCTCCAGACCTGCAAGCCCAGCAATGAACATCGCCGGCTGGCAATTTTTCGTCTTTTCCAATTCTGATTCAGGTCCATCCAAACACAACTCCAAAATGTCCATGCCCAAAACATCTTCAGCCGTTTTGAACATATCCTTGACGGCGGGCAAGTCCTTCACCGCAGAAAACATTTTGACGTATTGCGACCCTTGTCCTGGGAAGAGGAGTGCTATCGGCAATGGCGGTTGACGTGGAACGACGGATTTTGGGAGGTCCAAATCCACATCTTCGTCTTCTTCTTCCGGGAATCCAAATTTGGTGGGATCCAACCCATTGCGCTTGGCGGCGCCTGGCCGACTCATGAACCAACCTTTCGGCGGTTTGGTACCCCACTCCCAGCATCCGTATACCTTCGCATTGTTGTTCGGACCCTCTGGCACATACCATCCATACTGAGTGTCTCTCTCCGCCTGAGAGAGTAACTCTGCCACGTCGTCCCAACCGTTTTTGTTTGCGATATCAAGCGCTGTGTGTCCGTCTTCAGGATCTGTACCATAAGCGACGTTCTCTCTTACATGCGGGTCAGCTTTCGCACGGAGGAGAAGTTCGACGCATTCAGCATGGCCAGAAGCTGCAGCCATGTGCAATGCCGTATTGCTGGTGATGTGAGCATTGAGATCACCATTGAACAGATTCATTTCATCGCCCCCTGCCAAAAGCAAATCGAGTGTTTCCAAGTCACCTTCATGGGCAGCCTGACCTACTTCCTCGAGTGTCCTGTTGTTGTGCTTGGTATATCGCTTTTCGTTCGAAACTGCATTCCGAAAACCTGTGGTCGGTACCCCATCAGGGATTTCCACATCAGTATCGGGATGGAATTCTGGCATCTTGGAAAAACATTCGGAAACGTGGGCTCAAGGAGTCTCGCGACCAACACCCTCGTGGAGCATCGTTGTGCATCGAACTCACGTCACACGAGACGATGTCAAACATATTTTTGGATCTTGTTGCGCGTTACAGAAAATTTTGTTTTCGCAAGCCTGACTACATTCGAAGAAATCCGCCAACCGCCTACGGCCAAACGTGTTCCGCCTAACCAAAACTCATCAAGCCCATGCTGGGTCAACAAAACTGGCGTTCTCACAACGTGGGGCTCGAAATAGATTCGATCTTGATGGAACTAAACGAGAACAACTGGGCAAAAATGACCTACGTGGAGTACCTGCAAAAATTTCAGCGTCGAGCATTGATAACTGATTCCGCGAATTCCTGCCACCCCATGTACGAGCGGTGGGGAGCCCACGACGAAATTCACAATTGTAGCTCTCCCCCCTCAACCCGATCGGAGAGCCCCAAATTGTACACGCGAAAGAAACACATGGCAACTGCGAAAATGCGAGCAACTCACGCTTAGCTGTTGCCACGTGCAGCCGCGCTGCCGTTGCGAATTTGTACTAATCCGCGTAGACATCGTACGACTACAATTCTCAACATTAAGCGCACTAATATCATTTGTAGCAAACAGTCGACACTGAAGCGGATATGGGCACATGCGACAATGAGTCGGAGAAAAATTCGCAAACAACCCCGTACTATGCGCTTCCCGGCTGCGTAGTGCAGCAGAATTGCCAACAACAGGACGGAGCTGAACACCACTTTAAAAAAACAATTTGGAACAGCAACCGAATTATATGCAGCGCATGGCGGCTCGAGGCCACAGAAACCCCGTGAGCAAAAAAGAATATTCCCAGCACGGATTACAATTGAGGCGCAACGTTTGTCGAGACCTCTTCAGAGGCTGGCGCAGGAATGTTCCCGAATGTTCGAACAATCCTGCACGCCTGCTCTGATACCTGTCTTAAGTTCTCCGTATAGATAATTCTTCTCGTGCGCCTGCCGCACTGCGAATTCACACTCAGCAATCAGTCGCAACATTGATTAACCTATGAAATAACAACCAACTAGAAAATTTCAAACATCTCTTGGTACCAATTAGTTCTTGGTGGGTGGTCCGCGGTACGTGCTTGGTACTAGCGGTACTGGCGAAAATCGCAATGACCGAGAATTGCAAATGGGCAGGTACAGCGACGAACCCCATAACACCTGCCCACGCCCTCAGCATTTTACCTGCCACGAGTTCGAGAATCGGAAGACCCACGAACTACAGCGCCATCCGAGCACACGACATTGCATCCCTGTCCAAAATAGAACTAGAATTCATGTAAGGAATTGATGATGATCCTCCAATATTGCTTTTACCAGACACCGTGGGTTTGTTACGGTTCTACACGAACTGTTATCTCCAATGACCCAAACATGCATAAGAAAAAAAGCGCTGACGCCAAACAACCGCGGCAGTAAGCCACAGGCATTGTCGACGTGGTCACAAAAGCGAAGCACAAAAGCACGAAATGAGCGCACAAACGTGACCAGCTGAGCCAACGCACACACACACACACACACACACACGCGCACACGCACACACACGCACACACACACGCATGCATACACACACGTTCGCGCGCACGTGCACGCACATACACACGCATATGCATGTGCACACGCACGCACGCACACGCACGCACACATACCAACGCACGCACGCGCATGTGTGTGCATGCATGTGCAAAATCGCGTGCGCGCAAGCATGAACACACATTCGTGCGCGCATGCACGCACCTAAACATGCATGTGCACACGCATACGCACACATACGCATGCATGTGCACACGCATTCGCACGCACACGCGCAAATACACGCACGTTCGTGCGTACGTGCACGCAAATGCACACGTACACGCATGCACATACACACATACATAAACGCGCGCGCACGCACCATCGTGTAGATGCATGGCTGCTGTGACGCGCTGCAAGACGAATGCAATGCATGAACGGGGCAATGTTGGCACGATAAATGCACGACGTGGTTTCGTCATTGCTCGCAGTGAAACCTGATGTTAAGCGAGAACGGTGGGGCTGCACAGCTATACACGGATCAATGCTCGTGCTCTGGAGAGCAGCATAGGAACGCTTAATGAGGCAATTGGAAAGCACAAATAGACGACCTGTCAAAGAAGCATTATCAACCTTTTCATGTTCAAAGTGAGATCAAGTCAAACGCACTGTATTGCGGATTGTCGCAAGAGCAAGAGCAAGCACAGGCAAGCACGACTAAGTATTCTCTTCATCAGACTAATAATCGTATGGTGGTTGCACTTCAGCATCAAGAACGGAAGGTTGTGTGCAATTGTTGAGTTGTCTGTATGGGGTTCTTGCTATGCGGCATTAGCTTGTCAACGTGTGCCTCCGAGCAAGATGTTGGAGCAAGCGGAAGACAAATGCGTCACTTGCACTGCAAGCTCACGGCGTGCACGCTTGTTGCCTGGCACATGCGCAATTGCAATGAGATAACTAACGATCAAGCTCGTCTGAAGGTTTGCGCTTCAATGTTTGCAAGATGCTGGAAATATGCATGAGACTGTGCACGTATAGACGCAAACGCAAAAGTGTGTAGTATGCACGGAAACGCAACCCATTTTTAAAAAGTGCAAGGGTCACATTCGATCATATGTGATGTGATTGGCTTCGTTTTCTGTTGATATTTCGTGTAAGTATCATTTACTTGTCGTTGCGCACATTCACATGTCGCTGCAACAATGAAAAACGCAAACGCGCAAAATCAAGCATGCCCGGCTGAGTTATGCACTTGTCGAAATCGTTGAGCAGGGAGCAAATGAGAATGCAGAGTTGTTTGAGCTGGCAAAACAATGGTCGGAACGTTGCGTATGTGTTCGTTGCGTTGTCTAGCACTTGCAATGTGAAACGGATAGACGTGCCGTACTCGAGCAGCTCACGCATCCGATCCTCCGTGATGAAGCAACGCGGTTTGCTCAAAAAGCAGCAAGAGTTGCATAAGAAGCTTCTTGCTCAAATGGGCGAAGGTTGTGCGACAACTTCCGAGCTTGGCGTCTGGAGTCAACAGCGAATACGAGTTGGTGTTCCTCGCTTCATTGTTAAGGTATCTGCGTTCGTTTGCTTCGACAGATTTCTTTCAAGGTGTTCAACGATGGCCTGCACACGGTCACGAAGGCTGGCATGCGTGGACTCATGTTCGGCAGTGCGTCCCAGGATAGATGTCTGGAGCTCTATAGTGCTGTGTGCTTTGCTTTTGAGCGTGGCAATGTTATTGTTTTGTTCAATGTTTGAACAGATTCGTTGAAGCAAGACGCTAATGCGTTGCAGACGACTTGCGGATTCCCACTCATCATGCAATCAATAATGTGAATTGCATTTTCAGAGTGACGAGAAGCCTGCTTCACGATTTGAGCAAAAAACGACGACAGAAAGTTGGCGAAGCGGTATTAGCATTGTCTTGTCGAAGTTCCAGAAAAAAGGCGTGAAATGTGTTTGCAGTTTCCGAATTCTGACGAGACCTCCTTAGGAAATTCAAAAATGATGTGAGGATAAGTCTGAAGTCACGGGCATGGCATGGATATAGTAAGAGCAAGCGGTGTGAAAGTGCATGAATTGTGCGCCCAAGAGCGTTGCACACACAAAGACTGACCTTGGAAACACTGCGCAACTGTGTGACAAAAAACTGTGCGTATGAGTTTGAAGTTACGATGAAGGCAACGAGATGTGCATGTTGATGCAGTCGTGGATGTGAAGCGATGAAAGCAGAGCCTGGTCCCAGAACGGATATCTGGTGGTGTATGGTGGTGATATGGCAAGTGCGTATGCAGTGTGCTCTGTGAGTGCGTGGGGAGCACACAAGTGTTTCCTCATACCCGCACGTAGTGCTACGCATATGTTCGTGTGCATGCAGCCCAAGTGGTGCACGAAACCTGCAAGCCGCGCATGCTCGGGACAAATGTGATGGGGATGAATGCATGGAGGAATGATGCTCTGCAAGTATCATATTGCTTGTTCATACAGAGCCGAGTTGTTGATGTTTTATACATTTTCATGATGAAAGTTCCTGCAGCGTTGCTTTGCAATTCCTGTCCGCCGCCTGCTCAGTTGCGTCCATTACAAATCATAACAGAGCGTCGTTTCTGTGTTGTTTGCTTGTGCGTAAGGAGTCATAATCAGCTTGTTCAGGGACGTGAGGGTGTCTTGATATGGGTGCGCATGTTATTCAGCCCCCCTCCAATTTGGGATAAGGGACCGCTGCAACATGGGGAAGTGGTATGCTCGAGCAAACGCTGCGCATCGCCGCAATTGGCTTGGCTTTGCGCTTGGCCTTGCAGTGGCTTGTCTTTGCGTGCCTTGGCTTGGA
>JACLAC010024508.1_pt1 | contig 16040 bp, 15 predicted proteins | sample 8027881 | NCBI WGS metagenome assembly JACLAC01 (sample SAMN15725517, study PRJNA655200) | protist metagenome | isolation source: fluorescence activated cell sorting (FACS) single amplified genomes of... | place: Spain: Blaines Bay Microbial Observatory, Mediterranean Sea | collected 2016-01-19
ATTGTTGGAAGTCCGATGCATGATGACCTATTTAACCTGGTTAGCAAACTATCTCAACGGCAAGCGAGACATGATCTTGGCTTACAAAGCAGTGCCTCAACAATTACTGTTCTCAGCTCTAAGTTTGTAGATGCCGAAGACCATTCTTGGTTTGTTGAAGGGGTGTTGGGAGCGATTCGCGAAACAGGTGTTTCGCAGTGTATAATTAAGCTGCATCCAGGAGAAGACGGTGTATACTGGAAAGAGCAGGCTCATCGATTAGGAATTGATAATTTAGTAATTCTCGCAGGAAATTTAACAGAGTCAATAGCAGCCGCAGACTTTGTAGTCTCTTGGTATTCAACAACTATTTTAGACTCTCTTATTATCGATAGGCCAGTCGTACTTTTTGCAAGCTCAGATACTAGCTTAGCTCCGGAATTCGTTGTTAATGGGCATATCGATATCATTAATGATACAGTTACACTTTCGGACCATCTTAATTCTCTTTTGTCCTCTCCTAAAAAAATAAAATCGCTATTGGAACAGCAGAGGGTTCTTTTGGACAAAGAACTGTATTGCTCAAATGGTATGGCTAGTCACAGGCTTGCTGATCTATTGTCAAGGTTTTCAGAACCTCATAAAACTCCAAGTAATAGTCATATTTTAGGCGGGCAAAATAATCTATCCTTGATGGGTTAATGGGTTTTTTCAATAAAGCTCTGAAGTTAGGTCTATCAAACTAGAGTGAATTAGAATATAGAACTTAGAAGTTTGAATTATTAAAAGATAGGTTGTCATATGAGGAGTTTAAAAGTCAATTACAAAGATCAGTTTGAAGGAGTTGAAGAGAAACCTAAATCGTATCATGAACTCGCTGATAAATTTGAATGGGCTAAGCGGGATGTAGATCAGGATATGGAAGGACACATCTATAATGAGTGTAATGGGTTCCTCGATTTTCACTTGGCAAATCAGGTCGATAAAGTCATAGTCGAATGTGGATGTGGTTTGGGAAGAAATTTGCATAGATATTCTAAAGAGAATAAATGCATCGGTGTCGATTTTAGTTCAACTGGATTACAAAAAATTCGGTTGTTTGAGACTGGCACTAAACCTTTGAAAAGCGACATACGTCATGTGGCGCTTGAAACTGGAAGTGCTGACTTTGTGATATTTAGTAATGTGTTATTTATATACGAGGACCTGAATGAAGTGCTAAAAATGCTTAAAGAGGCACACCGGATTCTGAAAGAGAATGGTAAAATTATAGTCATTAACGATTACTGTAGTGTGGCGGTTAGGTTGTCCCAACTCTTTCAAATTCCACAGGCTTGGTTCACTAACACACATAATGATTCAAAAGACAAACAATTTATGTTGTATTATTACTCGAAAGCAGAATCTAAACGATTGTTAGAGTTGGCTGGTTTTACTGGATGTGATTCCCATTTGTGTAATTCTCATTTAGGTGTATACCATGTTACATATTTGAACCTGCTCGCATGTCTTTTCCTAAGAGGTCATCGTCGTCATAAAAAGGTCCGTAGAATGGATCACTGGGAGCGAGTCCGCAAAAGTAATTCTGTGAACGGAGCATACCCCTTGAGTCCGCTGGGGCGTTTAGTCGCGGCAGTTTCAAACCGCTTTTTTCCTTCATTGGCCTCGCTTTCAGTCTGTTTCTCGGCCTCAAAAACAGTTAATTAGGAGATGTTATGGTCTCAAATAGAGTTTATAGACCAGAGGATGAAGAGAAGACAATTGATGCCCGTTTACACAGCCTCCAGGAAATGTTGCCGCTACAATTCCCTGTGGCACTAGATATAGAAACGACTAACCTATGTAACTTAGATTGCTTTTTCTGCCCGCGAAAAGAAGCACATAAGGGTGAGGGGTTGATGGAGTATGAACTCTTTACGCGAATTGTTGATGAATGTGCAAAATTGGGTCCCATTCGTAAGATTGGTCTTCATAAAGATGGAGAACCCCTCGCACATCCTCGCATAGTAGAAATGGTGCGGTACATACGTGATCAACGAGCTGCTGACGTAATAAGTTTTACTTCTAATGGAATATTAATGAAAGAGCGTAAAGCTCGAGAACTTATTGATGCTGGTTTAAATGATGTGAGTTTTAGCATTGATGCGACAAGAGAAGATACGTACTTGGAAAGTAAAGGACGAAATAAATACTCACAGGTTGAAGCGAACGTTCGGCGGTTCATCGAAATCAAGCCCGATCATGTACGGGTCACCGTAAAGTTTATCCGAATGCAGGAGAACAATGGTCAGGAAGCCGATTTTATTTCACGTTGGAATGATTTAGATGTAGATGTGCTCATTACTGAATACCATGATTGGAGTGGTAGCGTAAGGGATAGTAGCCTGGTTGGTATTGAAAGCACAGAATCTTATGCTTGTGAAAATCCCTGGTATTCTCTTGCCGTCAATTGGGATGGCAAAGTGTCTATTTGCTGCGTAGACTGGGATTCGCAAGCCGTGGTAGGCGATGCTAACCACGAATCTATTGCATCGATATGGAACGGTTACAAACTACGCGCTATTAGGCAGACACACTTAGAAGGGCGTTCACATTGTATGAGTCCATGCGATACATGTACTTATAAGAGTAAAGGCTCGCGCCAAGTTATTGGCGGTTGGCTAAATGCCAATCGACATAAATTCCTCGACGCTGAAATGCCCTTAGAGGCATAGCATAAATTGATACTTACAGCACACCAATCAAAATATCTTCCATGGCTCGGGCTTTTTCACAAAATAGCCTTGTCTACTCACTATGTACACTATGACCAAGTACAGTATCAGAAAAAGAACTTTTTAAATAAGAACTTCATAAAAGGGACCAATGGTGAACGGTTGAGGTTGACCGTTCCTGTCCAGACGTCGGGTCGTTTCCATCAGAATATCGCAGTAACGAGAATTGATAATAACACGTCCTGGGCCCGCAAACATTGGAAGTCAATGCAGGTTGCTTACGCAAAAGCACCTTACTTTAAGCGCTATGAGAGTTTCTTTGAAGATACGTATGCTCGCGAATGGGAATTTTTGGTCCACCTGAATAGGCACCTTCTTGAATTCTTTCTCAATGAATTATCCATCAACGTTGAGCATGTGTACATGCGAGAGGGCCAATTCGCAGGGGCTGGTTCTGATATGGTTCTTGATATGTGTCGGAAGCTTGGAGCACAGGTATATATTTTTGGCTCTGGGGGGAAAGGTTATGCTGATCAAAAAGATTTTACTGATGCGAATATCGATTTGTGCTTCCAAGAATATAACCATCCTCACTATCGGCAATTGCACGGTGAATTTTATGCAGGTATGTCGATTGTCGATCTACTCTTCAACTGTGGCGACCGTAGTTTTGAAATACTTATGGACGGCAATCCTAGTCATATAAATCATAGTAATAAAGGATTTTAGATGCGGATCGTTGGTGTTATCGAGGCTCGTATGGGGTCAAGTCGCTGTCCTGGTAAGGTTGTTGAAGAAGTAGTAGGAAAACCGCTTCTTCAACTCATTATTGAGCGTATGCAGTGCACGCGGCAAATCGATGATATTGTTGTGGCAACTAGTGTCGAGCAAAAAGATGAAATTATAAAAAATGTCGCCGAAAAAGCAGGAGTTTATTGTTTTCGAGGTAGTGAAAACGATGTTCGTTTGCGCGTTTTACAAGCAGTGCAGAGCCTAAGCGGAGATATCATAGTACAGATTGGAGCGGATCAACCGTTCCCCGACTGGAATCTGAATGATCAACTGATAGATATTTACAAAGAAGGAAAATATGATTTTGTATCTAATGCTTTACAGCTGAGTTATCCGCTAGGAATTGTTGCTCAAGTATATAGCCAACAGATTCTAGCTGAGGCAGAAGCCATGACGCGTGGAGAGCAAAGCCGGGATGGCACTTCTGATTATATATGGCAAAACCCAGACAAGTACTCATTATATAACTTGTTTGCTCCCCCAGACCTACATGCTCCAGAAGTGCGTTTGACTGTTGATTACCCAGAAGACTTGAAGCTGACAAAACTTATTTATGAAGCACTTTACGTTAATAATGAGGCTTTTCATACCGGCGATATCTTGGCTTTATTACGTGCACATCCAGATTGGTTGAATATTAATAGCCATTTTGTTCATACCAACCGTATTCAATGGGGTAGTAGTGTGAAATGAAAGTTGCATATCGCGCCGCAATTATAGGTTGTGGCCGCATTGGGGGGGGGGATATGGTGAAGAGGGGGCATCTGCTGCCGTTGCATGTCATGCAAGTGCTTATCGTAGGGAAGAGAGAATCTCACTAATTGCAGCTGCTGATCGAGACGTAGTTACTAGAGATCGCATGGGAAGGCGTTGGGGGCTTGAGTCCCTTTACGCCGATCATAGGGATTTACTGTCTGATCACCAGATTGATATTCTAAGCGTTTGCACCCCTGATGAAACGCATGCTCAAATTGTCCGAGATGCTGTTGATGCCGGAGTTAAGGTGGTGTTGTGTGAAAAACCACTGGCACCAACTGTAGAAGATGCCAAAGAAATTGCTCTTTATTGTAAAAAATTTGGATGTGAGCTATTTGTAGGTTATCAACGCAGATGGGAACCAGCCCATCGCATGGTTAGGAAGGCTGTAAAAGACGGTATATTCGGCGATATCATAGCGGTAAATGGGTACTATGTAGGGGGACTGCGACACAATGGATGTGCTTGGATCAACCTAGTTCGGTTTCTTGTTGGAGAGCTATCTGATGTGCGCCCAATAGGTTCATTAAATGTTGACAGAGATGTGGGTAGAGTTGGACTGTCAATTGAGTTTGCCTGTGGTGCTGAGGGAAGCTTATTGGCTGGAGACCGTAATGCCTATAGCCTGTTTGAAATCGATATAATTGGGACCGAGGGGCGGCTTCGCCTAAGTGATGCAGGTTCTGAGATAGAAGTTTGGACCGTTAAAGAGGATCTTTGCTATCCTGGATTTCGCCGTCTTGTTCGAAGTAAGCCTTTCTGGCCATTACCAGAAATACATCAAGGACTCAATTGGTGTATTACAGGTATAGCAGATTTCTTGGAAGGTAAAGCGGAAAATCCTAGCCCCGGAACTGACGCCGCCGTTGATATGGAATGGGTCGATCTAGCGCTTGCCCAACATGATGAATAAAAAGAAGATTATTGCCTTCGCTCGTGAACCCGGTGGCGCAGACACAATCGCACCTGTTGTGAAGCAACTGATTCAGCGTGATGATGTGGAAGTGGAACTATTCTCTAAGGATTATGCTGGAGCAAGGTTTACAGCAGCGGGGTTGGATTTTGTTGATATAGGTTGGGGTGAGCAATGTAAACTAGAGCGTAAGGTCCGCGAAATAGTACTTGCCCAACAGCCAGATGGTTTACTTACCGCAGCTTCTAGTCGCCCCACTGACGATATGACTGAAAAGTATTTCTGGAAAGTTGGAGGAGACTGTGGGATTCCCTCCGTGGCAGTCCTCGATCAATGGCAAAACTATGCTATGCGCTTCAGTGGACCAACTGAGGCTGAACGTCTCAGATATTTGCCCACTTGTATTGCAGTTATGGATGAGGATGTTCGTCGTGATATGATTAGTGAAGGGATTCCTGAAGATCGGATCTGTGTAACGGGGCACCCTCGCTTTGCAGCGCTAAAAGAATATCAGAATCAGTGTATTAGAAAAAAGGCGCGTGAAAAGTTAGCCCGACTTGGTGTCGATAAAACTCGACAGATCATTGTTTTTGTTTCCGAACCCGCGCGACGTTTTTTCGCTGTTGAAGAGGGATATGACGAAGCCGAAACTCTTAATGCCCTTTTAAAAGTGTGTGAGAAAAATTCTAAACATGGGCAACTCGAAGTCGTATTAAAGTATCACCCCCGCAATATCGAAGAAGATTTTCTCCGCGTATTTAACCAAGGGCAAATACCCTTACATGTGATACGCAATGAGATAGAGCCTTGGGAGGTGCTGATTGCTGCGGATCTGGTCGTAGGGATGATTTCAATTTTGTTAGTGGACTCTGTTTTGCTGGGAGTTCCCACATTAAGTGTACAATTGGGGAGTAAAAAGGTTGGTCGCTGCCTTCCTGAGAGAGATGGTGCTATTGTGGGAGCAAGAGATTACGCATCTCTGCAGACCGAAGTTGATTCACTATTGAATTGTATTGAGTATCGAGCACGGTATGTCGAACGACAAAAGTCTTTTTCCATTCTGCAAGATGGTATAAGTAGAATAGATCATAGGCTTTATGAGCTTATTCATAAGAGAAGATATAGCGATGGTTGAAAAGCCGAATGCCGAAGAAATTTGGCAGCTATACCAAAGTATCGAACGAGAGACCGGTGATGAAGGATATGGTTCCACGCTTCATCATTTAAATGTCAACGGATATGAAGAGCTCACTTATTCAGATGTAGTTAAGGCCTGTGAAATCCGACGGTTACGACGAGATGGTATCGATCGCATTGCTCATCACGCACGTAAATTATGTAGCCCCCAAGCTTGGTTGAGTTACGCATGGAATTATGAAATGCGTTTAAGAGGAGTGAAGGTAGGTCGCAGTACTTATTGCAAGGGACGTGTTGATGTCGAGCGTAACGGCGGGAATATTGCAGTAGGGAGCCGTGTCGAGTTTGGTCGATATGTGTTGTTACAAACAGGATTTGAGGGAGAGATTATTATCGGCAATGATGTGCAGATTAATCGGTTCAATATTATAAGTTCTGGTAACAGGATTGAAATAGGCGATCACTGTGTATTTGCTCCTGGCGTATGTATACTCGATTCAGAGCACAGTTATAAAAAGCGTAACTTACTCATAAAGAATGTTCCCGGAACATCGGCACCGGTGAGAATTGGTCCGGGGTGTTGGCTCGGGTTTGGAGTAACCGTTTTAAAAGGCGTTCGGGTTGGAGAAGGAGCGGTTGTAGGGGCGCATTCCGTTGTAAAAGACGATATACCGGCTTATGCAGTTTCTGTGGGGGCACCAGCACGTGTAGTGAAATTTAGGGAAGAATGCCATGATTGAGGTACGGGTCTACGACGATGTTGAGGCTCTGTCTTGGGACCGGCGGGTTAGACAATGCTTGGGGGGGGGATTTCGCCAAACGTCTATGTATGCTCAATACAAGAATAGATGGAAAGAGAGCCCATTGTATTTTGTTGCGCGAGATGAGGATGGGACTATTGTTGGTCAGTTGCTCGCCATTTGTGGTAGTCCCTGGGGGTGGGGTCTCGAGCGCCGTCCATTGTCCTCTGTTACGCTTCCTTTTGCACGTTGGATAGCTCCACATCTTTATTGGCACGAGGGCCCGCTTGTATTCAAAACTGTTAGGTATAGAGAAGTCCTACATGCGTTGTTATGCGCAGTGGTAAGAGAGGCTCGCTCCAGGCGTTTTCTGGTTGCAGGTGGGCAGCTTTCACATTTCGTTCAAGAACCTGAAAAGGAGCAGGCCTTGCTGCAAGAGATCGCCTCAGGTTTGGCTATTAGCACAGAGACTCGATTTACTCTTGCAGTTGATTTAACAAATCCTTGTGAGAAATTGTGGTCCAATGTGCGTAAGGAGGCGAGGACCAAGGTGCGTAAGGCACAAAAACAAGGTGTAGAAATAGAAGAAATTGGTAACGATTATCAGCTATTGCAAAGGGCTTATGAGGTTGTTACTGAAACTGCACAGCGTAATGGAGTGATGCCGTTAGCATTCGAAGATTTTAAGGATTCATACGAATATCATAGCCGAATTGGCGTAGAACGCAGTTTCCTATCTGTCTTTGAAGGCCATCCAGTTTCCTATCAAAAAGTCGTTTATTACAATGGCAATGCTTTACTCGGGGGAGTGTCATATTCCGATTTTAGTCGCGAAAGGCGGCTGTATGGAAACGATTTAATGCAGTGGTATATCATAGAACAAGGTCATATTGATGGCTGGCGTTGGTTGGACTTTGGTGGGGCCGAGCCTAATTCCCCGGACCTAAAAATGCAGGGAATTTATAAATTCAAGGCAAAATGGGGTGGACAGTTGCTGTCTTGTGAGCGTTTGCATTGGTCCCACTCATTTATGGAGCATTTAAATCGTCTCATGCCCAATAAATTGCACCGCATGGTGCAGGGAGGTTAAGGTGGTACAGAGCGCGGTGACTAATAAAACACAACTTGCCCTTATGGGGGGAGAGCCAATACGTAGAGGGCAATTTCCGGCTTATCAGTCCCTAGGATCAGAAGAGAAAAAAGCCGTTATGGAAGTAATGGATGATGGAATATTATCGGATTTCATTGCTAGTCCTGGGGAAAAATTTAATGGCGGAAAGCGTGTTCAACGTTTAGAAGAAGCATGGGGGGAGAAGTTTGGAGTTAAGCATGCAATTGCAATGAACTCTGCGACTTCTGGTCTATTTGCCTCTGTTGGTGCAGTCGGCGTTGGTGCTGGTGACGAAGTTATAGTCTCTCCCTACAATATGAGTTGTTCTGCTACTTGCCCATTTGTTTATAATGCTATTCCAGTATTTGCTGATATAGAGCCTGATTATTTCTGCCTTGACCCTCAGAGTATACGGGAACGAATAACGCCCTATACCAAGGCGATTGTAGCCGTATCTAGCTTTGGGCAATCAGCAGATTACTCTGCTATTATGTCTATTGCTAAAGAGCACAATCTTATGGTCATAGATGATGCGGCTCACGTTTCAGGTGCCCGATATATGGGAAAAAGCGCCGGAACGGCGGCTCATGTAGGTATATACAGTCTGAATACACATAAGATAATCCAATGTGGGGAAGGTGGAATTGTTGTAACTGACGATGATGAATTGGCCCTGCGATTGCGGTTGATTCGTAATCACGCTGAAGCCGTTGTTGGGGATATGTGTGTGGAGAATATTGAGAATATGTTGGGCTGGAACTATAGAATGACCGAGCTAGAAGCTGCCGTTGCCTACGAGCAACTACTGAAGATGGATCGTCTCAATGCAGAACGGCGATATTTGGCAGAGCATTTAACAGAGCGTCTCAAAGGATTACCTGGTATAGTTCCTACACAGGTGCGAGATGGGTGTGAGCATATTTACTATGTATTTCCTATCCTATTCAAGGAAAGCGAGGTCGGCGTGTCTAGAGAGCGCTTCGTGAAAGCGCTCGTCGCTGAGGGGATTCCCTTCTATTCTCGTGCTGCTGGCTACGTGCGACCTTATTATCTTGAACCAATGTTTACGCAGCGTAAGGTTTATGCGAACGGATGTCCTTACAACTGCTCGTGCTATAAGGGCACAGTCGATTATAGCAGGGGAATTTGCCCCGTTACTGAACGACTGTATGAATCCGAAATGATAATGAATACCTATTGTTATCCGCCACTTACAATCAAGGATATGGATGATATTGCGGATGCTTTTGAAAAAGTACTTGATAACGTTCATAAGTTGAGAGAATAGGTTAGATCGTGAATGTCCTAGCCATCGGTGCTCATTTTGATGACGTTGAACTTGGGTGTTCAGGCTCTATTGTAAAACACGTTAACAGGGGGGACAACGTAACGGTTTATACGGCTACTCATTCTGGCTACAGTGCACCAGATGGGCGAATGGTGAGGTCCCCAGAAGATGCACGCCGAGAAGGAGAGAAAGCCGCGCTAATACTCGGTGTTGATCTTATTTGCGGAGGGTGGGAAACAAACCAATTAACTTTAAATGATCCGCTTGTTTGCTCAATTCTGGAAATCGTAGAAGCAAAGAATATTGATACGATATACACTCACTGGGTTGATGATGCTCATCAAGATCATCAAGCCTTGGCTAAAGCCTCTATTGCCGCAGGAAAACACGTTTCCAGAATTCTCATGTATCAGAGTAATATGTATGATGGGAGTGCTTCTTTTAGAGGAGACTTCTATGTAGATATCAGTGATGTAATCGAGACAAAAAAGAAAGCAATATGTGCGCATGCGACTGAACTTAAGCGAGTTAATGGCCGTTGGTTGGATGTATTTATGAACAAGTGTGCTGTTGACGGCTATCGAATAGGTGTTGAATTCGCTGAAGTTTTTCAAATTATCAAGTATCTGGCTCCAATTTGATTCTGTATAGTGCGTAGGTTCAGAAAATGCTAACGCGAGATATCATAGCTTATTGTTTATGTATAAGCGTTGCTCTGATGGGCTTTTTATTGAATGGAACAAATATTGTTGGGCTGTTAGCCGCATGCATAGGTATTGGTTTAATAGGTAGTGCCCTTTGGTTGAGAATGCCATTTTTTCCTTATGATTGTATCTGTAGCGCTACTTCTGTTGATGGTTTACACTGGATTTTAGACAAAGGAGTGCGATGTGATGTAGGTGGAATCAACCGAAGTAACCAAGTGTATTACCCAAACGTAATTTCAGTTGATAATGGATACCGAATGTACTATGGGGGTTCAGGCGATAAGTCTACCATTCTTAGCGCATTTTCTCAAGATGGGTCAGCTTGGGCCGAAGAAGAAGGTGGTCGAGTTGGAACGAATAATCGTTTCTTAAGGCTGGGTTGTCCAGATGTTATGCGATGGGAAAATGGATACCGTATGTATTACGGTGGGCAAGATTCTACAACTTGGAAGATTCATTGGGCAGAGTCGCAGGACAGTCTAGTCTGGAAAGAACGTGGATGTTGTTTGGAAGCCGTAGCAGAAGAGGATTTACCGCATGTAAAAGATCCCTCTGTGATCCGACGTAATGGTAATTACCAGCTCTTTTTTATGGCGTTTTCAAAGAATGAGACGGAGATATATACTTGTTTTTCATCTGATGGGTTAGCTTGGTCTAAACCGGTGCCTTGCCGCGGTTACCGAACAGTATATTCAAGCTTTGTCCGTAACCCAGAGGTGGTGAAATTGGGGAATGGTCAACTCCGCATGTACTTTGCTGAAACAGAACGGGCAAGTGCACTAGGGTCGCGTATTGCAAGTGCCATATCAACAGATGGCATTCATTGGCAGCGTGAAGAAGGATTTCGATTAAAGCCGGTTGGGCCGAATGCTGGCCAAGGCGTATTTTGCCCTAATGTGTTGCAAATTGATGGAGAATGGAAAATGTTTTTTGGGGCCTATTGGAAGAGACACTGGCTTTTGCCTTACACGATTTTTTACCATCGTTAAACTTTTAATCGGTTTTCAGCATCCTTAGGAAATAGTTCCACTCGCGCTTGCCTATTAGGCCACTGATAGTGGAAAGTATACCATAGCTACAAGCGGCTAGTAATCCCAAAAGCATAATGGACAGATGGGAACGAGTTAGGTGCAATATGAATCCCATAATTAGCGAATTAATGAGGACAAGGAGGAAACTCCGCCATGGAATGTGCAATGGAATGATTCGGTGAGCTAGTGATAGGGTGGCAAGCGCATAAACGAAATGGCCAATGACCGTAGCCGATACGGCGCCAAAAAGGCCGACGCTGGGGATAAGTAGCATGTTCAATGAGATGTTTACTAAGGTCATCGCACCATTAATCGTCAAAAGCCATCGGGTTTTTCCTGCTGCCATAAGAAGGTGGTCTCCGGGTACACCAAGGCTAAAAGCAAAAAAACCAAGCGCTAGAGCTGGCACGTAATGAGCTGATTCTGCGTAACTGTCTGAAGTAGCAATTAGCAACAACTCGTTGGTGAACAAAGAAACGAAAACTAAGATGGGTACAGTTAAGGTAGTGGTATAGCGGAGTATGTCTGATATGTAGTCTTTTATCTCTTCTTTTTTTTCACCCTTCCAGAATTCTGCTAATGCCGGGAGCAATACCAAATAGATAGGAGACGATAAAGTCGCAAATACGCTAGCAACAGTGTAACTGACGTAGTATGTGCCGACAGCTGCATGGCCCATAAAATGAGCAATTAAAAAACGGTCACTAGCATCAAATAAGCGGTAAAGAGCCGCGGTTGGAATCAAGGGAACACTGAACTTCAAATACACGCGCGCAGACAGTGAGCTTGGTTTAGCCCATCCTAACTGTCGTATGATGAAAATTAGTCCAACGAAGAAAAGAAATGTGCGTATTGATAGGAGTGCCCACAAAGCTACTTCAATGTTCCCAGTATCCCAGAGGGCATATGCGATAACAACGAGTTCACCGAAGTATTGAAGGGTCGCGTGGGTTGAATGCAGTACCATTTGCCTGCGTGCGCGAAAATACGAACGCACGTAGTCGACGCAAGTAGTCATGATTACAAGAAATGAAATCGATGGTAGTAAAGCTACTAAAGTAGACCAATGCGATTCGCTAAAGATGGCCCGGAAGATAAGCGAAAAGATTAAAGTTAGTAGTATACTATAGGCGAGAGTCAGAAATAATAAAGCGTAAGCAGTGTCGCGCTGTTCTTTAGTATCGGTCAGGCCGGGTAGGAAACGGACTAAAGCTCCGGGAAGTTGTAGCGAGACCCATGGTATGACGATGTTGATACCAACTATTACCTGCTCCCACAATCCCAGTTGTACTTGGTCCAGATTATGGGTTAGAACCGGGAGAGCTAGAAAGTATCGAAGCCAGCGTGCTCCCGTCGCAAAACTCGACAAAAGAACATCTCTACCAAATTGATGTTTAGCTGTCTTCAAGGTAGATCCCAAAATAAGGCGCACAGCGATTTTACATAAGTTAACCTCGTATCAGGCCATGGCAAGGTGTAGTTACCTCCCAAAAGGATTGTTGAAGTGCAATTAGAATGTTGGCAACCTTTGATGAATAACATAACTCTACCTCACTCGCACTTTCTACCTAATAGATTTCAGGCACTACGAGTCTTACAAGAGAAAATCGATTCTGAGCAATGGGATAAGCAATGGGAACGAACTTCTGATAAAGCTTCTGTTTTTGTTTCTGCCTCCAAATTGCCGTGGGACAGTGAACAACTTGGTATAGGTTGTGGGTGGTTAGATTGTGTGTTAGCACACGGTTCCTTCCCTGAACGGAAAAATTACTTAACTGAAATCTGTTCCGAAGTAATAGGGTGGTGTAAAGAGCAAGGGATAAATTTCCTGGCTACGAAAATTGATAGTGACCAAATTATGGCGTTACATGCACTAGAAGATTTAGGAATGCGAATAGTTGATTGTGAATTGACTTGGGCATTGGATAAAAGAATGCAGACCTGGGGTGTTAAAAAAATCAAATTAGATGATCGAGTTGAAATTGAGCTGAATAATAACTTTGAAGTTGGAGAGGTTGACCAGTTGGGTGAAGCATTTAATACGGATCGATTTCACGTAGATGATAAAATAGACAATGTGAGAGCTAATTCACTGTGGACCAACAGTTTGCTAAATGCTTGCAGAGAAAGGGCAGATCAGGTTGTAATAGCTAGGTGCGAGGGAAAGGTTATTGGTATAGTAACCTGCTTTATCGATATTGAAGCCTCAAGATACTTAGAAACTCCAGTATGCGATTTAGCACATGTTGTTGTTATACCGGAATGGCACAGCAGGGGAATCGGTCGCTCTATGTTAGGACATGCTATTAATTGGGCTCAGAGACAAGTCAGGTTTATCCAGATTGGTACGCAAGTACGTAATTACGCGGCAAATGCACTCTACGGAAAAATGGGCTTTAGATTGGCAAAGAGTCAATACAGTCTTCATGCCCACTGGGATTAAGATGGAAGTATCATTGGGTAGCAACAATCAAGATTTTAGGATTCTTCCAACACTCTGGGGGGACATAGAAGGAAAAAAAATACTTGATTTGGGATGTGGTAGTGGGGTGTATATGCGTGAATTAGGTGACAAGGGAGCGATACCGGTAGGAATAGATTTAAAAATTGAAACTTTGCTCAGGAATAAGGCAGAAGAAGCATCTGTTGCCTCAAGGTTATGTCATTTTGTTTGTGCCGACGCTGAACATTTACCATTTCGAGACGAAACTTTTGACATGGTTTTATCGGTTGAGGTACTGACACATATACCGCCAGATGTACGCTCTCGCGTTCTTTCTGATGTACACAGAATTATGTCGGAAGGAGCGTTGGCCTTTTTTACTCTGCATAACAGCTTTCGTTTGAAAGTGGGGCACTGGTTGCGCTTGAGAAAGGCAAAGAATGCCTATCCTACAAACAACCTAACGGTATGGCCAATTACGGCAAAAGTTGCGAGGGAGAACTTAAATGCCGCTAGCTTTGAATGCGATCATAATATTCACTACCTAAACTACCATAGCCGATTTAGTCATTCTTTTTACGTAGCCCACCCGTATTGGTCCCGTGTGGTGATAGTGATTGAGGATGTGCTCTGTCGTCTCCCATTTTTGCGTCGACTGGCGATTACTTTTCTTGTCCGGGTGCGGAAAGCACCTCCAGTTTCTGAGATGAGTGTAGCGTGAAACGCTTGGCTGTTATTCCAGCGGATCCTCTTTACAAGTATGTTGATAAAGGTGAGATAAAAGCGCGATACTGGAATCCCGGCGACTTCTTTGACGAGGTTCACATCATTTCTCTTTCTAAGTCGGAAGTTCGAACAGAGGATGTGCAGACGTTGGTAGGCGACGCCCGCCTTGTAATACATACGGTCGGTCGACCCACCATGACGACCCTACCGTTTTATTTTTCTAAAGTTAAGAAGCTAGTCCACGACATCGGTCCAGGCCTAGTGCGCGCCCACGGGCCATGGCACACAGGCAGTCTTGCCGTATATGCGGGGCGTTCGCTCGGCATTCCATCAATCGTTTCCATTCACAGTAATCGGGATGAACAGCGCAGGGTAGAGCCTTCCCTACTGCTTAAGATGGTGCTTCCCCTTGAAAATTATTCGTTAGCCAACGCATCAGTCGTGTTTTGCGTTAGCGATTACCTCCATGATTATGCGAATAGACACGGGGCAACGCGAACGTTCACAGTTTACAACAAAGTGTATACAGAGCGTTTTAATGCCGAACGCTCGTATGAGCGGAGCGGTCCGCTAAAGGCCTTATCTGTAATGCGTCTAGACCGAGCAAAATACCCGGAGTGTTTACTGGAGGCGATTGCCCCCTTGGACATCCACCTTACGCTCATCGGCCAAGGAGAATTAGAAGATGCACTGAGACGCCAAGCCGCTCAGTTGGGCATTGCAGATCGAGTAGACTTTATACGGCAGGTGCCAAACAGTGAGATTCAAGCGTATTACGACAGGGCAGACGTATTTCTCATGGCTACGCACTATGAGGGCTTTTGCATTCCCGTACTAGAAGCAATGGCTGCAGGCCTGCCCGTTATTGCGTCAGATACAGGGCCCATTCCAGAAGTGTTGGGGGGAACGGGATGGCTTGTAAAGAAAGCCCCAGAGGCCTTCACTGAATCGCTTTCAAAACTCGCCGATGATAGAGATCGCCGAGCTGCTATGGGACGTGCGGCTAGGGAGCGGGCTCTCCACATCGATGGCCCGATTATGGAAAAAAGAGAGTGTGCGATTTACAGGGCTCTTTTAAATTCGGAGGAGACTGATTTAGACCAGATGTTGAGCGAAAAAAGGCGCTATGTAAATTGAGCCCAAACGAGCATATAAGAAGGGGTAATATACGACCTCTATTACTTTCGTGTACCCTTGTAGGTGTGCTCGTTTTCCTCGTCTATTCTTCTGGCGTTTCCCATCCCTTTCACTACGACGATCTGCACTCCATCCGCGACAATCCCCACCTACGAAGCATCGAGAACATCCCTCAATTCTTCTATCGCACCGATTTTTTCTCAGCCGACCCACGCGGCCGTATGTATCGCCCCTTGGTGCTCGTAAGCTACGCGTTTAACTATGGCTTGGACAAATTACAGGTCGAGTCGTATCATTGGGTAAATATGGGTGTACACGCGCTGAATAGCGCGCTGGTAATTGCAGTTGGTCGACTGTTTTTGAGTGGGCTGTGGCCTCCCTTGGTCGCTGGGCTGATTTTCGCTCTACATCCGATAAATAGCGAAGTCGTAAACTATATCAGCAGTCGCTCTGAGTCGCTGTGCGCCCTCTTTTTCTTGACCAGTTTTCTCTCTTATGCCTATGCGCGCAGGGCTGAGCGCTGGTCCGTTCCGCTGATGGGAACGTCTCTCCTCGCCTTTGTCGGA
>JACLAC010017394.1_pt1 | contig 16031 bp, 13 predicted proteins | sample 8027881 | NCBI WGS metagenome assembly JACLAC01 (sample SAMN15725517, study PRJNA655200) | protist metagenome | isolation source: fluorescence activated cell sorting (FACS) single amplified genomes of... | place: Spain: Blaines Bay Microbial Observatory, Mediterranean Sea | collected 2016-01-19
TAGTAGCTGCAACACTGCTACCTCCAGAAGCAGCAGCTGAACTTCCTCCAGAAGCAGTAGCTGCAGTACTAGACTTAGTCCTCACTGTAGTCTCTGTCTGACACAGTGAACTGTTATTTTTTAACAGAGTTTTGCCGATATTGTTCGACTGAGTTTTGCAGACATTGTTTAATGTCGGTGGAACTGTCACATCCGAATGCCTATCCGAATCGAAAATCCTGCCACGTTCTGTGGGGGTTGGAACATTCTGATTGCCATCATTGTGCCTCTTCTGTGTGGGGGTTGGAACATTCTGATTGTCATCATTGTGCCTCTTCTGTGTTGGGGTTGGAAGACAGAAATTCCCATTATTACTATGAGGAGCCTGAGGTTGCTGACTCTTCGCGTTATTTAAATTAGAATTATTCTGCTTGATATTGCGAGTATTACTATTGATAGTATCTCTATTAGTATTGGTTGATTTGGAGGTTGATGGGTGCGTGTGGAGGGTGACCATCGCGGCCCGTAAATTCTTAGTTAGGGATCCCCAACTTTGACAAACTGTTTCCTTAAGTTTCCTCACAGGGCTCAGTGTCTTCACGTGGTCCGACGTGAAAACGTCCGTTAGCTTGGTCTTCACCGGAGGCGTATGCGGCGCAAGAGGAGTGTCATCATTAGTGTCAACATTACTATTAGTATTCGTATTAGTATTAATATTAGGACTGAAGCACGGAGGACTTACTGTTGCAAGATAGTCACTATCATTATGTGGTGTGGACCTGCTGGAGACTATGCTGGACTTGCTGGACTTGCCGGCCTCGCTGCACTGATGATCATTACTTCCTGGACTCCCTTGTAGATTATGATCCTTTCCTGGACTCACTGTTGCAAGATCTTGGTCACTAGGATGTTGTGTAATAGGATTCGGATGACGGTGAGTCTGACCCAAATTATGATTTCTATATGACCCATTGATGCATCGGACATTGTATTGGCTGTCATTGATACTACTGTCGCCAGTAGTAACACCCGGAGTAGTAGATTCATTATACGGAGCATAATTATAGTGAGTCTTACTAGATGATGGACAGTGGTGACTATCAGGCTTTACAGACTTCTTGGGGGGAGTGACAGTCATAGCAGACTTCTTCTCGACTGAACTTGTTAACAACGGTGTTGTTCCTTGACAAATTGCTCCCGCCAACCTTGCTTCCGCCGCCGACACTGCCTCCACCGCCAACACTGTGTCTTCCACCGCCTTATATATCCTTCTATTTTCCGCGGCTCGCTTCCTGCGTCTCGCCCGTTTTGATATAAAGATCGGCGTTTCTCCCTCCTTTTGATTGAGAGAGGAGTTCTCACCGTCTGCTGAGGACTGGGTAGAAGACTTCTCCGACTGTTGAGGAGATGACGACATTGTGTGACCTGCAGCAGGAGGCACAGTGACTATGTGACTCCCTGCGGAGGGGGCAGAAGAAGATGATGATCCAGCCTTTCCAGGGACTGAGTAGCGACTGAGCTGCTTTGCAGGATCACCTAGTAATTTTGAAGCTGCTGCTTCTGGTGCGGCATTAGCCACAGTGACACCCTTTTCATTAGAAGCAGTGCTTGTTGCTAAACTCTTCTTCTGGTATTGTGGCGCTCCTTGTTGCGAGGTCATCCCTGTTTTAGCCTGCTGTTGGGAGGATCCTGTTGCTGTTCTTCGTTCAGTCTCAGATGTCGTTAATATAAAACACTGTGTCTTCCACCGCCAACATTGAATTTGTTTCCGCCGCCGACATGGTTTGAATTGCCTTCTTCAATTCGTTAACAAAAATTTTCCCGTAAACTAATAGGAGAATGATATTACCTTCGGAGACGTAATTATTTCCAAATTTATCATCCGAAATTATCAGTAGAAATTGAATCAGTAGACAACTTTTCGTATAGACAACGAATGGTACAGGAACTTTCGTATAGACAACGAATGATAATATTGATTTGTAGGGATAAGTTAACCTCCTGATGCTCCGACTCGAGTCCGAGACTCAGTCTCCTCCCCGACGGCGACAAGTTAAACTTAACGAATGATAATATTAATGCGTATAAAAATTAAATACATCAGCAAACTTTTAGCCACTAATGAGACAGTAACTGCCTCTTCAATGTTTGAATTGCCCTCTTCAATGTTGCAAAAATTTTCCCGTTAACTAATAGGACTTAATTATTTCCAAATGTCCGAAATCACAAGCACACTCCCGAAATTGCCGTATAATAATAGCCCCCGAATGGGTATGGATCAGCAGAATTTACAAATTTAGAAAGAAATTTTCTTTTGGTAGTCACTAAGTAACTTAGCAGAAGAAATTGCCCTGTAACCCCCCACCTGTAAATTGACCTGACAAACAATAGAGAAGATTCTCCAATTGAAAATGCTCATCGCGTAAATCCTATCATCATTCAATAATTGTCTGATGCAGATTCACAGATTCACACATCTCGTAAACTGTCGGAGAATGTAAGTATGCTAACAGATGCACATTAATTCACACATCTCGTAAAAAAAAACAGAAACAATTGTTTGACCATCACACCAAATAGACATAGAAGACTGAAACGTAGTCATAAAGGACTGAGACTCTTGATCAGAGACTGTGCATACCATGATTATAATACCATGACGTGGTTGCCACAGATGACGCACACCGCCGCGCACATTGTTGTACCATATTGTTGTACCATGTGATGGACTATAACGCGCCATACAAAAGATAGTCGCACAGCTCACATTTTACCGTAAACCAGTATGGAATTGTACCGTAAAACAGTGTGGAAGAATCCGATACAAAAGATCATGTACAGTTACTAGTACAAGACAAGATAATAACATAGATATTATGAAGAACATAAGAGAGGCCTGTGGTCACAAGTCAGCAATGATTGGTGAGACCAGCAGTGACTCTGAGTCTTTAGATTTCCCCCCCTGCATTATGATGATCCCTCCCCCTTCTTGACAAATCTGGAAATGACACAAAAATTGTTCCCTGCGGGTAGGACAGTAGTGTTCTCTACTACAACCTGTATGATGTGCTATTCCTTGCGGATTTCCTCACATGAGGAAAAACCGTGCGACGACCATTCGTATTAGTCTTCAGCCCTTCACAATAATATATACATTCTTTCGTAAGAATATGTCTGTTCCTCCAATGACTCATACAAAGTCTACAAGTTTCCAATGGACTAATTTTTTTCCAATGGACTATATCAGAAGAGTCATATTTTTTCCACAATGTATGTTTATCGGACTCTCCTCAGACACGCTGTATCAGATAGATCCACAGAAGTCCGACCGACACGCATACGCCGAGGGCGATCGATTCGCAGCGCTTCCAATGGGGGTAAGTTGCCTTATCATTAGGATCATAGGCCATGGACACGTACCTGAAGGTGATGTAGTAAGTTAATTGACTATTATCCCATTCAGTTATACGTGGGCGATCGACACGTACCTGAATATCAATATAAGGTGATTTAGTAAAGTTAATTATAAGCTTAACACACATATACTCTAATACATCTAAGTCTTACATGAGATAAAAGCTGGAGAACAACAAACCGAAGGCGAAAATCCCCAAAAAGTACTCCTGGTAAGAGTATGGTTTGGCAGGGTATTCGATGTCGCCCTCTGTCGCATCCCTTAGTCGACCCGAAGGCACGGACACCCGCGTTCTTCTCTCCAGGGGGAAGTGTTCATCTCGACCTGGACGCCTCTGGTCACCTCCTACCCAGGTTGCCGGAAGCTCAGAAGAAGTAGAAGTCGCACTGAGCGGAAGAACTTCCGCCGTGCCCAGTACAGCAGAAGATTCAGAAGAGCCTCCTCTTCCGCCGAATTTAGACGCATTGTTTCTCCTACTTGGAGCATTGTTTGAATCTCCTCCCCCAGCAAGCCCAGATTTCTGCAGCAGAGCCAGATTTGCCTTCAGCTGTTCCTCAGACGCGTTGGGGAACCTTTTGCGCAAAGTGTTCAAATTTACTGGCTCTCCTTTAAGGACATCCCTCAGCCGATCTGCTACTTTCTGCTTCCTCCTCGCCAATATCGCGTCCGGTCGGCTCGCCTCCTTGATCTGCTCGACTTTCTGCTGGATTGTCTCCTGCCATGAAATATTTGTTCGATTCTCTCCACCGCTACGGTTACCCTTTGAATTTCCAGAGGCCTCCCAACTTCCCACTTTCCCGGACAGTCTCTGCAACTTTTCCTTCCCTTGGCTGACTTTCACCGACGCCGCCTGCCCGATGTCAGCAGTGGTGGCTTTTGCTCTTCTTGTAAAATCTTCCATCTTCTCCTTCATCCGTTCTGCAGGCACGAAGGAACCGTCATCATCTTCCGAAGAGGAGGTATCACCAGAGGACGTACTAGAAAGAGGTATTTTCGTTTTAGTAGAAGCACCCGGAACTGCTGACCTCTTCATATTGTTGATCTCGGCGACAGTAAGTTGCGGCCGCAATTTGCCGTCCTCGCCCTCCTCCAATGTCCTCCCAGGATACTTCAACGCATTCACGTGGTAGCCCATCTTGTCTGCCGCCTTCTCTAATAGCTCATCGGAATTAGCAATGACACTACTGCCACTCTGACTACCACCCGCTACGTGCGAATCTGAATTAACTGCGGAGTCCTTCTGAGAACGTACTGAGCCGTTACTGTTGGTGGCCCCTCCACGTCCACGAGAAGCCGAATTACTCCGCGAGGTTGACGAGCTGAAACCACGTGGTTGACTAACGAGGTGGACACCCCTGTTGACGACACTAGTAGTAGTGTCCCTTCTTCTAGAAGGGGGTAGCAGGGAGGAAAAGCAGGCTGACGATGTCAAATTCGACTCACTTATTATGCTCGACGACAACGACTTAAAGTTATTGTCATTTCCTCCCTCCTTCACGGTCAGAAAAGTGTCTCCCTCCTGACTGCGGAAGGATGGTTTCCCTGCTGTACAAACCTTCCGTATTATTATCTGCGCTGCTGTCGAAGGATGGATGCTCCTTGTGTCAACCTCAGAACCCCAGCAACGAAAACCACGAGTCTGCTGTACCCATGAATCTGATCGTGCCAACATCGCTGCAGGAACCAGAGGAGTAGTACCGAAGACCTGACAAAGACCAATCCTGGGCCAGAGACGCCTGGTCAAGCACCTTGACCATGACGCAGTCTCCCAAACCACGCCCTCCACACCCCGGGCCAGCGTTGGCCCTCCACCTTTCCACAGGTTTGAGCGCATCATCGTGATTCCGAATCGAATCCGATCGAGACGCAGCTACCAAAAAAAATGCAACTACTACTCTAAGAGCCCCCTCAGTCTCTTATTAACATTATAAACAGTCTAGCCCCGATTGTCGACGGAGGCCATATTCGACTTGCCAAATTCGTTAACGAAACTTGCTTTCAAATTCCTGATAACTTTATGACTATACGGCTGCAACGTTGATGTTGTTGAAAATACGTTGATGTTGTTGAGCTACATGTGGAAAATCGTTCACAGCAAGACTCTGACTCACAACAAGTCGGAAACTGTGGAAACACACTAAGTTGGACAAGGAGGTCAGGATGGATTCAATTGTTGCCGCAGAGGCATCCTTCGGACCAATTTCTGGAAGCCTCTCGCACAAAGGAAATGAAAATTGAAATTCCTCTCACTTGCAGAGCCAAGAGCCAACTGTGAGGGAGTACAGACCTGCGTTACAGAACACAATGTCAATAACAATAGTAGTACATTTCGCTACACGGTGTCTTCGCGATCATAGTTGGTGAAATTGAATGTGTCCTGCTGACACCATTTGCTTCGCACTTCTCCGCCAATACTCCTCTGATCGTAAAAATTCAATCGCCTCATCACCCTTCTCAGTGAATCTGATGTGGTTTTTGATGCGTTTCTCGTCGTCCACATCGGCCGCGAATTATCGTGATTATCGTGACCAATCGAACGCGGATTATTATTTCGTTCTAAATTCTGAATCTGCACTTCAATGGACCGCCTTCGTCTCCGACCGACAACATAATAGATATGCGAAAAGGTCTCGGGAAAACAGTCTCCTGAAAATGTAAGCTGAGCTGCGAGTGAAACTGAGACTCAAACTGCAAGTTAAACTGCATGTGTGATTATCCATGGGGGTGCGAATCTATGAGGAAGTCGAGATATTACATAAGCAAACCGTCGCAAGCTAGACATGCGTGGCACAGGCCCAGGGAATCAGAAAATCAAAGATCACAATGCAATGAATGGCCAGGGGAACATAGTGTTTACTACGATGGCAATGCAAATACTCAGGCTTGTTGTGGCATGCTGCGTTCCAATGCCAGTGGCAGTGACCATCGCGAGTGCAAATCCTGACACACAATGATACATGCCGCAATAATATGTATATGTATCCAACCGTGAACTCCCCCCCATTGGCAACATGCAAATCAAAAAAGATCCTGGTTGATTCACTTGGAGTCCAGATCCATCAAATTGAGCACTTGGTTCAATCCCGTTTCTCCGGAATAAAGGCTCCAATGATCACCTTCCGGAATGATGCGCGTCTCCACGCGAGAATTCAACTTGCTGTTGACAACCCTGCGGTTACAACTATTCCTGCTCCTCGGAACCTCAGCGGAAACATCTGACCCAGCATCTGATCCAACATCTACATCTGTACAATCGTCAGTATCTACTTCTTTCCCTTCTCTACAAAACGCTTTGTCCTGTTCAATCATAAATCCATAGTCTTCGCTGAACCTTGCGGCATCGAAAAGACGCTGCTCAGGCCATAAACCACCCAATTCGTGCTTGCCGGCGATGCAGACAAAGACGAGGTCCTTGGGCGCCCGTTGCCTCCTGTAACCTGTCAAATCGTCATCAAGGTTGGGGAAGCTTGCTTTAACAGTCTCCACATTTTGTTCCTCAGTGTCCGAGGATAGCAGTGCTGAGTCTCCTTTGGGCAAAATCTCCCTCCTTTTGGTGGAATCGGAATTAGTCCGTACCTCGTCAGAAGACTCCGTCAACAGCGTCAGGTCGCGATCTCCGCCGCTTTGTCTTTCCCCGTCAGCTGCTGTCAAATTAGACGTCTGAGACGTCTTCGACTCCGGTGTCGACGAATTACTTACGCCCTCCGAAATTGACGAGGAATTCACAACAACGCGCCGCTCCCACGCCCTCCAGTCGGCTTCGGCCCATTTGACACCATGAACTTTCTGGTCCACGTCGTAAGCCTCTGCGTACCTGAGAAACGGGATTGATTTTTGTAAAGAATTCAACGAGAGAAAGTGAAAGAGACGCGAAACCCAAAAAAGATATAACATGAGTTCCCCCAGTGGATCTAGAAAATCTAGTGAGGCTCACCAACAGTTCGTACACTGTTACTCCTTCGAATAGCCTTCTTTAAACAAGCCTGTAATAGCTAACCAACTACTAGCGGTGTAGACATAAACTTAATACTAAAAGCTATTATTATTAACATTTCCAACTGATAGACTTGTTGATAACTATTGTTAGATCCTCTGACTCCTACCATTTCTTCCTCTTCTCCATTTCGTCGACTTTCTTCTTGAGACTGCAGGCAAAGTATGGATCCCAATACGGCAACCCCTCGTTGTTGTCTCCGGAGAAGCACCGATCAATGTGGACCTGCATATGCGGGATGCGAACGGGCGCCGCGACACCTTGTGACATTCGGTTGATGATCCCCGTGGGACACTCCTTCCCATAGTCCCGACCGAACACGTGGAACAGATACCTGTAGTATTCAATCAGATTCATTCACAAAGGTACCTGTAGTATTCAATCAGATTCATTCACAAAATGACTATGTGAACAACACCAATGAATCTCTATGCATGATCATCTTCTCTGCCGAAATGGTAGCAGACTACAATGGCAATGTATTACAGATCGTACTGTACCGGTAAAAACCCTCCCCGCGACAGTCACACATTCTCCTGTCATGTGTTTTTCTCATAGTCTTTCATGTTCTCAAATTCTTTCTCACGATCTAGTCAAGAAACAGGTCGCCCATTTCTCCTTACTGCTCGACGAAGTTGGCCACCTGTTTCTTGACCAGATCGTTGCAGAACCTGGAGAGAAGCACCAGTCCGACTACGCTCAGCTGATCGTATGCCAGTGCGGCTTGGGCCTTTCTTCCCTCAGGTATCTCGCACTTTCCACGTCCCGGAGATGCACCGAGCTGCTGAGAAGCTCCCGTAGAAAGAACCGCCCCGACCATGTATTTGCACAACTTGACCAACTCATCAGACAGACTCAACGGCGAATACGCATCCTCATACAGTGCTTTAGGAGCGCCACTTAATGCCAGCAAATCAAGCACCGGACTCAAGAGATGCACGCGCTCGTTCACAGCGGGCTTCTCCACAAGCCGGTAGATGGCAGCCTTCTTCTTCAAAATCGCTTCAACACCCCCCTCAGATTGTTTGCTGAATTTTTGTTCCTGAATTCTGATTCGCATCAGTCCGTCCCCTCCTGCGCCATTGCTTTTTGCAACCCCATTCCTCAACGACCACAAAGCTGCGAGGTGCCCGCCCGAGCTGTAGCCCACGAGGTGGATCTTCCCGAGGTCCTTCGCGGAATGGAGAGGCACGTAGGAGCCGAGCTTAGACGATGCTGACTTGCCATCACCTTCTTTCGAGACCAGCTCCGGCAGCTTAACATACTTCTTCTCCTCCTCACACCACTGCCACCCGTACCAAGGGTTGGTTGGATAATTTCCGTAAATCGCACGGTCCTGACGCAACCTGGATGGTAAATTTTTTTCGTTTAAATGCGGAAAGAGGTAAAACTTTGCGATGACAGCAGATGTTGTCCTTAGGCGGTAGTCATCCCGCCCCTCTTCTCGCCCGCCTTGCGTCGCCGCGGCTGCGCAGTGGGTCGCGCGAAAGCCAAAGACTCGGCGCGACCGCCCCCGCCGCGTCGGCCTGCTGCGCCCCGCGCCGGCCCGCGCCGCCCGCCCCGGCGGGCGACGCGCGTGGCACCAGCACCTTCCCCCGGGTTCCGGCAAAATTTCCGGGTTTAAGATCGAGGTGATATGCTCCGTCTTCATGCACTCCGTCCGCGACGGACATCGGTTTTGGTGCCTGCTGACGTCTCTTCGCTGGATTCATGCAAACCAGGAGTTCAATCTAAATCAGAGGAAGTCGCACGAGAAATTAGGATGAGTCTTGAAATAAGCATTACAAACCCTGAACCACATGAGCACCACTGTGATCATTGATGCCAACGCCAGGCTTTTCAACGCCTTCCATTGCTCGGCTCGCAATTCAAGACTCCCGTTCTTCGCAACGCGCCGCGATGACCATTGAATTTCCACCGATTATCACTATCGAATGCTCGCTACTTCTCTAAGAAACTCGGGAGAGGCAATTGTGATCCCGGAAGACACGGAAGAGATCGAGCCGCTGCCTTGGTCACTTGACGGAGTATAATACTACGTGCACAAAACTTACTGCAATACAAACATCATCAATTCTACGCCTTTCAATATCACGTAGCTCAACACAGCTATGAATGTCATTTGATTCGATCATCATCTTCACTAAATGTGGCAGTACTATCCCTCAGATTAGACCATAGGACCTTACCAGTTCCTCCCGTACTTGAGCAGATCGTCATGATCGGGATTCAACATCATTCGCTGCGTCCACTCCAGTGCAACGGCAACTGGCAGAGAAAAATCGTCCAGTGGTTGTCGGTAAGGATACTTGTTCACGACTTCCTGAGCCAGCTTTTCTGCGGGATTCCTCTTGTTGCGATCACCTTCGTCAACGGTTTGCTGCGTCGCTCGCCAAACCTTGTACACAAGCAGCGGCGCCACCGCCAAAGGAATCCCCGACTGCCGGGAGAGGAACGATAAGAAGGAGTAACTTCCTCCTCCATTCTGACCGCTGCTGAAAATGGAATCGACACTTGCTGAAAATGTTGCCGAGGTTCCGTTCGCCTGCTTCCATTCAGATTCTGCATAACCCGCGCCTCCCATGCCTACGTTCCCCCACAGTCCGTGTGAAAAAAGAGACTCGGAGTTGTCCACACCCAGTAGTGCCGCCGAGAGAAGGGAGAGAAGCGTCGAACAGCCATTCACAGAGAGGTTTACAACGGAAGACAGAAGCCAAGCAGCAATCGGTCCCACCAACGGAAACAGATTGTACAGGATGACATCGCCCAAAACCCCGACCACCCCTCCCAATAAAAGAAAGTCCACACACAATCTCCCGACAAACAGCTGGCCGATTAAGTAATACAGGATGACTGCGACATGCCGGAGCACCACAGTTGCAACCAGCCCGAACAGAGTAGCGATAAAGTTTGCAAGTGCACCTCCAAAGTAGACGATCCCGAGGACCAGGAGAGATAACGCAGTGCTGCGGAAGAACTGCGTTACGGACTCCGCCATGATCACGCAGACGAGGGTCACCCCGAAGATGGCCACCACATCAGCAGCAGAAAAGAAGAGCGATGGAACCGTCACGAAGACGAATTGAATTGTCGACAGCAAAAATGCGACTGGTTGCCAAACGAGTACTGCCAAATCTTTAACTGCAGTCACCGCAGCAGGAATCGCGACATGTAACAGTGCAAAGGAATCACCAGCAGGAATCACAGCCTCGAAAATTCCACGAAGGCACCCCAGAAGCCCGCCACTCACAATTCTCAACAGCACCAGGAGGAGGGACGAAAGCGTGCTGAGTAAGTATGGGAGCAGCAGCATTACAGAGCTGACTAAGGCGAACCAGACAAAGGTCGTCAGCAGATACTTCCCAACTTTGCCCTCGACAGAATGCGCCAGACGGTAGTTATCATTTTTCTCCGTAGTAGAATCGCAAGTAGAAGAAGACTTAGACGTGTTGCTACTTCCATTGCTATTTCTGTGATCGGAACTATTACTGTTAGCACTAGTATCATCTGCCTGAATCTCATCCACATTATCTGCTTGACCTTCCTTCGTTTTGTTGTCATCATTGACATTATCCCCCTTTGCGGCTATGGTTTTCAACCACCGTTGCCACTTAGCTCGCTGCTCGGGATCGCCTCGGAATTTCGCTTGACCCTGGTCGAAAGAATGGCCCGTCCCCTTATACTTATCCCGAAGCGAGCGGCGCATCTTCGCGAAGGTGATCTCCTCGCGCAGTTCGAGCTGGAGGCGGTGGTCGCTTTCCAGCAGGAAAAGCAGAGCAAACACTGCTGCGGCCACTGCGTATTGCGTGACTGAGATATTGCCCTCCAGCCACGCTATCAGCGGAAAAAGCAACAGACCCGAGACCGTGCCGCAGGCGTTGGTTTGCGCGATGTGAACCCCACCAGCACAGAGGACCACAGTTTTCTTCTTGATTCGGCAGATCTTGTTGGCCAAGTGCTTGTTGTAGACGAAGCCAATCCTCCCGGCAAAACCGTTACACGACAGCCAGCCGCAACCACCGACCAGCAGAATCACCTGTTGACGATATTAGTAAAGGAAAGTGAACGTAATAACGCACAGTTATGGAAAGTGTAATACTAATAGTGATCATCAGTACAAAAAGTGATGAAGATCATGAACCCGTCATATTCGTCGATGGATGGAATCCTAATGGTATACTTCTCCTAATGGTTAATTCAACGGTGTGTGTGGGTTATGATCATGTCATGAATGCCGATAAGGATACACGTTTTCTACAAATTTTCTAGAAACTTCGCTGCGGCTTACGTCCTCCCCATGCTCGATTGCCGACGCTCTTGGCTTGAGGGACTCAGTCCCTTGGTCCTTTCCTACTTCGCGAGTATGATTATCATCAGGTGGCACATATACGTCCACCGCATAATAATCTGAACACGCCGATCCCTTTTGAAACAACGGAAGTCGCACATTTCGCAGTTTCGGATGCAACAAGGACGGCTCCAGTTTTGCCGACAATTCTTCTATTGTATTTCTTATGCGAGAGAGGAAGGCGAAAAACGATTCTGATGCATGTCCCCCACCACCAGCGTTTCCCGAAGAAGACTCTGAAGTCGAAGTGATTTCTCGCTCCGATTTGTCGACCTTTTCTCCCCCTTCAGAGTCATTAACACTGCCTCCTTTTTCCCCTTCTGAATCTGCAGAGTCACTCAGTAAGTCGCCAGCCTTGGCTTCGTTCATCAATGGTGTTAGCATTCCACATAAGCTCGAGACGCAGCCGACAACAGGGGAATCTTCACCCAGGACCCGTGCAGCTAGCTTGCAGACCCCCTGATGAATCAACAGCAGAAACCAGCTGCATGCCCACAACACGTAGACAAGAACGCATTGAAAAAAGTAAACCAGGGTGGCGACGTTTGCATCCTTGGAAACCACATCAGCGATCCTCTTCCAAAAGTGGTTGGGAGATCCTCTTCCAATGATGATTCCTTTTAAGGTGGCAAAAACCGCAATTATCAAATTGCAATTCAACCTTGAATCAGTTGTTGGAAGGGTTGCTTTCTCTTTGGAACTCTGGGAGGTACTGTTGCGATTCACCGACTTGTTCGATGGCCCTTTCTCTGCTGCTGCGGCAGTTTCTTCTTTGCTGCTGCGACTTTGACGATCGTTACTATCAGCTTGACGATCGTTATCACCACCACCACTCGACAAAGCTTCTTCCTTGCCAGCATCTTCAGCAACCTTCTGTGATCTCGATTCACCCTTTGCTGCTAGTAGTGATCTCGCCAAATTGCGACTCAGACTCCAGGTAGGATGAAGGAACAACTCATAAACCATCACCAGACTCCCCACCATGAAAGCCGTCGTCTCCTCGAGGGCGGCGTCCCCCGCCCATTCTTCAGAATCATGGTCCTCCGAGTCCTTCTGGACATCGTCAGACTCATCGTGTATGGTGTTGTCAGAAGACACCATGGTTGGAAGTCTCAGTGTTTGTTATCGAGACTACTCATACGAGGCATAGTAGTTCCGTGACGAAAGAAATCATAATTTTAATGCGACCGAGAATACCATGAGAATAATAATGAGAATAATAATGAGAATAATAATGACATTGCACTTATGCTATGTTCATAGGGATAACAATGCACGCCTGCGCCTGCGCTTGTTGACAACGATTTCACGAGACGTGTCGGCATGTGACGTGTTCAGCGAATGCCAGGAACGAGATATTTTGACCATGGAATGAGAACTCAATAAGAATTTTAGAGAACAGGCCAGATGCTCAGAGAAGCTATTTGTAACAAAATTATGCTAACGCTAAAATTAAAACATTGCGTCCATGAACACTTAAGGATGTTCAATTCCGCTGAACGATTAGCCGATGTATGAAACCACGTCAAGAAATTATTGAATCTGTGAATCGCTAATCTGATGATGAATCTTTCGCATGCAATGCACGTGTTGCTCGAATCGTAAGCAATATACTTCGCCATTCACGGAAGAAGACATCTAAAACATAGGTTCGCACACAGTTCAGACCACGCGCACAGGGACAACGGATAATGATTGGACTAAACACATATTTTTCACTGTCTTTTACCCGACAAGAGCAGCATGTCTATGAACTCGTGTCAGGAAGTCTATCCGAACCATTCGAAATGCACCGTAGGATCTCCATCCTCAATTATTCAAAGACACTGAATGGAAGAGACTGAATTCGTTGAACCTTATGCAATAATATTGACACCATTTTGAGCAAAAATCAGAATCAGGACTACTGAGAGCAAAAATTCCAAAAATCTGATTCTGTTTGCGGGAGCGCAGTCCCATATATTACGAATTATTGAATCAGCTGGAGCTTAGGATTACTGTGAAGTTCCCAATCCTCCTCCTTATATTCGACAAACAACTTAGGTGTTTCACAAGCTAAAGAGACCAATAAATCTGATACAATCTATCGTAAGGAGAATAATAATATCTGCACTTAATCAACAGTTATAACTATGCAGTTAAACTTTAATTTAAATAGGGTATTACTCTAATTAAAATCTCCCGAATACTATAATTAATCTCTTTTACAACATCATCGACCACCTCAAGAATCCACTTCTTCCTACTTATTCACACCTTCAAGAATCATGATGCTCCTCCGCGACCACCTTGTGCTTGTTCAACCCCAAACTATTAATCTTGGCAAACAACCTCTTCTTTTCTTTTTTCACCTTGTAACTGCTCGCTTTCGGAAAAAGTATTCTTTTCTGCTCCTGCACATCCGGGTGATTATTCCACCAACTAAGGACCGCCGCGAAAGTCACATACCCCTCGTTGTGAACGTCCAGCTCTTCGATGGCTTTTTTCAATTGCTGAATATTGCCAGAGTTCTGTTGGTCAGAAGATTCAGAAGAAAACAAATCCGGAAACCCTAACTCTGCCGCAATGTTTTGTATCATTTCCGGCTTCACTCTCCCCGTTGCCTTCTGATTCCTCAGCCATCCCTCATCACACTTATCGAATGCATGTTTCACATCGGCCACGGACGCTGCCCGAAAACTACCTGCATTTTTGCTTGGGATCGGACCAAGAAAGTCCTTGCCGAGGACTTCGTGGGCTTCCTGAATCTCCCGGGCTTGTCGCTCTTCGCTCCAGTTTAGTTCGCGAGCCATTATCGCGACGACCTTCTGCACCGATAAATGCGCAGCAGTCGAATTCAAAAACGCCAGCCGCGTCCGCCGGCACAAGATGTCGCAGGGGGTCACTGCGTGCTCGTGCCTGTTTTACATTTGTCGCGAAATTATGTTTTTGCGAAAACTATCCTTTCCTCGCCCAATAAAATTTCCTCACCCAATAAAAAACTACACAGATTCTTAAATATATATGGCGTATTCAACTACAGTTACTGCCGAAAGACTGACTGCCAACTGATTGCAACCCCACCTTTACTCACCTGATAGCATACACAATCTCCGCCTCAATATACGGATACCCACTCGTCATCGCTTGTCCTTCGTATATTCTTCGATAGTGTTTGTACAGTCCTGAGGTGGACTCCCTAACTTCAGCCTTATCAACACAACCAAGAACTTCCCACGCCCTTGTCCCGTAAGTTTTCACCAAATGCTTAGCAATGTCCGGCGCCAGCCCCTCTTGTTGGGTTAAGACGACGGCGAGATTGCGGTGATACCCGTCGGGAACGGTGCTCGTTTTGCCGATGCCTAACAGTGGGATGTGGGAAGTCACTGCGGAGGTCGTCACGTGAGGATTGATAGTATTATCTGGTGAATTCAGCATCTTCTGCACCACGACATCCGGATACTTCGAAATCATCTCCCCCTTCTTCCCCCTCGATTCCGAAACTATCGCCTGGCGCCCCTGTACACACCGTTGTTTCAAAACCGGGTCTCGTTCGAGGACTTGATCTACGACATCTTCAGCCATTTCGCGCCAGGTGGTCCACTTCCCCCCAGAAATGAACGTAATGTCGTTACCGGGATCATGGGAAACGACGTGGTCACGCGAGACGGCCGACGAATCCGTCGCATGCGGGTCCACACACAAGGGCCGGGAGCCGTACCTGTTCGGATGAGAGACCAGTGATGTCGGGACTTACAGGACAGTTATACTATTAGTATTAGTCGATTGACAAAAACAATGAGCCGTGCGTCATCTGATCGTATAATTGAAATCCGGGGATAGAACGACAGTAATACATATGATTCTCATTGCCAATGCCTCACGCCTAACACTCTTCCACAACTATACAATCACAATTCAACTTACCACGCCGAAATGACATCCTTCCTTCTGACCTTCAAAAACGGCGATAGATACTTTTCGCACTCATTCACCAGGTATTGAACTTCGTCTTCTGGTACCCGATTGTGCAGTTCCGGCTCCGTCTGTTTCACATCTGTTGTCCCGACCAATGTATACCCTTCCCAGGGAAGGAAGAACAGGAAGCTCCCTCGTGACGTGGCCATATCCACCATCCCCATATCCGGAGGACAGTAGTACTGCGGAAGGATGATGTGCGTGCCGCCGGAGGCGGACACAACTTTGCGGAAGGAACTTTGTGACAAAGTGTCATTCTTTTGGAACCTTTCCTGCGACTCATCCTCTGATTCCTCCTCAACAGTTGCGAGCCTCCTCAAGTCATCAGTAAACGGGCC